>Ga0118677_10013159_pt1 | contig 11971 bp, 12 predicted proteins | sample AliMusrvi5mmetaG_FD_86154 | JGI IMG/M metagenome (GOLD analysis project Ga0118677, IMG submission 86154) | reverse complement strand
TTACATGCAGAGTGTTGACTCTGTCTTGCGGTTTTATCTGCCAGACGTGAAATGATTCTCCATGCAGAGCTCATGAAAGATCTATAACAGCCCCAGCTATTACAAATGCCTAGGCAACTTGTGAAACTTCTTTTTTTGTTAAGATATATAGCAACAAATTTGCTTCCCTTTGTGCAGTCACATGGAGCTATGTTATCTAATTCCTCTTCACACACTGGGCAACAGATAGTAAGCAGTTGGTTCTCTTTGAACTCTTTTGCACCCTCTTTTGCCTGATCCCCATCTACAGCACTTATATAGATTTCCTGCTTCTTGTTGTCCGCACAAGTAACCATAAGTTTGATTGATGGATAGCCGGATATTTTTACATCATTGGAGATAAGATCATGGCCATTGTGGCAGTACGCCTGGGTTATGACCAGTTTGCCATTTTCCGTGAGTATAGTACCTATATTCTCTTCTTCAAACATCATCAGGATAGCTCACCATAATAAATGACTCTTTCTTCTTTAGATCCATCAACAACTACTGCGCCGCCGTCATCATTTAATCTCTTGAAAAGCACCGTTTGTTTGCGCGTATTATCATCAATACCCTCATTTAAATCAACCTTTTTATTGATATGTACGCAATATTGCTCCCATTCCTTCTTAAATACTTCAAAGCCTGACTTTAAATATTGATTAACACCAGCATTGTAACAATTCTTTAAAAAATTAACAAAATCAAGAGGTTCTGTTTCTTTATACAGAGTAAAAAGTTCGTTCATAGAAGTCGTTTTACGACTGGAGTCAAGGATCGGTGCCTTGTTGATATTGACCCCTACCCCTATAACGAAAAAATCTTTTCCTGATTCTACTAAGATACCAGAAAGTTTGGCTCCATCAGAGACAAGATCATTCGGCCATTTGAATCCTAAAGATGTACTATCCTGACCAGCAACAGTAATTATAGTTCTCCTCAATATAACAGCCATAAAGATGGGCAAATGTGTTGGACTCTTAAGCCAGGTAATATCCTTTGCTAGTATGGAACAGTATAAATTGCCCTTTACATCAGAGATCCACTTTCTTGTAAAACGGCCTCTGCCTTTATTCTGTACTTTTGCTACAACTATACTTCCATCTGGATATAATGATGCATTCTCTTTCAAAAAATCATTCGTTGAATCGACCTTTTCGAAAATTTGTATTTTTGTTCCTATATACAATTGAGGCCTCTTTTTTTATTAAATACCTTTAAACAAAAAACTAAGATCCGCACTTTGAACCGTATGGGTAAGTGTTCCTAAAGAGATATAATCTATGCCAGTTTCAGCATAGTCACGGATGGTCTTTTCATTGACTCCACCAGACACTTCAATTTTTACAGTGCTTTTATTTATCTTTACAGCCTCTTTAACCATCTTTAGGGACATATTATCAAGCATAACTATATCTGGTTTGAATTTTGACGACAAGATCTCTTTTAATTCAGAAAGGGTCCTTACCTCTACTTCTGTTTTTATTTTCTTAAGATGGCTCTAATTATTGAGGACTTTTTTTATTCCACCACACATCAACACATGGTTCTCTTTAACAAGCACTGCATCAGAAAGTGAAAACCTATGATTAGAGGCCCCTCCATCCTTTACAGCACGACGCTGCAAAAGTCTTATCCCAGGAGTGGTTTTTCTTGTATCGAGTATTTTTACCTTTGTTCCTTTTACAAGATCAACAAACTTTCTTGTCCTTGTAGCTATCCCCATCATGTGGCCAACTATATTAAGTGCTGTCCTTTCAGCAAGCAGGATAGACCTTGCATTACCTTTTACAGAGTAAAGTATTTGTCCTTTTTTGAGACCCTGTCCGTTTTTAAATGAGGATTTGAATTTTATTTTGTTATCTATATGGATATAGACCATTTTTACAACATCAATACCCGAAACAATGTAGGAGCCACGAGAGATAACAAAGCCCTCTGCTTCCATCTTTGTAGGAACTGTAGATACAGATGTTATGTCCCCACATGGAGCATCCTCTCTTATAGCATTCGCAATGATACTGGAGATATCGTGTGATAGATGTTTATGTTTTTTACTAACTACCGACAATTTTCTTTATTTCCTCTTTGATAACCCTTTCTGCAATATCTGGGAGCATTTGCCTTATCATTTTTTCAACAACTTCCCTTGTAATAGTCATTATAAGTTCTTTATCAGCATTTGTATTATTGTTATCCAACAATGGTACAGACTCGTTGTTGTCTGGATCAAGCCCCAATAGATTGTCTGTATTTTCAGACCCGGAGATATTGGTCTGTCCATAATATTTTTCTGACCATAGGCCTATATCCGGATCAGAGAGCTTATCTATATTCTCAAGGGCCTTCCTTGTTGAATCCTCTATCATACTCTCCATTTCATTAAAATTTATAGTCCCGTCCGGGTTCTCCTTTATTTTGAATTCTGCCATAAGTTTTTGTGCTTCATCGTCAGAGATAACCTCTGGACCAAAATCGACATCTTCATCCGGTGTTATTTTATCTGATGCTGGTCTCATAAACTTATCCACATCAGGGATACCCAGATCGTCTATCTTTTCATCATCTTGCATTGTGAAGATAGGAGTATCACCGTCTCTATCTTCAAGATTGATATCTATATTTATCTCTCCACTATTTTTGACGATAGTCTTAACCGGGTTCTTAATATCCGGCATCTCTGGCCTAACAAAACTCTCCATGTCCCAGGAGCTATCAACATTTTCAGAGGTTTCTTGCTGTAATATATATTTTTCAACTATAGCTACTAATTTTTTATCATCAAATGGTTTTGTTAATTTTTCCCTTGCTCCACTTTTTAAAAAATCTTCAGTCTTTACGTCCTCAAAGCTGCTGTGCATAAGGACAAGCGGGATTAGAGCCACCTCGCCTCCCTCTTTATGCATAGCCTGTCCAAGTTCAACACCGTTCATGTCTGCCATCACAGCATCAGCTATAACAAGTATTGGATTACTATTCTTTATAGATTTAAGTGCATCACTACCGTTCATATACGATTCAACATCGTATCCCCTCGGCGATAAAATGAGCTTTATCACTTTCTGGACAGTTGTACTATCATCAGCAATGACTATCTTGTTACGCACAATTCCTCCCCTCTCTTGATGCCCTAAAACATGAAGTTATTCTCCGGAATGGCGGTGTCAAGCGTGTAATTCACCCACGCTATAAGTGGGAGTCTTATTACTGCTTCAGGCTTCCCCCAAACGAAGGGGGGCATGCACACCACAGTAAGGGAAAACCCCCTAGTAATTTGTTATCGGTGAAAACAACTGTAAGATCACCAATCCCTCCAGAGAATAACATTGCAATATTATACACCATAGCTATTAACTAATAAAGAATTGTGTATTAATATATGTATCATGAAAAAATCAGCACAAAGCTTTATACTAGGCTCCTCCTCTCCAAGACGCATTGAACTTTTAAAGATACAAGGCTATAGCTTCAAAGTAATAAAACCTGATGTCGAAGAGATCTCGTCTCACCATATATCACCCATGAACGTCGCTCTAGCCAATAGTAGGAGCAAGGGCGTAACCCTGGCCAAAACAAATAAGGATAATATAATACTTTCTGCAGATACTATTGTAGTCCTTGGGGATCACATACTTGGTAAACCAAAAGGCAAAAAACAGTCGCTGTCTATGCTGATGAAGTTGAATAATAAGACACATTCTGTAATAACCGCTTACACTATACTTACTAATACGAAGGGAAAGATCAAAATAATAGAAGAAAAAGCAGTAGTTTCCAAGGTCACCTTTGGTAAGTTTACAGAGGCCCATTACTTAAAATATATAAATAGCTGTGAACCAGAGGATAAGGCTGGAGCATACGCTATACAGGGGCTTGGGGCACGGTTCATAAAGGACTTCAAGGGTTCATACACCAATATAGTTGGTCTTCCCGTCTTTGAGGTAATGAATGGTCTAAAAAAAGCTGGAGTTGAGTACCCTTGGACGTAGGAAGTACAATAAGAATAGAAAAAGCTTTTGAACAAATACAGCCTCGTATACAGAAGGCCTGTGAACGTTCAAAAAGACTTCCTTCTGATATAACCATCATAGGTGTTACAAAAAACCATCCTGCTCAAATGATAATTGAATCACTTAGGATTGGTATAACGAACATCGGAGAAAGTTATGTTCAGGAGGCTGTAAAAAAGTTAGAAGAGACAAAGACACTGCTTAGCATTGAACAATTTAAAAAGATAACCTGGCACTTTATTGGTGGGCTTCAGACCAATAAGATAAAACACATAAAAGATAATTTTTCATTTATCCATTCAATAGACAACCATCGCCAACTTGAGGAAATAAATAAAAGAATAGAGACACCAGTCAGCCTTTTTTTTGAGATAAATACAGGTAATGAAGATAGTAAGGGCGGAGTAAAGATCGATGAGGTCCGTTATCTTTTAGAGGTATTGGCAACCGTAAATGAAAAAAGAAAAGTTGCTTCAAAACCAGAGATAACTGCTGCTGGATTGATGTGTATCCCTCCTTTTGAAGAGAATCCAGAACTCTCTAGGCCTTACTTTGAGAGCCTTAGAAAAGGACAAGAGATCCTTAATGAAGAGTTTGGACTGAATATGAGATATCTATCCATGGGAATGAGCAACGATTTTGATATAGCAGTTGAAGAAGGCGCAACTCATGTTAGGATAGGAACATTGCTTTACGGCGAGAGGGTGTACGCTTGAATACAAGAGAGAGAAAAAAAGGACAGATAGCGATAATGCTTGCCATGTCTTTTACTCTTCTCTCGCTATTAGTGGCAATGGTCGTAAATATCAGCTTCCTTGTAACCGCTAAGATAAATCTTCAAAACGCCACTGATCTGGCCGCATATGCAGGTGCTGCCCAACAAGCAAGATACCTTACAGAGATCGGCAAATGGAACTACGAGATGCGTAGGAATTATAAGGCGATGGTGTTCGATTACCTCATTGCTTATAACGTAGAAAGAAAGGACACTGATTTTTATAACTACATAAATAATATTTCGGCTACAGGAAGCACTCAGGATATGGAGCCCGTGGTCTGTGCAACTCTTCAAAGACATACCAGTAGTTTTAGTCCAGGAGAAGAAGAAAGAACCTGTAATACTATACCTTATGACCAATTTCAAACTGCCATAGACCAGGCACAGCTAGCTGCACTTCAATCCGGGTTAGCAGCAATATCAGCATGTGCAAGTACAGATCCCAGTGCATGCGCTATCTGGAGTTCTCAATTCAATAACATCACCCAAAACTATTACGGTATAGTAAATACCTCTCAAGGATATACTTCCAAATATAAAAATTATGTAGACACTCAATATAATTATAATTTGCGTCTTATGGGTTGGACCCTTCATGCCTATAGACACATGCAAACGAGGATCCGTGGCGTACACTATGGACGTATATTACTTAGGGATAGATTGAATTATGATAATGTTGCAGGGGACTCTTCCATCACTGTTTTTCCAAACTCACCGATAAGTATTGCTGCAAAAGTAGTTAATGGTTATGGAAACCCCGGAATTCAAACACCAATTCAGGCACAAGGACTCATAGATTTGGGAGCACAAACTGGTTCTGATCCTCCAATTAAAAACCCAATGCACAATGCAGCTTATACAACTTTTAAGAATAATCTTTTAAAAGTACTAAGTCTAACCAAGATAAAACTATATCATATTGTACCAACAGCTCCTGCCTCTGGAGATTTTGATGCTAAGGATATGGCTTCCGGATGTAATGGAGCAACGCCAGGATGTAATGAATACAATGGCTCATATCTAAGACTTCAACAACATGATGTTAATTTTGCTTTGAATTATATGAAGATAGAGGATACTACCAGCGGTGGTGGAAAAATAAAACTTGGGCAGAAAATCATAAGAAGATTTCCTGTTGGTGTTCTAAAAGATAACAGAGTCTGGACTTATTATGCTGTAGTTGGAATCGCTGATACAAGTCAGATCCCCTTTAAGGTCTTCTTTGGTTCTTCAGATACCGCACAAGCTCCTCCTCTTATAGCCGTTGCCGCAGCTAGACCATTTGGTAGTAGGATTGGTCCATATATAAATGAAAATTGTGAAAAAATGAATGATGCTAACCCTGAGTGTGAAAAAAATGGTAGAGATCCATTATATACTAAAGAGAACCCAACTCTTTCGCCAAATTTTTCTATTCTTGATGGACAGGATACAAAAAAACTAGGTATTAAACTAACTGTAGATAGAACTGAGTATAAACTTCCAACTATAGGAATCATGGCACAGGCAGGGAATAATCCAAATCATAAAGTTGATCTATTCGCAAAGACCATAGGTGTCAACAGTAGGTCCAGATATTATACCAGACAAGGAAATTTTAAAAGAGATGACGGTTTTGATGCTGATTCTTCAGAGTCAGATTTTTATGAAAACATAGATGTTCAACCTCAGGGAAATAGGAATTCAATATTTGCATGGAATGCATCACTTACAACAAACACTCCCTCCGGCACTCCTAATGAAAAAGATAGTTTTGAGGCATACCTAACACTCGCAGCAAATAGTAAAGCTATACATAAATTTAACCAGGATTCTACAAGGGTATACAACAATTCTAACTATTGCGTTTATGTGTTCAAATATCCAACACCAAAACCTAACGGTGATGACTGGTCTATAGGTGGATTAACAGCTCCTGCTAATTATCCCAACGCAATGGAAAAAGCTTTTGCCAACACCATGGCCGTTAACGAATTTGAGATAAAAAGATATATAATACCCTATTCAAATCCTGGTACTACAGACTTTCTTAACTATGTCGCTAATACTAATAAACAAGCTTATATCTACGCTGGAGAGGTTAATAGGGATGCTCCGCACGGAACTGCAAGCAAAAAATTTGCTGATGACACTGGGTCTTCATATGCAAAGATGGAAGCATCAGACGTTCTGGCTTCTAGTGGTATCTTCCCTGAATCATATACAGCGTGGAGGATTGGGACCAGAGGCTACAGGGTAAAGTTGGTAAATATACAGGACCTTCTAAAAGCTAACAACTCAGCCATTACAAACCCGCTACCGCCCTCAATCACTATTCCTGATCTGAACATAACGATAGATCTTAATAAAATAAATTATTAGAAGCCCATGGGCTTTTGCCCAAGCTTCTCAGATATCCTTATCAGTTCATTTATACCATCAGCCTCTTTATTTGATTCATTAGATATAAAGCGCCGCTGGAGATAAAAGGCAGGTCAGTGGCATCTGCGCATTCCTTGCAGCACGCTCCGCCGCGGGAGGCGTCAAAATGCGTTAGATTGGTTTTACTATTGCAATGTACACAAAAATCTAAGGTTGGCGAATAGCCGCCATAGACGCAATATTTGAGCAAAAATATAGAGATAATATCAGAAGCAGGACTGCTTGAATTGCAGAGTTGATTCAAGCAACGCAAAACCAGAACAAACAGCTGATGGTCGCAGGTGCCTTCAAAAATAGTTTCCTCACAAATGTTAAGCATGAGAATTCCGGCGGATAACTTATCAAAATCAAGGCGCAAATTATAAAAGGAGTCAATGGGATTAAATTGAGTTACTGTATATCTGTCCTTGCTTTTCGCTACTATGTATTCACCATATGTAAAAATTTCGCTGGCGTGCCGTAGCTTCGAGCCGTTTTTTCGCACACCCTTTATTGCAACAGAAAGCTTACCCTGCTCCAGTGAAAACAAGGTAAGCATTCTATCATTTTCTTTATAATCTGCGTATCTAAGTACAATTGCTTGAACAGTGAGCATTTCGCCCAACCGTTTCACCTCATTTGGGATTATTTTTATCCCTCAAAATGCTTCTAGTAGTAAAGTATAAAGGATCGCCAGTCTTTTTAAACATATCCCATAATAATTTGTCTACTTCTTTATCCATTACTATCACCTCCATATTAGCTTTCCAAAAGTGCTAGTAAAGATACTATGTAAAATTAGGTAATTATATACTAATTTTAATCGTGATAGCCTAATTCTTTTAAAGCGGCACCAGAATTTCGCCAGTTTTCCTTTACCTTTACATAGAGTTCAAGATAAATTTCAGTTTCTAAAAGTTCCTGTAATTCTATGCGGGCAGCCTCTCCAATTTGCCTAAGCATACTTCCGCCCTTGCCAATAATAATGCCCTTATGTGAATCTCTTTCGCAAAAAACATCTGCTTGTATTAATAGTTTTCTGCCCTCGTTTTCTTCCATTTTAGTAATATTAACGCCTATTCCATGGGGAATTTCCTGATTTAATAGTATTAACGCCTTTTCTCTAATAAGCTCGCTTGCCAAAAAGCGTTCCGGAAAATCGCATACCATATCGTCCGGAAAATACTTGGGTCCCTGCGGCAGGAGCTCTAATAAATTTTCCTGCAAAACCTCTACCCCTATCTCTTTTTCTGCGGAAATAGGAATAACTGCATAAGGATAAGTGAATTGGCTTAGACTCGCTAAAAAATTGTATAATGCATCATTGTCTATTAGGTCAATTTTATTGACCAAAACAATAATTGGGGTTTTATAATTTTTATAGCTTTCTAAAATAAATATATCCGTGCGTCCTAATGGTTCTGTAGCATCCAACATAATGACAATCACATCCGCACCGGAGTTTGCTTCCTTTTGAGACTTTGCCATATATTCGTTCAGCTTACTCTTTGGCTTATGTATGCCAGGCGTATCCAGAAATACGATTTGAAAATCGTCGCCAGTTAATATCCCTCGAATGGTATTCCTTGTGGTCTGTGGCTTGGGCGAAACAATAGCAATTTTTTGCCCTATCATTTTATTCATTAAGGTAGATTTGCCTACGTTGGGGCGACCGCATATTACTACAAAACCGGATTTAAAAACGCTCATATTGCTCCTTTATAGCTGTAATTCGTGTACCTTTATCATGGGTAAATACTTATTGTATGCCTCCAGCGTAACCAACTGTGTGCCCTCTGTAATGACGCACCCTGTTCCCCCTGCCATACCCATAGCAAAGGCTTCCTTGAGGGATTTCTTCTGTGCGATACCCATACAAAGCGCCGCCACAAAGGAATCACCTGCTCCCACTGTTGACTTTACTACCACAGATACAGAGTCAGCCAAATATGCCTTTTCGCCATCAGTAATAAGTGCCCCTTTTCCGCCTAAGGAAACAGCCACAATTTTCACACCTTTTTTAACAATTTCTAAAGCGGCGGAAAGAATTTCATTGGTTTCTTCTAGCTCTCTGCCTACATAGAGCGAAAGTTCAAATTGATTGGGTTTCACTAAAAATGGCTTTGCATCAAGCCCTATACCAAATTTTTTACCCTCTGTATCCAATACGCATTTTGCATCGCCGCAGGCTAAAATTAAATCTTTATAAAAATTATCATCACAGCCCATAGGCAGGCTGCCGGAAAAAATAATCATTTCACTGCTCTTTGCATGTGCAGCTGCCAGCTCAAGCAATGCTTTTTTTTGTGGTTCATTCACAAAGCCGCCGTTTTCATTTATCTCTGTCATTTTGCTGTCTTTTTCATTGATAATCTTATAATTTGTACGTACCGCACCGTCACAGGTTATAAACTCAAAGGGCACATTATTTGAGCGAACTCTCTCTTGTATTAAATCTCCCTTTCCAACATAGTTAAAGCCAATGCTTTTGGATTCATAGCCTAAGCGTTTGAGTACAATCGCCACATTAATGCCTTTGCCGCTGGCATCAATACGATTTTTTATCACTCTGTTGACAATGCCTAATTTGAGCTCTTCGACAATTATCGTGTCATCAATACATGGATTTGCGCATACAGTTGTAATCATAATTTTTCTCCTCAAATATAAACTAAAGTAATAATATCATTAAATGGTATAAAGTGCAATAATTATAGCTTATCTTGTACGCTTTTTTGCTTTATTTTCATAAGTTCTGTTAATTGCTCTTGGTCTAATAAGGCATTTCTTATCCATTCCAATTAAATCACTTCTATTTGCCTGTAATAATGCCGCTTTTACTAATTCATAATTCTCAGGTTTTCTAAATTGAAGCAGAGCCCGCTGCATGGCTTTTTCTTTTGGCGTTTTAGGCACAAAAACCGGCTGCATATTTCTAGGGTCTAGCCCTGTGTAATACATACAGGTAGAGAGTGTGCCCGGCGTTGGATAAAAATCCTGCACCTGTTCCGGGTTAATATTATGCTCACGCAGATATTCAGCTAGCTCTATAGCAGTCTTTAAGTCACTTCCTGGATGTGAGGAAATCAAGTAGGGCACAAGATATTGCTCTTTCCCAAGTGCTTCATTTATTTGCTTGAACTGCAAAGAGAATTGATTGTATGTAGTGTTGTCTGGCTTGCCCATAAGCTTCAACACTTTTTCAGAAATATGCTCTGGTGCTACCTTTAGCTGACCGCTGACATGAAACTGGCATAATTCCTTCAAAAACTCTTTACCATGCTGCTTATCTGCAAGCAAATAATCAAACCGAATGCCAGAGCGCACAAAAACCTTTTTAATGCCATCAATGCTTCTTATTTGTTTGAGCAATGCAATATATTTCGAATGGTCGGGCTTTAGGTTTGGGCAAGGTGCAGGAGAAAGGCATTGCCTATTTTTGCAAGCGCCTTCTTTTTTGCCCTTTTCACAGCTTTGACCATAAAAATTGGCAGTCGGCCCTCCAACATCATGAATGTAGCCTTTAAAATTACTGTTTTTCGTAAGCAGTTTTGCTTCCTCAAGAATGGAGCGAGGCGTACGCGAGGTAATGGTTCTCCCTTGGTGAAAGGTCAACGCGCAAAAGGAGCAAGCGCCAAAGCAGCCGCGATTGGCTGTAATGCTGAACTCCACCTCTGTAATGGCAGGAACGCCCCCTGCCGCCTTGTATATAGGGTGAAAGGTTCTTTCGTAGGGCAAGGTATAGACATCATCCAACTCCTCTGTGGGGATTGGTTCACTGGGTGCGTTCACCACAATATACCCTTTACCATGAAGCTGAACTAGCCTATTCCCTGTAACAGGATTTTGCTCTTTATATTGTGTCATAAAGGCTTTGCAGTAAGCATTCTTATCCTGCTTCACCTGTTCATAGCTTTCTATCGTTTCATATTCATATACTTTTTCAAGGCTGTCTGTAAAAAATGCAGAGCCATTTATATAGGTTATTTCTTTAATTGGAATACCTGAAGACATAGCATCTGCCATTTCTATTATTGTACGTTCGCCCATTCCATAGAGCAATAAGTCTGCTCCGCTATCATATAAAATGGAGGCGCGAACCGTATCATCCCAATAATCATAGTGTGCAAACCGCCTAAGGCTTGCTTCAATGCCGCCAATGACAATAGGCATATTTTTATAAGCTTGCCTTATGCAATTGCAATACACAATCGTTGCCCGGTTGGGACGAAGCCCTGCTTTGCCGCCTGGAGAATAGGCATCCGTGCTGCGCATTCTTTTGCTGGCGGTATAGTGATTCACCATAGAGTCAATATTGCCAGCCGACACCAAAAAGCCAAGCTTTGGTCTGCCAAACTCTTTAAAAACCGAAATATCACGCCAGTTTGGTTGTGCAAGTATGGCGACCTTGTACCCCTTGCTCTCCAGCACACGGGAAATTATAGCAGGTCCAAAGCTAGGATGGTCAACATATGCATCACCTATAACATACACAAAATCCACTCTGTCCCAGCCCCGCCCTAACATATCTTCTTTACAAATAGGCAAAAATGGCATAAAAATAACTCCTAAATTAATATAGCTAGTTTAAGCCCTTTTTGACAATAAAGCAAGCGTTTAGCTATAAAACTACTCGGATTTTGTGATTTACTCCGTCGTTTACCAGCATAAATTTGTTTTCACAGGTCTGTCCATCTAATGTGATAAGCCTTGCGCCACTGCTTTTATTATCAGGATTTTTTATTTGAATACTATAGAG
>Ga0118677_10013158_pt1 | contig 11971 bp, 8 predicted proteins | sample AliMusrvi5mmetaG_FD_86154 | JGI IMG/M metagenome (GOLD analysis project Ga0118677, IMG submission 86154) | reverse complement strand
GTTTATACTCCTTAGTAAACTTTCTTCTTTCTGGGACTTCCATATGACTTACCTTATGTTTAGTGACAAATATAGTGACTTAGTTTTTTGTCTACTAATTGGGGTAAGATCACGGCTCTGACCGCTCTTTTTTATTTTCAATACTCATTCAATACTCATAATGGCCTAAAACAATACTCAACCAATACTTGTTATATACTCAAACAATACCCAAACAATACTCAGTGAATACTGATTTAATACTGTTGAAATAGTGCGGAACCGTACCGGAAAGCTACCGGAAATACTGCTGAAATACTCAGAATTTTGGAGATCAAATTGCGAGTTCTGACGTTATAGAACTATTTATCATTCAATAAAACTTCTTGATTATAATTTAGCAGAGGGTTAATTTAAGGGTGAATTTATACCTGGGTTTGGAATATATAAACAAATAGCGACTTCATAAATACTGGTTTATATAATTATCTGGAGCTTTCAATAGTTCTATATTTCCTATTTAGTTCTGAAAAATTAAATATCATTTAGTAAAACAATATTCATATTCCTGGAGTTGAAAAATGAGACTACTTTACTGTCCTTTGTTTATACTTTTATTTGCCATACCTGTTTTATCGCAATGGGCTGGGGATCCTTCTGTTAATAATCCTATCTGTACACATTCATCATATCAATATGATCCTGCGATGACTACAGACGGGAGCGGAGGGGCTATTATTACATGGGGCGACGATCATAATACAGGTTCTGACGGCTATAACTATGATATTTATGCTCAAAGAATAGATGCTAATGGAAATGTTAAGTGGACAGTTGACGGCATTGGCGTCTGCATGGCGCTTCACGCTCAATTGAAAGCAAATATAGCTTCAGATAATGCAGGCGGCGCAATTATTATCTGGGAGGATTCAAGAAATTCCAGTAATAGTTATACTGATATTTATGCTCAGAGAATTGATGGCAACGGAAATGCTATGTGGACAACAGACGGCGTTCGCGTAACAAGCACTCCAACAGTAAGCGATATAAATAATCCGGTTTTAATCAGCGATGGCGGACATGGGGCAATTGTTGCATGGGAAGATTTTAAGACAGGATCATGGAGACGCGCATATGCTCAGAAACTGGATCCTACAGATGGTCATTTGTTGTGGGCTGCTGATGGACTGCAGGTTTGTCCTGACGGCATAAATGGGCAGGATAATTTAAGAATAATCAGCGACGGCGGCACCGGAGCAATAGTTTCATGGAGTGATGTTAGAACCGGCTCTTATGTTCATGTTTATGCTCAGAAAATAGATAACACCGGAGCTTTGTTGTGGTCAACATTAGGCGCAGTTGTAAGTGCAGCCAATTATAACCAATATCATCCGATTTTAACTACTGACGGAAACGGCGGCGGGATATGGACATGGACTGATGATGAAAATTATGTATATGCGCAAAGATTAAATTCAAGCGGCACAGCTATGTGGGCTGCAGGCGGAGTTACAATTGCTAATGTTACAACATCAGGTTACAACCCTGATATAGTAGATGACGGCACAGGCGGTGCATACATAACATGGTATGAAAACAGAAATGCGAATCCAACCTTTGATGATATTTTTATTCAGAGAGTGGATGCCGCTGACGGTCATTCATTATGGACAGCCAACGGAGTTACTGTATGCGGTTTGACTGGCAATCAATACTATGCAAGAATTGCCGGCGACGGAAGCGGCGGAGCGATAGTTACCTGGGCTGATAATCGCGGCAGCTACCAGGATCTTTATGCGCAGAGGTATGATGGAAGCGGCAATGCGCTATGGACAGCCAACGGAACACCGGTTTGTACATCGGTTGGTTCTCACATTTTTGCTGTTGACAATGCTACTCAGAATAAAACAATTCTAAACACCACCGGCGGAACGATTATATGCTGGATTGATGAAAGAAGCGGCTACCAGCATATTTACTGTACAAAGCTTAACGCAGCAGGTCTTCTTCCTGTGGAACTGACTTCATTTACAGCTAACTTTATTGATAATAAAATTAAGTTGAATTGGGCTACAGCTACTGAAGTAAATAATATGGGCTTTGATGTAGAGCGGAGTTTGAATAATGGTATATGGAACAAAATTGCATTTATAAAAGGAAGCAATAACAGCAACTCCACTAAGAATTACTCATATACTGATTTATCTCCGGTAAACGGCAAGATTGAATACAGACTAAAGCAAATTGATGTTAACGGAAGTTACAAGTATTCAAATACTATTGAAGTTTCTACTGCTATACCTGCAAACTTTTCATTGGCACAAAACTTCCCTAATCCGTTTAACCCGACTACAGTTATACATTACTCAATTCCCAAGGCAGAATATGTTAGCTTAAAAGTATATGATGAGTTAGGAAATGAGGCGGCAACTTTAGTGAATGAAAACAAAGACGCAGGATCTTATAAAGTAAGCTTTAACGGAGCAAAGCTATCAAGCGGGATTTATTTTTATAAGATTAACGCAGGTGAATTCAGCAATGTAAAGAAGCTTATACTAATAAAGTAAAATAATAACAGGAAAATTTATTTATGCACCCACATATTAACCTTCTTGCTGTACTGGCTGCCGCTATTGCTAATTATGCAATTGCCACAGTTTGGTATGCCCTGATATTCGGTAAATTATGGAAAAGACTTACCGGAATAACGGATATGAAACCGGCGCCGATGAATATTATTTTAGTATTCATAGGTTCATTCATTATGAGCTATGTACTCTGCAATGCTATTATTTTTGGGAATGCATATTTTAAGATGGGAGGAATAGGCGGCGGACTAATGGGGGGATTTTTCGGCTGGCTGGGATATATTATGCCCGTAACTTTAAGTACAAAGCTTTATGAGAAAAAACCATGGGGTTTATGGCTTCTTGATAACGCATTTTGGCTGATCTCACTATTGGTAATGGGGATGATTCTATCGTCCTGGATGTAAATAAGGCGGAATAGAGCTGTTTCTTACAATACTCTGGTAATTTGTGTATAAAGCCGGGGATTCTCAGAAGAGGGTCCCCGGTTCTTGTTTTATGACCTTTGGGTCAGTAATCTTATCCTAACCATCGATTCTCATTTTAATAATTAAGAAATTTAAGTAACATTTGTTTATTTTAACCCTGACATTTCGGAAATCTTAAGATGTTTGAGAAAGAAATAAAATTTATAGTCGATTTTTCATTAAATAAGGTAAAGAATCTCGGTACCTTCTTTACTTTTGAAAAATTGCTGAATACCGATGTCCATCCTGCTATACTCCAGTATATTTCTGCTGAAATAGACTTTTTGATATACGAGGACAGGAAAAAGCTTATTCAGAATTCGGTGTTTGATTATTCCGGACCTGAAATAGCCAAATACTTCAATCTGATTGGAGAAGAAGTAAAGAAATCCAAAAGGATATCGGTTGATGATATTAAAAAGCTTGTTACACAGGCGGTATCATTTAATGTAAACTATGCTGCAAGGCCCAAATGGTCAATAACAAAGCTTATTTATAACGATTCCGATAATAAGCCTATTGACGAAATAAAGCTTTCTCTTAACTACCTATATTATTATGAATATATAAGGAATATTCTGCTCTCTTATATCAGCAAGAAAAATCCGGTATCGCTTAGCATGATAGAATTTGAAGTGCTTCTTAATAAAATGGATAAGGAGCTGTTTACTTCAAAACCGACTAAACTCATAGATAATGCGTTATATTCTATCGCTGATTTTAATAATACTGGCACTAACAGCAATAAAGTTCCTATACAGTCGGTTGAAATATTCTTCAAAGAAAGAAACCTAATTGATTATTTGTTCAAGCTCAGAAGGGCACTGCCGGTAGAAGCAAAGCAGAAATATTCAATTGAGGATATCCGTTCAATAATATATTCAACTTCTCCTGTTGACAAGCAGATACTTGCAGAGCCTGAAGAGGAAGAGCCGGATTTTGTAAGAGAAAGTTTCAGCGAAATATCTATTGACAGCAATACATCGGAAAGAGATTTTGAAGAAGAACAGGAAGACAATTTTGATGATAAGAAACAGAAAGAGTTGGAATCGATTAAGTCAACCGATGATTTGCTTGAAGAACTGAAGAGCCATTTTGTTGATTCAGATTTGGAGAGTAAAGAAGACATTAAAGATGAAGTCGGCGATCTTTTAATAACTTCACTTGAAGAAGATGACTTAATGAAACTTTATAATGAAGATTTAAAGTCATTAGAGGAACTAGAAAAAGAAATTAAGAATGTCAGCGCTGATATTGATCCTGATTCTTTAATCAAAGAAGATACAAATGAGCTTTACGAATTCGGCGGTGAATTGGATGAAGAAATTATTATGCCTGATGATTTTGATGAGGATGTTAGTAATGAAATAGTGCCTGACAAAGTACCAGAACCGGAAATTAGGAAACAAAGTGGTTACCAAAACGACCTATACACGTATATGAAGGATAAGGAGATAGATAAAATAGTGAAAGCAGTATTTGACGAAGATAAAGATGATTTTGCAATTACAATAGACAGGATAGCTGACTGCCGCACATATGATGAGGCAACCGAGATTCTAAAAAGCGTTTTTCTAACTTACAGGGTTAACCCTTATTGCCGGGAAGCAGTTACACTTACCAATGCGGTAGCTAACTACTTTAATCAGGTATAAAATGTTTATTGACGAAACTGAAATTGAAGTAAAAGCAGGCAAAGGCGGAGACGGTGTTGTAACGTTCAGACGAGAAAAATATGTTCCCAAGGGGGGGCCTTCAGGCGGAGACGGCGGAAGAGGCGGGCACGTTTATTTTGAAGCCCATCATAATTTATTTACTCTTTTGGATTTCAGATACAAGAAGCAGTACTTTGCTGAAAACGGGTCGCCGGGAGCTTCTGCGCTTAAGACAGGTAAAGACGGCGAGGACATTCTTGTAAAGGTTCCGGTCGGCACCATAATAAAAGATGCCGATACAAATGAAATCCTGTTTGATCTTGATGAGAATGGCAAAAAGGTTATGCTCTGTAAAGGTGGAAGAGGAGGAAAGGGAAATAGTAATTTCGCAACTCCGACAAATCAGGCTCCCCGTTATGCTGAACCAGGAAGGGAAGGAGAGGAATTAAAAATAATTCTTGAACTAAAGTTAATTGCAGATGTTGGACTTGTAGGATTTCCAAATGCAGGTAAATCAACATTGATCTCAACTATATCTGCGGCCCGTCCTAAAATAGCAGATTACCCGTTTACTACACTTGAGCCGAATCTGGGAATAGTGCAGTATAAAGATTTCAGCAGTTTTACAGTTGCTGATATCCCGGGAATAATAGAGGGCGCTCATGAAGGGAAGGGTCTTGGCATTAAATTTCTTAAACATATTGAGAGAACCAAAATACTTTTGTTTCTTATAGATATTACATCTGAGAACCCTCAGAAAGACTTTACAGTGCTGTACAATGAATTAAAAAGTTATTCACCTGAGCTTGCCAGGAAACTGAAGATAGTATCATTTTCAAAGGCAGATCTGGTACCCGTAGAAACGGCAAAAAAACTAGCCGGCAAAAAGATAAAGAACGCAGATTCCAAGCCATTAGTGTTTTCATCTGCGACCCGGCAGGGGATTGACGAATTGCTGGATTATCTCTGGAATGCCATTAAAAAGCCGGCAAATTAAAATAGGTGCCCAGTTTGTTATTATTTTTTTTGAAATAATTCCGTTAGTTTCTATATTTACAAGCTAAATTTTAATTACCCGGCGGGGTAGCTCAGTAGGTTAGAGCAATGGAATCATAATCCATGTGTCGGGGGTTCGAATCCCTCCCCCGCTACAAATAAGGAGTTATTTGAATGTATACATTAGCAATTTTCTTAGTAACAGTAATTTCGATATTTTTAATAATCATGGTACTCATGCAGTCATCCAAAGGCGGCGGCTTAGCCGGAACCTTCGGAGGCGGTAATATGGGGTCTATGTTTGGAACCAGAAGGACAGCTGACTTTCTCAGCAGAGCTACCTGGTGGTTAGGCGGAGCGCTTGTTGCTCTTGCGCTTATAGTAAACCTTTTCCTTTTACCTGGCAAGTCAAATGCAGAGCAGAGAGAAAGTATAATCCAGAAAGGCAGAAATGTACCTACAACGCCTTCTGTTCCAAGAACAAACAATCAACAGCAGGTTCCTCCTGGAAAACCATAAATCCTGCTGTATCTGAGCTAAGCGAAGAATCTCCTTTTTTATCCCCGCAAAAGCGGGGATTCCTTTTTTAAATATAACTTCCCTCAATCATTCATGTTATTCATCAAGGGCTGCAATCCATGCAGTGGATTTTAAGTTTTGCCCGTCATCGAGAAATGTGCGAGTCACCAGCGAGAGATCAAGCCGAGATGAACGAGAAACCAACGAGAAATGAACGACAAGCCATCGGGAGCGGATGAACGGTAAAGGATCTCAAAACCATATCAAAATAAACACATCAGGTTGAAAACCAGCCCGTTTTATATTTCGGAATAAATAATACCGGTTACCCTGGAATCATATATTAAAATAGTTTTGAATTGTCAAAGAACATTAGTTGCTATATAGAAGTTAGGTTACATTTAACATTAATTGAGAAAAATAAATAATAATTATTTTTCCTCAATTGAATAATTAGGCCATTTGCATTAAATCTTTTAATTACAGATAAATTTATCTTTACCCTATATACAACATAAATCACAACCGAATAAATGATTCAACATTAAGTTTACCTAAATAAGATCCCTTATGTAATAAATTGAAATATTAGGGTTGTGGCATGAAATATTTAATACTTCTCTTGAATCTTGTCTCCTTTTGCATCACACCTCAAAACAAATGGAAAAAGTTAAATGGCCCTGAAGATGGTTTTCCTACTGCACTTAAGTTATTTCAGTAAGATCATCTTCTTAACTGTACTAAAATCTTTATTACCATCTGCCGAACCTGCTTTTATTGAATAGAAGTATATGCCGCTTGACAAACCAGATGCATCAAAATTGATTTCATAGCTCCCCGGCTGTCTGTTACCTTCGTTAATCTCACGGACAGTTTGACCAAGTGAATTGTAAACCCGTATGTTTACATTGCTCTCAATAGGAACCGAGTATTTAATTGTCGTTGTGGGATTAAAGGGATTGGGGTAATTCTGGAAAAGAGTATACTCTTTTGGTACCGCTTTCACTTCATTAGTAACTCCTGTTAATTCTGAAAGTGGTCTTCTCCATACTCCTGCTCCGCCTGTGCCTGCAAAAATATTAGTCCCTATGATAGCAAGTGGATCAACCCCGCCGTGCAGACCAGTACTTATATTTGTCCAGTTTGCCCCGTTATTCGTTGAAAGATATACCTCACTATCTTTAGCAGCAAAAACATTGTTTCCGCTTACCGCAAATGAAAATACGCCAAGATTTTGTGGAATACCATTGTCAATAATAACATCATTTAATGTTATGCCATTGTTTACCGGCACCCAGTTTGTTCCGTTATCTGTAGAAAGATATATTCCATTAAGCATAGTACCTGCGAAAATATTAGTACCGCTGCAAGCTAGAGTTTGAACGTATTTATTAGTCAAACCATTATCTACCAGTATCCAGCTAGTTCCATTGTTTGTTGAAAGGTACACTACACCATTAATACCGGCAAAAATATTATCCCCAGTAATAACAAGTGAATAAAACTTCAGAATTTGACCTAAACCATAATTTAGCTGATGAATCCAGTTAGTTCCGTTGTTTGTTGAAAGATAGACACCTAAATCAGTACCAGCAAAAATATTAGTACCGCTGGCAACTAACGAAATATCAAGAGTGTTCGGCAGACCATTATTATTTATTGTCCAGGTTGTTCCATTGTCTGTTGACAGAATAACTCCATTCTCTGTTCCTGCAAAGATATTAGTACCAGAAGCAGTAAGTGTCTCTAATCCCTGGTTATCATATACCTGAGTCCAGTCAGCACCGTTGTTTGATGAAAGAAAAATCCCTCCATCAGTAGCTGCATAAATATTAGTGCCGCTATATGTAATAGCCAAAACAGAAGAAGCAATTAAATTTAATTTGGACCAGTTTGTTCCGTTGTTTGTTGATCGAAAAACTCCGTCGCCAGTGCCTGCATAAATATCAGCTCCGCTTACGGTAAAGGCAAAAACGGTATTATTAGTTAGCCCGCTATTTACCTGTGTCCAGTTTGTTCCGTTATTTGTTGAAAGGTAGACTCCGAAATAGGTACCTGCAAAAATATTATCTCCGCATACAGCAAGAGATAAAATTTCGTTATTGGTATTAAGCAGACCATTATTTACCTGCGTCCAGTTTGATCCATTATTTGTTGAAAGAAAAACTCCACTTCCATAAGTGCCTGCATAAATATTAGAACCACTTACAGCAAAAGAACGGACATCAAGATTAGTCAGTCCATTATTTATTTGTATCCAGCTTGTTCCATTATCGGTTGAGAGAATTACACCGTTACTACCCCCGAAAGGAACCTTTACCGCAGCGGCAAAGATGCTATTGCCGATAACAGTTAGGGCCACAATACCGGTACTATCAGGCAGTCCATTATTTAATTGTTTCCAGTTAGTTCCACTATTTGTTGAAAGATATATTCCGCTATCAGATGTGCCGGCAAAAATATTAGTCCCTTGAACGATTAAAGATCTTACATGAGGACTAGTCAGGCCATTATTAACCGGCGCCCAATTTGTTCCATTATTCGTCGAGAGATATACTCCGCTATCAGATGTACCAGCGAATAAATTAGTTCCACTTATCATAAGAGCCGAGATATTTGGATTAAAATCACCGCTTAATACCGGTTTAGGTAAACCTTTATTTATTGTTGACCAATTGGCGCCGTTGTTTGTTGAAAGGAATACATCACCAGGAGTACTTGCAAAAATAATAGATCCGCTTGATGCTAAACAAACTATACTGCCGCCATATGGTCCGTTTGTTTGTACCCATTGTGCATTTAATTGAAATGAAACTAAAAGAACAACTAAAACTGGTAAAGCTCTTTTCATAGTCTGCTCCTTATATATAATCTCTACCGGATAGGTTAAATATATTTTTCTACTAAAGAAGTTAAACGATCGGGAAAGTATGAGAGTAGGTAAGAAAAGTTCAAATGATTAGATATAATTCCACTCACAAGTGCGGGGTCAGTCAAACAATATATCACAATAATTGATATTGGAGACTACTTCCAGTCAGCAAGCGTTCTAATTATTTCATCCTGAACAGTGTGATGGTACCGGTTCCCTTTTTTATCATATTGCATTATAATACTGATAATAAGATCATCGCCATTGGCAGTAGTCAAATAGCCGGATAGGGAAGAGACACCGTCCAATGTTCCGGTTTTGCCATGAAGGTTGTTTTCAGCAGCGGTACCAACGAAACGGTTCCTTAAAGTACCGTCAACACCTGCAATGCTTAACGATTTAAAGTAATCCTCAAAATTGGCGACATCGAAGTACATCTTTTCTAATATTCCGGCAATAGATATTGGGGTAACAAGGTCAAATCTTGAAAGTCCTGAACCATCAACCACTGAAGACCCCTTCAGATAAATACCATTCTCTTCGAGAAAGTTAGTTATGGTTTGAGTTGAATAGAATGAATTTCCCTGTTTCTTAGATGATTCAGCGCCAATTGTCTTAAAAAGGCATTCAGCGAGGAAATTATCGCTATGCTTATTGATCAATGCAATAAGGTCTCGAAGAATTATTTTAGATTCGGATAAAGAAACGGCATTCGGAGGAGTTTCACCCTTGGAGCATGATCCTGTTTCAATTCCCTGAGCATTTAGTTTCTCTTTAAGGAGGTTAGCCGCATGCATTGGCGGGTCTGTAATGCTGACACCATAAGCCCTCATTCTTCTTCTAACCTTACGATAGGTGACAGTCATATTTCTGTCAATTACAAGAGCGGAAATGGGGGGGAGTTTAACATTAGTTATTTCGTCAGGAATCCAGTCTGCTCTTGAATATACATTATCAAAATAACTGTCATCACCTATAATATGTCCTGTTATTTTTCTTATTCCTTTATTTTTAAGTTCAGTAACCATCCTACTGAGGTCAGATGAGGTAAAGGTTGAATTACCGAATCCTTTAATGTACAAATTCCCATTTATAACGCCATCTTTAATGTTTTTGTCATCGGTCATTAGTTTTGTATATAAATGGAAATCTCCTCCTAACAGTGAAATTGCAGCCGCTGTGGTAAAAAGCTTTGTATTAGAAGCCGGAATCATGGTAGCGAAGGCATTTTTCTGATATATGGTATCCTGGGTAAGAGGGTTAAAAATGACAATGCCAATGTTAGTAGAGGAGGGGAGTTTATTGATTACCGATGAGATAATAGTTTTAAGCTCTTCTTTTGATTTAGGAGAGCTTACAGAGACAATAAGAAGGAATAGTAAAAAAAACTTTCTCATAATTAAAGAAAAATTAATAAAATATGTGTTTCTTCCAAAGAAATGATTAAATTTGCGGTTCAAAATTTCTATAAAAGCCAAACCGAAATATAAAATTTCATGTTTCAAAAGAAAGGCTAATATTAAATAAAATCACATTTTTTTTATCAGGAAAACAAATGGCTAAAACAAAGACGCTAAACAAAGCCTATGAAAATGTCGAGTTCATAAATTCGGCAGATGCACGCATAATAAGAATGCTTGCTGAATTTCTTCATCCTCAGGCTAAATTCAAAAAACACAAGATAGTTGATACTATCGTTTTTTTCGGTTCCGCAAGATTGCTCCCAAGGGATCAGGCAGTAAAGGCATTGAAAAAATTCAATACACTGGATCCTAAAAAGACAAAGAATTTTGCCGAGAGATTAAGGACTGCACAGCATGCAGTTGAAATGTCAAGATATTATGAAGATGCTGTTGAACTTTCAAAAAGACTTACTGAGTGGTCTCTTGGTTTAGGCGCAAATGCCAACAGATTTATAATATGCACAGGCGGCGGCCCGGGAATAATGGAAGCAGCTAATAAGGGCGCTTTTAAGGCAGGCGGCTTGTCTATGGGACTTAATATCAGCATCCCGTTTGAGCAGTTTGTTAATAAATATGTTACTCCTGACCTTAGTTTTGAATTCCATTACTTCTTCATGAGAAAGTTCTGGTTTGCTTATCTGGCAAAGGCGCTTATAGTGTTCCCGGGTGGATTTGGCACAATGGATGAATTCTTTGAAATACTTACTTTGGTTCAGACAGGGAAAATTAAGAAGAATCTGAAGTTAATTGTTTATGATGAGAAATACTGGAAGAGCGTTATAAACCTCGAGAGTTTATATCACAATGGAATGATAAACAGGGAAGACACAAATGTGATTATGGGGGACAAGCATTTTACTTACTCCAAGGACGGGAGAATCTCCGAAAAGCTTGATAAAATTGATTATCGGTTTGCCTCTATTTCTTTCTTTCAGACAAATACTTCACAGGCTAAAACAATATTTAAAAAAATCAAAGAGTGGTGCAAGGGCTCGCAGGAAAAAATAGTGCTGGATCTTTTTTGCGGGGTAGGGGCTATTTCTCTTTATGTCGCTAAAGAGTTCAAAGAAGTTGTCGGAGTGGAAGAAATGGGACAGGCAGTGCTGGATGCTGTTTCCAACGCCGAAAATAACAACAACGTCAATCCGGCAAGCCTCGTCGTTCAAGAAGCTGTCGTTGGAGAGGGTGCCACATTTAAGCGTTTTCAGCCAAAAGCTCGCGGAAGCGCGGGCCCGATTCGCAAGCGGACAAGCCATATTCGGATCGTCTTGACCGACGAAATTGAAATCAAACGCCGCGATCCCGCGGCAAAAAACAAGAAACCCCGGAGCAAAAAAGCCCCCGGAAAACCTGCGGCCCCGGCCGCTGAAATCGAACCCTCCGCACCGGTCGCGGAGGCCAAGGAATAACTCATGGGACAGAAAGTCAATCC
>Ga0118677_10013156_pt1 | contig 11972 bp, 11 predicted proteins | sample AliMusrvi5mmetaG_FD_86154 | JGI IMG/M metagenome (GOLD analysis project Ga0118677, IMG submission 86154) | reverse complement strand
ATAAGATCTGCAGGGCTTTTGAATTGAGATAGATTGAACGTATGTGTTTTCTCTGCAATTTTTTTATCAGGACTGGCTGCTTTTGCGATCTGCTTGACGGCAAATGATTTCCCTGAACCTGGAGGGCCGAAAACCGCGATCGAAATAGGTCGATCTTCCTGCTGATTGCAATATTCTGAAATCAGGCTGTGAATGCTTCTGAGTGATTCGATCTCATGGCGATCCACCGTGACAAGCTCTCCGAACTCCCCAATCGGAATATTTTTCAAGGCTGCTTTTGCACCTTGAAGAACGATTCGCTTACTTAACTCTTCAAGGTCATCGTAATAACGATCCCTCAAGATAGTCCAGAATGAAGGCTGCGATTGTTGATCGACGTCCCATGTCGGACAGACGGCAACCGCAAGCGGCATCTCTTCGCCCTTCAACTGTGTAATAACACCTTCAATCGGGAACTGCAAACGAGGGGAAGAGTCAGTCCCGCCATCATATCCAGCCTTATGGAGATAACGCATCGCCTTAACGCCGGACAGGATTCCCTGGGAAAGGTCAGGCTTTTCATTGTCGATGATAATTTCGCGAACAATCCCTGTTACCAATACAGACGTTTTACCAATAATATCTCCTTTTCCTGCAGGCCATTCACGTTCCATGTAGAATGGATCAAAAAAAAGTTGGGACGGTTCATGCCTTTTAACTCCGGGCAGAAGTAGAGCGCCAGTTGGACCGAATGAAACGACAGTGTAGGCTGAATTCGTCAGACTGTTGATCATGGGATTGTGCGTCAGTTCCCAGATAAGTTCCTGAGCCGTTTTTTCCCATGAAATCTGGGCGCTGACCTGAATTGCTGACTGCCGTAAATCGTTAATGCTTAAAACAACAATAAGGCGATCGGAGAATTTTGATACAAGGTGATCCCATAAGGCGCCCTGCGCGATTGGTTGCGACATTTTAACGATAATCCATGGAGCTTTATTATCACCTTCACGATGACTTATCGCTTTTGGCCATTGAGATGGTTCATCTCTGAACCCGAGATTGCTGTCATCAATAACAATAATATCAGCATTCCCGGGGCCAGTGGGAACATTGTCGACTTCATTTTGTTCAGTAGCGATTTTAGAGGTGCGGTCAAGACCAAGAAAACGCTCAACCCGCCAGACGACAGTGGCGGAAGCATCTTTGTCGCGGTATGGCGACCAAACTGAGTAACAGTGGTAATAGCCCGAGTCGTATGGATCAATCGTCTTTGTTGAGGTTTTGTGAATACTTGTAACATCAACAGGAATGGAGAGGTCGTCCTTGAGTTGATTCGTCATGGACGTCATGAGATCGGCAAGGAGTGCAGCACTGCCATGTTGCCAGCTCATTCGGCAAAGGAGGGCAGTGCCACCCTGTTGCCAGTTCATTCGGCAACTATCTTCACCAGTCCAATCAGTTAACTCATTTGATTCCGTTGATATATGTGCGATATTCCAGTCAATCGTAACATCACCGGTTACAAAAACGGAAAGAGTGTCCTTTTTTCTCTGCATTTTTAAGTCGCGTTAAAATCTCTTGATAAAACATGATGGCATTCGAAAAAAAGAATCATGCAACTAATTTATATACAACAAGTTATAAATAAAAATGGCTCGATGCAATAAAATCAAACACACCGACAAGAGGCCTTTTAACTTCTTGCGTAAACTCGCCGAATCCGCACAAAAAAATATTAAAAGCGTGACCTTCAAAATCGATGCTCACAGAATTTGCTGAAACAACATTATTGACTCAGCAAATCACTTATAAAGATCACCTTCGATCAGACCCATAAAAAGCCTGACAGGTGTTATTTCCCCCGCAATTTATCAGGCTAATCTGATACGGAAAATGATGTTAACGATTATTAACACAATAAAAATAATCTCCAAATAATTTATGGTGATTAATGCCTAACAAAACAAAAACATACAATGAAAAATTCTGATAAGCTATTTGGAATATTATTTAACACACCAGATCTGCCATTTCGGAACTCAAGCGCATGCACTTGCGGGCGGCCTCAATAGCCAATGCCCCCTCGCCCTCGCCAAATAGCTTCCATGGAAGCTGGTATGAAGACTCATCTCCATATTTTGCCAACATTTTTTCGTGTGAATCATATTTTTCAAGCTCGGGAAGTATCTGTTCAATCAATGCAGCAACCTCATTCGTTACAGTTCCTTCTGAAATCAATTGTGACAAATGCCTGCCTGGTTTATGGGTCAATGGAGATACCCCGAAGAGCATCAACACAGCCAGACCAGTATTTTCAAGCACAAGGATGGACCCGGAAACACATGCACGCCAGCGCTTGAGAGAGAAATCCTGCTCTGCTTCATTCAAAAAACCGCGCGCAAGTTCAATACGGTACTCAATATCCCTCTCTGATCCCATTACAACCTCCTTTTGTCAACCTGTATACCACAGGTATTATCATTATCTCATTTAAAAAAAAGAATCACCTTCCGTAACTGTTCCAAAATGCTTGGCCAACGAACTTACCAACCTGAAACAACTCGATCAAAAATCCCGTCAACAACCTGAACAAGAGCAAAGCGAATGGCCTCTTGCTGTGCAGCATAGTTACCGACAGGATAATCGGCAAATCCAACAAAAGATTGTGTAAAGAGCACTGTTTTTTTGACTCTGTCTTCCATCGTAGCCTGGACAACCACGGTAATACGGTTTGTTATGGCACGTTCGGTTTTACTGGAAAGCTGATCCGGTACATCAGAAAAAGAAATGATAGCTCCTTCAAGTAAAGCATCGGCGCGCCCTATGTATGGAGTGAAGCGAAGCGAGCTTTGTGATTCCATTCTATCAATGAGGCCTTGGGTAAGTTCCACACGGAACTGAGCGATACCGGCACCTGAACGATCGTCGAAAATCGGAAGAGCAATAGTTTTGAGGTGAGCTGGCTGTGCCCCCTCCCCTTTAAAACTGTAACAGCCCTGAAGAGTTATAAAAAAAAATATAGTAATGAAAGCAGCGCCAACTTTCCGCATAAGAATGCCCGGATTAATAGGTTCGACGGTCAATCCTGTCCAATATTTTACGGAAGGGATAGGTCAAGAGCAACCTTTTTTTTCTTCTTCCATTCAAGGCAGAAAGATAAATACCAGTTTTCGAGTCGCTCCAGTCCGATGCAAGTTTCACCGCAAGTCTTGCTGCAACTGAAGGTGGCTGAGCAAAAATATCAAGAATTGTATTGAAAGTAGTTAACTGTCGTGAAAGTTCAGAGGTAGGATTGTCGGTACTAACCATTCCGGTACGCACAAGGCCTGGATGGAGTAGCATGACAGAGATTCCTGTATGACGGTATTCTTCTGCAACAGCATAAGTAAAACGGGCTATAGCTGCCTTGGTGGAGCCATAAGCGCTGAGATATGGAGTATTTGAACCAGTGTCAGTGCCCGAACCCGCCATATTAATGATCTTTCCCTTTCTGTTTTCCTGAAGAAAATAGCTGATCGCCGTACGGCATCCGTTATAAGTTCCCTTTAGATTGGTATCAATAACCTTTCCCCATTCGTCTGGATCACTCTCTGTAATACTCCTGAAAGAATCGGAGATCCCTGCATTGTTGATAAAACAGTCAACCTTGCCAAACTTACCTGTTGCTGCTAAGATAAGTTGCTCCATATCGGCCATTGAGACAACGTTGCAGACACAGCCGTAGACTGTGCCAGGCGGAAATTCCGCAACAGCTGCCAGAACATTGTCTTGAGAGGATGATGTTATCACCACTTTTGCATCTTCCCGTACAAACTCATGAGCTATGGCTTTGCCAATCCCTCTTGTAGATCCGGTAATGACGACAACCTTGTGGTCGAGTATACCCATGAAACGCTACTTATTTTCGTTGGCACCATGAACCATTGCCTCAAGCTCCGGCCGACCAACAGCATAAGTTTCAAGCGCAATACCCTGCTCTATGGCCTCCCATGCCTGACGGATACTCGCAGCACCGGCTTTGGGACCCATGGGATGACCAAAAATACCGCGACCGGGCACAAATCCAAAATCAACACTACCAACCTTACGGTAAACGTTTTCAAGCGTCAATGCTGAATCACTGCCTCCTGGAACGGGAAGTGACCGCCTGATATGACCAAACTCCTGTAGACACTCCGCTATATTCTCTTTTACCTCTTCTTCTGGAGTCATCATCCTGCTTCCAAATCCGGGCATGATAATAGAATCAAGGCCTGCAAGACGCTGAAGCTTGGTCATGACCCTTGAATGAACACCATATTTTTCCATCCGGCTGAAAGCCGCTATAAACGGAAAATGGCCAATAAGAGGTACTTTCGTATGTTTGGCCAGCATTCTGACAGCACTGAGTCCAACCGGAAGGGCGTTTATCAGCAGCGCATTAGCTCCATTACGAACAGCAATATCGTGCTGCTCAATCAACCGGTCAACCTCATCCGTGACATTTGCGAGGTAAATTTTTGGTTCACCGGTCTCTCGTTCTGCACTCAATCGTGCATTTCCAAGCGCATGGGATCGATCAATAAGTGTTGACCAGTCGACATCGGCCAGCATTTCATCATCTTTGGCTATATCGAGCCCCCCGATCCAGCTCTGACGGGCAATTTCGGCAAAATCTACAGGACTAAGACCGATATTGGGTTTAACAACACCGAAAAAGATTGGCCGATTATAGGCATGAAGAATATCGCGGATACCATCGATACCAAATTTTGGACCGTCAAAGGCAAGAAGGTAAGACTCTGGGAAGCCTATATCAAGCAGCTTTACTACTGGCACCCCAGGAGTAAAAAAGACTCCTTCGCCACAGACTGCGGAGAGCAGATTGGGGATTTTTGTCCCAAAATTGCGGTGAGGATGAGCAATGGTTATACGGCAGCCATGAATAGGCCCGGTAGCAGCATGACTGATCGGATAGCTGAGTTCGGAAAGCTCACCCTCTACCGTCAGACTGATAACCTTCGCCCCATACTTCGGACGAAAGTCTTCATCATGACCAACACGTTTCCACTGCGCCGTAGATTGTTCGCTGCAGAAATGAGCAAGGGCTATTTCAATATCTCCAACACATTCCAGGTAGTAGTCAAGCGTCAGGTAGTCAGCCATATCAAGCTGGTCTCTTGAGGCAAAAAAACCTTTAATATCCTCTCTGTTCATAGAAAAACATCATACGCCCCTGTCCCGGCCTGCAGCAAGTTACTCAAGGGTATCCATTAAAAAAATCGAACTCTGATAGTAATTACTTTATCCTTCAGCCTTTATTGTATTGAAATAGTCAAAAGCATCCTCCGGACTTATCTTCTCATGCACCACCTTGTTGACGGCTTTCATCATGGCGAGAGGGGAATCACTCTGAAAAATATTGCGACCCATATCAACACCTGATGCACCTTCATTGATGGCACGCCAAGACATCGTCAGCGCTTCAAGCTCGGGGAGTTTCTTGCCGCCCGCCATGACAATCGGGACTGGACATGAAGCTATGATCGTATCGAACTCTTCAGGCACATAATAGGTCTTGACAATCTGCGCACCGAGCTCAGCAGCCATCCTGCAGGCAAGCCGGAAATATTTGGCATCACGAACCATATCCTTGCCAACGGCAGTTACTGCCATGGTAGGAATTCCGTAACGGAGGCCCATATCGACAAGTCTTGTCATGTTGTGAATAGATCGAGTCTCATATTCACCGCCTATAAATATCTGGAGAGTGATGGCTGCAACGTTCATACGGATGGCATCCTCGATATCGACAGCAAGCTCTTCATCGGACAACTCCTTGAGAATGCTCGGGCCTCCGCTGCAACGCATAACAACCGCCCTTGTAAGGCTTGGGGGAACTGTGGTACGCAAAATGCCACGAGTAAGCATGATGGCATCGGCATAAGGCATGAGCGGTACAATATTGACGTCCGGACGCTCAAGACCGGTAGTCGGGCCCTGGAAGTAACCGTGATCGATAGCAAGCATGACCGTTTTTCCCGTATCAGGGCGGAAAATTCTTGAAAGACGGTTTTTCATTCCCCAATCAAGAGAGTGGGCGCCTTTAAGAAAAAATCCATAGTTGTTGACTGGAATGTCAAGGTAATACTCTTTGGCTTGTTTGTCTTTATCGTATTCTGCCATGGTAGTCGTTCTCCTCCTTTCGGTTATAATTATGTTAATATCTCTTTCGTTCAGCGAAGTGCTGCTGCTATATTCCCTCCATCCACAGTGGTAATTGAACCGGTCGTCCTGGTTTCAAGAGCAAGGTGCACAAAGGCTTCCGCAACGTCTTCGGCAGTCACTTCAAGTTGCAGTAGATTTCCGGCCATATACTCCTTTTCACTCAAACCACGGGCTGTTGAGCGAGCTTTAATCATCTCTTCGGTAAGGAGGCCACTGCGAATGCGGTCAGCATTTATACCGTTTGAACGGATACCGTCACGACCATGATCCAGTGCATATTGACGCACAAGAAACATTGTCGCAGCTTTGGGCAGACCATAGGGCCCAAAGTCAGGGCCAGGATTGACGGCTTGTTTTGAGACGTTGAATAGTAGTACTCCACCAGTACCCTGTAGTTTCATAATCCTGACTGCCTGCTGGGCAATAGACTGGTGTGAAAAAAAATTAATTTCAAAGCTTTTACGGAGCAGATCGTCGGAGACTTCCCCGATGCGTCCCTGAATAGCAGCACCAACATTGGAAACAATAATGTCCACACCACCGAAACGGCGGCATGCAGCATCGAACGCTGAAAGAACATCTGTCCGTGAGGTAACGTCACAGGTCAGGGAAAGGACGTTGCCACCAAGCTCCTCTTCTGCCCTATCGAGTGACTCTCTGGTCAGGTCTAGAATAACCAGTTCGGCCCCTTTCTGACGGAAAGCTTTGGCTGTCGCAAGACCTATGCCACTTGCAGCCCCGGTAACCATAGCAACTTTGCCAGCAAAGACGCCAAGATGAACCTTGTTCATTTTGGCCTGTTCCATGTCCCAGTACTCTATCTCAAAAGCTTCTCGATCACTGATGGTTTCAAAGGAACCAAGTGATTCAGCATCAAGAATGGCTGAAGCTGTACAGGTTGCTATGTCAGCATTGACCGCTGCTAATTCTGCAGTTTTACCAAGCCCAAAAAGCCCAAGACCTGGCACCAGGACTACTCTTGGCAGTGGGTCGAGCATAATTACAGGCATGGAGGTCGCTTTCTGCTGAGTGTTAAAATACTCTATGTATTCTTGACGGTAGCGTTGGACAACCTCCTGCACAGCAGCCTTAAATCCAGGAATGTCGCTGGCATCAGGAGCAGGAACAACGAGCGGCTTGTTTTTCGTCCTGATAATAAAATCAGGCGTCATAGCGCCTTTTTGACTCATGCGAACAAGATCAGCACTATTGACATAATCGAGAATATCGGCGGAGGTACGAAAATCGAGAATGAACTGATGGTACTCGTGCGTACCCGGAGCCTTTTCCTCAACACAAGCTCCCCTGATCACGGGGGCCGTCACTTCAACTGAAGCAATTGTCGAGGGCAACGATACCGATGCAAATTTTTTTCTGCCCGACACAGCAATCCGCTCTTCAAGCATGCTGACGGCTTCAATCATTCGGCTGTAGGCCTCTTTTGCTGTCGATCCAAAAGTAACCAGGCCGTGTTTTTGAAGCACTAATCCTTTTATTTCAGGATTTGCCTCGTAAATACTGGCTGCCGATCGGGCAAGTCCAAGTCCTGGCTTTATATACGGAACAGAACCAAAATTCTCTCCGAGTGTTTCGCTGCAGAGCCTGACGCCGTCGGGCTGATTACTGAGAGTGAGCAAAGCAAACGAATGAGTATGAAGAATAAACCTGTGCGGCAGAAAAGCGTGAAGGAGCGTCTCAATTGATGGTGTGAGCCTCTTCTCTGCCATGTGGTCAGTCAGACTGAACATATTCAACAACAACAGATGTTTAAACTCTTTGGTTGAAAAACGCCGAAGTGCCTCTTCACCGAAGCTGTTGTTATGGCTGAAAAGCTCAACAAGTTTACGCAGAGGGCCTAATCTGAGTGGTGTATAGTCGAGACCGGTGACTTTACTCAAATCAACACCACTAGCTTTGATCAGGAGTACTTCAGCGCGATTACCAACCATATCAACCAGTTCGCACTTAACCGAGGTATTGCCTCCACCATGCATCACCAGTGAACTTTCAGAGCCAAGAAGGCGGGATGCATAGACCAATTCGGCAAGTTCAGATTGCTGCATTTCAGACAAGCGATAATTCTCTTTGACGGAGCGTTGAAGCTCAGCATCGTTCCAAAGGTTCCGCATAAGTAATTATACTTCTGACGCTGGAAAATAGCGTATATTGTTTAAAAAAAATGACATGCAAAAAAGAAATATTTAGTTCAAATCCTATCTTTTTTCTTCTTTTCATGCCACCCTTCAATAAGAAATCCAGAACTGTAAATAATGAGAAACCCGGGAATCACTATACAAAGAAAAGTGATCCTGTCACCGATAGACTGTAACTGACCGGAAGACCATATCATCCATACCAGGAAATACCATCCGGGCCCCACAAACAGAAATGCTCTATTCCAAAGACTTTTAAAGCTGTATTTCATAATAAATTGAGCCCTCATATCCGACCGTCCATCCGAAGATTGCGTTCATTGAGTTTTTCGAGGATAATCCTTACAAGATATTGAAGTGCATTGACCACGTAAGTAAAATAGGCCAGGAATGCATCAAGGACAAGTACATCACGGGAATAACCTAAATAGGCCAGAAAAAAATAGAGCAGATGAAAAAAAGCGGCAATAGTGCTTCCGATATCCTCCCATAAAAACTCTTTGGAATACACCCATTGATCGAAAACCTCCTTCTCAAAAAACATGCCTGTAATGAAAAGCAGCGCAAAAAAAAGTGTTTTAAAAAGAATCGCCAGACTGACCCAGTAAAAACTGGTGATGAAAAGAGAGTTGGCATAAAGGGCTGTTATGGTCAGACCTGCAATAAAGAAGAGAAACTGGATTGGCGCAAGGATAATCTGAATATCGGTCCATACGGAAGCATTTCGTTTAACGAGCTGTTCTGGGGTATAGCGCGGCATCTTTAACTTTTACGCTTGACTGATAAAAAAATATAGTGACATCCCGATTTTCAAAACCGACATGCTTATAATTGAAAGGATGGAATATAGTAAAATTGAAGAGAGAGAAAAAACTCAAGTAAGAGAGAAGACAAGTAAGGTATCTGGACAACCAGCACAACAAATTATCTATAGAACAGAACTGCATTTCGGAATCCTTATATTTGCAGACAGGTAAACAATATGTAAATACAATGCTGAACAACACGACTACCTCTGCCATGACGTTCGCCGTCAAACTACTCGGCCTGCGCAATCACAGCCGAGAGGAGCTTAAACGGAAACTCCTGAGGAAAGGGTATGCTCCTGAAAAAATTGAACCAGTACTCGATAAGTTAACGGCACAAGGAGTATTGGATGACATGATATTCAGTATAGAGCTGATCAAAAGCCGCTCAAGACGAAAACCATCGGGAAAATTGAAAATACATGCGGAACTTAGGCAAAGAGGAGTAGCAGAAACCATTATAGAAGAACTTCTTAATGAGTATGAGAGTATAGAACTCTGCTACCGGGCAGCAGAAAAAAAAATCGGTTCACTGCATGGGACAACCGATATCAATAGAAAAAAGAAGCTTGAGGTTTTCCTGCGTAACAGAGGATTTGGATGGGCTGAGATTCAAATCGTACTCAAGCGTTTTTTTCAACCTGGTTCAGACGATCTGGATAACTTTTAAGAGAGCTCACCATGCACAAACGTCCCAATCTTTTCGCCTCGCAGCAGTCTGGTAAAATTACCTTTTTCATTCATGTTCATGACGACAATTGGGAGGGAGTTTTCACTACATAGAGTAATCGCTGTCATATCCATAACACGCAGTTTCTTCTGAAAGACATCAAGGTAGGAGATATCTGGAAAAAACTGTGCATTTGAATTTTTTTCAGGATCTGAATCGTAGACGCCGTCAACCCTTGTGCCTTTGACAATAATATCCGCCTCAATTTCTATCGCTCTCAGCGAAGCTGCCGTATCAGTGGTAAAATAGGGATTTCCTGTTCCTGCCCCGAAAATGACAACTCGACCTTTTTCAAGATGGCGTACTGCCCGTCGCCTGATAAACGGCTCGGCCATCTGTTCCATTTTTATTGCAGTCTGAAGACGGGTAAATACACCCTTACGTTCAAGGGCATCCTGAAAGGCTAATGAATTGATCACCGTTGCAAGCATACCCATATAGTCTGCCTGCACACGATCCATTTTTGCAGCGGCCTCAGACATCCCACGAAAAATATTTCCACCACCGATCACCAGCGCAATTTGGGCCCCCATATCCCGAGCCTCTTTGATTTCATCGGCATATCGTTCAAGCATTTCAGGATTAATGCCATAACCATCCTCACCGGCAAGTGCTTCACCACTCAATTTCAGTAAAATGCGCTTGTACTGGAGCATATCTTCATCCTCAGAAACAAAGTGTTAACAGAATAAAACAGATTGTGTATACAAAAAAAAGGCCTCGAACAACGAGGCCTTTTAATTTATTCTCCCAACTGATAGCGAACAAATCCAATTACATCAACCTTTACTTGATGCTTATTTCGGAATTCGCTGAGCACTTCAGATACCTTTAATTTATCGTCTTTAATGAAAGACTGCTCACTTAGTACAACATCCTGATAATATTTTTCCAGTCTCCCTGCAACAATCTTGTCGACAAACGCCTCCTTCTTTCCCTGTTCTAGCGCCTGCTGGCGATAGATTTCCGACTCTTTGGCGATATAATCGGCAGGTACATAAGAACGGTCAACAACAAGAGGTGCTGCGGCGGCAACCTGCATGGCAAGATCTTTTGCCAACTCCCTGACAACATCAGGTTTGTCAGTATCAATCTGAATGATGGCACCAAGTTTTGCGCCAGGATGGATATAGCCCTCAACAAGGCCGTCAGGAGCATTGTAAAAAGCAAGTCGCTTGAGGTTGATCTTTTCACCGAGCTTGCCGGTCATGGTCTTCATGGCATCATCTACTGATTCCCCACCATAAGCTTCACCAAGCGTCAGTTTTAAAAGTGATTCGGGTGAACTGGTGGAGTTTGCCAGAGCAAGTTCACCAAGTGCTGCTGTAAAGCCGCTAAAGTCCTCACCTCGTGCAACGAAATCGGTCTCACAGTTCAGTTCAAGAATAACGCCAATCTTGTGGTCTGGAGTTAACTTGATACTGACCATCCCCTCTCTGGCATCTCTGTCAGCACGTTTCGCAGCAAGAGCTGCACCTTTCTTGCGCAGATAATCGATAGCCTGCTGCATGTCCCCTCCAGTTTCATCAAGGGCTTTCTTGCAGTCCATCATCCCGGCGCCTGTTATATCACGAAGATTTTTTACATCTTTTGCTGAAGTCTGGCTCATGTAACTTTCACTATTTTACTCTTGTTTATTATAAACGCTTATTATTCGCTGATTTCTTCCTTCTCGCCATCGACAACATCCGCTTCCTCTTCATCCATCCCGGCAAGCACCTCATTCTCGACCTTCAGCTCACGCGCCTTAATGACGGTATCAGCAACGGCCTTAACCATAAGCTGAATGGAACGAATAGCATCGTCATTTGCGGGAATAACATAATCAACCAATTCAGGATCGCAGTTTGTATCAACCATGGCAATAATCGGAATACCGAGTGTGCGGGCCTCCTTGATGGCAATATGCTCTTTTTTTATGTCAACAATAAAGAGAGCGGCTGGAAGTCTTGTCATAGTAGCAATACCACCGAGAATTCTCATAAGTTTCTCTTTCTCACGACCAAGCATGAGACGTTCTTTTTTGGTAATCATATCGTAAGTGCCGTCAGTAGCCATCCTGTCGATAGAGTTCATACGTCTGATACTCTGACGAAT
>Ga0118677_10013155_pt1 | contig 11973 bp, 6 predicted proteins | sample AliMusrvi5mmetaG_FD_86154 | JGI IMG/M metagenome (GOLD analysis project Ga0118677, IMG submission 86154) | reverse complement strand
ATCGAAAGCTGATCTGGAAAACATAGTGGTAGGTGCAGATATGCGTGGAACACCAGTTTACCTGAAAAATCTTGGTACTGTTCAGATTGGTGGCGCTATAAGACGTGGCTTGCTTGAAATGAATGGCGAGGGGGAGCGGGTTGGAGGTATAGTAGTGATGCGGTATGGGGAAAATGCCAAAGAGGTTATTGATCGGGTAAAAACAAAAATAACGGAACTCGAGAAGGGGTTGCCACCTGGTGTAAAGATCAAGGTTGCTTATGATCGATCCGACTTGATCAGCCGGGCAGTGGACACTTTGAAGGAAAACCTGCTTGAGGAATCAATTGTGGTGTCTCTGGTGATTCTGATTTTTCTGCTCCATTTTCCCAGTGCACTGGTGATTGTGCTGACGTTGCCGATTTCTGTATTGATTGCGTTTATCACGATGAAACTGATGGGGGTTACTTCCAATATCATGTCGCTTGGTGGTATTGCCATTGCCATTGGTGTACTAGTGGATGCCGGGGTTATTATGGTTGAAAACTGCTACCGGCACCTTTCGGAGATGACGCTTGAAGAGCGTGCCTCAAAGCGGCTGGAAGTGATTATTACTTCAGCGAAACAGGTCGGGCGGGCAATATTTTTCTCTCTGGCAATTATTGTTCTCTCTTTTGTGCCTGTATTTATGCTTGAGGGACAGGAGGGCAAATTGTTCCATCCGCTGGCGTTTACCAAGACATTTTCGATGATGGGGTCGGCCATTATTGCTATAACGCTGGTACCGGTGCTGATGTACTTTTTCATGCGTGGCAAGATGCCTCCGGAGAGCTCTAATCCGGTATCGACTTTTTTTATCAAACTTTATTCGCCGGTTATCCGCTGGGTGCTGAAATGGAAGAAAACGACCATTGCGCTTAATCTGCTGGCACTCGCCATTGCTGTGCCGTTGTTCATGAATCTTGGGTCGGAGTTTATGCCACCTCTTGATGAGGGGTCACTGCTTTATATGCCTGTCACCCTGCCGAACGTATCGATCACAGAGGCGAAACGAATTATTCAAGTGCAGGACACCATCATCAAGAGTGTGCCGGAGGTTGAGCATGTTCTTGGTAAAGTGGGACGAGCGGAGACTTCTACTGACCCGGCTCCGGTATCCATGTTTGAAAGTATTATCATCCTGAAACCAAAAGCTGAGTGGAGTAAGGGAATGACAAAGGCTGATATTGTGGCTGAACTGGATTCAAAGCTGCAACAGATTGGGGTGCGCAACGGTTGGACACAGCCGATCATCAATCGGATCAACATGCTTTCTACCGGGGTGCGTACTGACCTTGGGGTGAAGATTTTCGGCAATGACCTGAATGTACTTAAGGATCTTGCCATTCAGGCTGAAACCATTCTAAAACCAATTAATGGAGCTGCCGACGTGGTGGCTGAGAGGGTTACTGGGGGAAACTACCTGGATATCGATATTGACCGGCAGGCTGCGGCCCGATACGGAGTCAATGTGGGAGACATTCAGGATGTGATTGAGACTGCTCTTGGAGGTGAAATGCTTTCTACCACTGTTGAAGGTCGCAACCGGTTTCCCATTCGTATTCGTTACCTGCGCGACTACCGTGATAACATTGACGCTATCCGGCGTATTCTTGTTAGCGGTATGGAGGGCAGCCAGATTCCCCTTTCGCTTGTGACAACTTTGAAAATATCTACCGGTGCTCCAGAGATTAACAGCGAGGGAGGGCTGCTGCGTTCGCTGGTGTATCTTAACGTCCGTGGTCGGGATATGGGAAGCTTTGTGACCGAGGCTAAACAGGTGCTGGAACAAAAGCTCAAACTGCCTCCGGGGTATTATGTTGCCTGGTCGGGACAGTGGGAAAACCAGATTCGTGCAAAGGCACGTCTTCAGGTACTGATACCACTGGGCATGGTGATTATCTTCATCCTACTCTTTTTCACCTTCCATTCGGCTCTGGAGGCTTCAATGGTGATGCTTTCGGTGCCTTTTGCTCTCATTGGCGGGGTTTATCTTGTTTCGGCTCTAGGGTATAACTTGTCTGTTGCTGTCTGGGTCGGGTTTATTGCTTTGTACGGAATTGCTGTGGAAACTGGTGTGGTCATGGTGATTTACCTGCACGAGGCGCTGGACAAAAAACTGATAACTGGTGTCTGCACTGAAAAGGATATCTACGATGTGGCATTTGAAGGAGCTGTGCTCCGCCTGCGTCCTAAACTGATGACTGTTTCTGTCGCCTTGCTGGGTTTGATACCGATAATGTGGTCGTCGGGGACCGGAGCAGATGTTATGAAACCTATTGCGGCTCCAATGATAGGTGGTATGATTTCATCGGCAGTTCATGTGCTCATCATGACTCCGGTCATCTTTGTCTTGATGAAAACACGGGATCTGAGAAAGGGGCGTCTTCACCATTCGGGTATGAAACACTGACTTTTTTAAACCATAATCAGCTCGGACAAAAAGCTTCATCTATTATCGTGAGGCATGTTGATGTTTTCTTCTGATTTTCGGGTTCATTGCCCGCTCTGCATAATCGAGTGTAAATATCAGAATCCAGGATAGGATGAAATACAAAATCGCCACCATGATAAGGGGGAAAAAGGCATCAAAAGTACGGCTCCGAATGATGTCACTTGCTTTGGTCAAATCCTCCACAGCGATATAACCGACAATGGAGGTCATCTTGACCAATGAAATAATTTCGCCTTTATAGACAGGGAGTATTCGTCGGACGGTTTGCGGTAATACAATAAAAAGAAAGGTTTTGACCTTGCTGAAGCCCAAAGAAATACCAGCCTCAGTCTGGCCTCGATCAATACTTTCGATACCTGTACGGAAAACCTCGGCTGCATAGGCTGCAAAATTCATCCCGAAGGCAATTACTGCAACTAATACTGGATCAATATTAACAGATGCAAAGACAACATAGAAAATCAACATTAAAAACACCAGTACAGGCGTGCCGCGTAACACTGAAATGTATATGGATGAGGCTATTTTGAATACTCGATGTGACGACATGCGCATGAAACACACCAGCGCACCAAGTGCAGTACCAAAAAGGGTAGAGAGAGAAGAAATGATTACCGTAACCCTGAGTCCATCAAGAATCAGCTTCCAGCGGTTTTCTTGAATTATGTTGCTCTGAAAGCTGTTGAGGATGCCTGTATAGAACGTTGGGGCAGCAACTTTGCTATCATGTTCTCCTGGAGCCGAGCCAGAAGTCGCAAGATTTTTTTTAAGCGCACACACATTTGCCCGAAGGTCGTAATATTTGTCAGAAAAACTGATCTGCTTTTTCCTTTCTTCAGTTATCATCAACGTATTGATCATATCAATCTTGTTCGTCAAAGCCGCAGCAATGAGGCTGCCAAACTGCATATCACTGAATTTGAGGTCTTTTCCGAGATATGCTGCGAACCTTTCTGACAGCTCAACATCAAAGCCGATCAGCTTGCTATCCTTGAGTATTGCAAAAGGAAGTACTTAATCGCTTGATATTCCTACAGTCAAGAGGCCATTTGTTTTTGTGTTCTTTATCGGCGGCATTACTGTATTGCCCTTTGTCATCCAACGGCTGACCATGTCGTCATAGACACCGCTCTTTTTTATATCTTTTATAAAGAGGTTGAATTTTTCACGTAATGTATCGTTATGGATGTTGAAGCCATTACCGACAGGAACAGAAAATAAAGGGGGCTCCAGCATTCCCAAATCGTCATTTGTCCGAAATAAATCGAGCAGTCCATCGTAGGTATAAATGGCTGCATCGATTTTTCCTGTTTTAACGGCTAAAACAATATCTGAGAGGGTTCGGTATTGAAGGATTGTTGCTTTTGGATATGTTTTTATGGCGTAAGAATCATGAACAGAACCAAGCAATACTCCAATCCGTTTTTCTTTCAGGTCGGCTGCAGAGAAAATTTTATGCTGATCTTTCTTGCCGCCAACGTTGTTATAGGGAGATAAAGCTGTTGTTGCCTCTCCCGGTTTTTTGACGAGCATGACCTGAGCATTGAGGAAGTAGGGCTGTGAGAAATTGACCGATTTTTTGCGTTCTTTTGTGGCTGATATTACTGATATAACCAGATCGACTTTACGTGAGTTCAATGAGGGTATCAGCGAAATGAATTTCATATTATAAAATTCAACCGGCCTATGGAGTCTTGCCCCAATAATACGGGCCAACTCTCCATCAAAGCCAGTCACTCTCCCATTTTTGTCAATAAAAATAAATGGTTCACGTGTGGCTGTCACACCTATTTTTAAAACCGGGCCGTCTTGATGAAGAACAATCTCTTTTTCGTCATAGGGTGTCAGGTCTTTTTTGAACCAGCGCCTGTTCATATCAGCCAGCATGCCATTGGCTTTCAGTTCTCCGATAATCTTGTTCACCTCTTCCAAAAGTTTATCGTCACCTTTCTTAACGGCAATTGATGTGTCTTCGCGGTCTAGTGCCTCAGGCAGACACATGAATTCCGGGTTCTTTTTGGTGATCTGAAGCGCTGATGGTGATGAGGTAATGACGGCGTCCAGTTGACCTGACTTAATGGCGGCAACGGCATCCATTATATCATCAAAGCTTTTAATACTGGCTTCAGGAAACTTTGCTATGGCAACAGCTTCTCCAGTTGAGCCTATCATTACACCGATTTTTGCATATCTGGCATCCGCAAAACTCTTGATGAGCCTGCCATTTTTACTGCACCCGGTAATAGCAGTCACAAGCCATACAACTGATAGCAGCAACAGCGCCTTTTTTTTCATCTTTCTCTATTTATTCGTTAATCACTACCGTTACCCGTAGTATCCGGTTAAAATAAAGGCAGTTGAGCAACCGGGTCCCTGACTGTTTTGAGAGATTGTTCTTTTAAGAGATAATATATCGTTCAACAGTCGCTGTTCTATGATCACTGAGGCAATCATTTTAGTTAATTTATGTCAGTAGTTGCCCAGTATAAATAAAGAGTGACAACACAATGATATCTGCCAGTAGCAGGCGAAGAGGAGGAGGGAGGGATCGTTAACATTGAGAGAAAAAGTAAGATTTTCGAAACTGGAGCAATTTCGGCCTTTTGATATAAGGGTCTCTGGGGTTTTACGGTGTATAAGAGTCTTATATTGGGGGTTTTATAAGTGATGATGTATTATCCAACCGGTTTTAGAGTTCAAGGAAAAATTTGAACACCTTTATCCATAATGTATGGAAGTGTCAACAATTCGAAGTAATTTTATAGCACATTTACATTAATTCCTGCTGTGCTGTTATGAAATTCAACATTGTTTTTTTCGAGTTACTTTTTGCCTTCGTGGAGTTACTACGACCTTAAAACATGCTGAAATTGATTGCAGGTGCATCAAAAAAAAGGAAGGTGGATAATGACCATGCTGGGAGTTCGAATTATTGTTGTCTTATCTATCCTGATAATTTCAGGCATTGTTTTGGCGCTTTGGATATATGGGCTCAAAAAAATCAGGAATAGAAAACGGAAATCTCAATAAGCACCCACACATATACACACGACACACACAAGTCTACGAATGAGAACTGAGTTTCATTTTCAGCATCATCAACATCCAGCCATGCTTATGATGGTCTTTGTATGTGGTGGTGTTTATTGAGATTTCCTTAACACTCAGAGTTCCAGTGGATACTCGTCCTGGTCACTGCCGGTTATTTTTTTATCAAATCTGCCGCACCAATCGTCGGGTTTAACTTCTGGCCATCTGCGCGGCCTTCTTTGCTCATCTGGATGGAGAACAGGGTGTATTGTTGGAGCATCTATTCGACATTCTCCATACTCGATACACAATGATCCTTTATTTTGGTTTAATAACGAATCACGCTCCTCAGCTGAACGAACAATAAATTCCTCATCTTTTCCTAACAGAATGGAGTAGTAACCTTGATACCATTCACAGTCTTCGCATCTCCTTTCCATTATCTCCTCCCGAATTTGAGTTGATGGATATTATTCACTCTCAATATTACCTACGGATATTATCTGTAATTTACACAAACATACATCAAACGCCATAGTGAACCTCCTGAACCAGATTCAACCTCTGAAATGATTTTTGAGTTTATAATGAGTGTTTGTTTTTTATAAAAAAGCCCGGGTTTATTCCCGAGCTTCTTAAATTTACGGTTACTGTACATCTTGCGTCAGTGTAAAAAGTACTGTTCAGGGATTTACTTACCCATCGACTCATGTGCTTGACCTGATGGTGCTTGCTGATTCTGCATGCATGGCATGTCTGCCATCATTTTTTCCATTTGATCAATCTTTTTATCCATCTGTATCATCATTGCTTTTTTCTCTGCTGGTTTGACCCCTTTCATCATCTTCTGCTGCATTTTCATCATATCTATCATCGACTGCATCATCTCGGTCATTGGGCGTTTCATGGACATTGGGTGACCGTCTTTCATGGTACACATTTGGGGCATATTGCATGGCTGATCCATCTTCATGTCTTTAGGGGGCATCTGACATGGCATCATATCCCCTTTCTGCTCTGCATGGGCAGAAACATTGAAAACCATCAATCCAACAACAAAAATCAATACCTTTTTCATTTTTTTCTCCTTTAAGATGCGTGAATTGACCTTTAGTACCTCCAAAAAACAGCAATAGAAAAAAAAACATGCAACGACCTTTTTAAAGATAGAGGATTCAAATAAGAAGAGGAACTAAAACACACTTATGGTCTTATGGCATAAAGAAAATTCGATCATTATTAGTTTTGTATAATGTCCTTTGTAGAATATGCTTCGCTGGTGTTGGATATTCTCCATTATCAAAAAGAAATGCCACCAGCAAAAGGAACGTCCTGACTGGTTGTTGTGTTCTGGCATGGAAAATGACGTTGTTAATTGATGTACTTAAAAAAATCAACCTATTGAGAAAAATGATTATGAAGAAGAATACGCTGCTAATTATATCACTGTTAACCTTTACTGCTCCAAGGACATCTTTCGCTGCTGAACAAAGCTCAGCGGTAAACGTAACAAAAACGATAGTGTCTCAAAATAAAAGCGTTAAAACTTTTACGGTATATTATTCGAAATCAAAAAAAATTGCGCCAAATACTTTTACTGTAAACACGGGTGACAAAGTGCGCCTTGAGATTAATCCTCTGGATACTGCTGCAGGTTGTATGAATACGATTATGGTGCCCGGTTTATGGGACAAACCTGAACCAATTGTAAAAGGAAAAAAGATTGTGATGGAATTTACGCCTGTACGTCCTGGATCGTATAAAATAACCTGCGCTATGGGCGTGACCAGCGGGTTCATCAATGTGAAATAATGTTTCTATACTGATATAAACTTATGCGGAAAATTTCGATCTCTCTCTGTGTTGCGCTGGCTATTATCTCTGCGGTAGCGGGTATTGGTGTGGGCTACTGGTTCACACCGCAATACAATCTGTCGATGTACGACAAAAATACAATGGACCTTGGACAACCCGACAAATGGGTTGACCTTCGATATATAGAGGGAATGATCTCACATCACAGGATGACTGTCGGTCTTGCCGAACAAGCGGGTATCAGTAAAAAAACGGAAATTACAACACTCAGTGCTGAGATACTGAAAAATGAGCCTCTGGCGATTGCGGAATTATACGAATGGAAAAAGGAGTGGTATGGTGATATAAAACCTGTTCAGGAATCTCATACACCTCATCTTGGCAGCTACAATAAAACATTTGACCTGCGCTTTCTTAATGCTCTTATTGCTCATTATGAAAATGGGATTATGATGGCCAGAGAAATCCGTCTGAAATCGAGCAGGAGCGAAGTACTCGACAATGCGGATAAGGTTGAGTTCCTGCTTAAAGAGAATCTGCTGATGCTAAAAAAATGGCGAGTTGAGTGGTATAACATTCCTGATATGAATTCCCATCTATGACGGTTAGATCCTACTTCGTCAAAGGCATGCATTGTGCAAGCTGTGCGGCAATAATTTCTAAGAAGCTATCAAAGGTTGAAGGCATTAAAGAGGTGAATGTTAATCTTGCGACTGAAAAGGCAAAACTCGAATTTGAAAACGATGCTCTGTCGATCGAGGCTGTCAATGATGTCATCAGCAAATATGGATATACCTTCGTCGCTGAACAATCTGAAAAGAGTTGTGCACTACCAGCTAACAGTTCCACTTCAGGCACACTCCTGTTGAAAGAGGAAAAACAAAAAGAACTGATTGAGCAACTTGCCAAGGTTCAATTCGCTCTCCCGATAGCGATTCTTGTGTTTATCCTTATGATGTGGGATACCAGCTCTAGGTTTTTCGCCTTTATACCGAACCTGCCGATTCCTATGGAGTTATTCAATATTATCTCCATGGCCATTGCTACCTATATGGTTTTCCGGATTGGTGCTCCATTTCTGCATGGTATTACCATGTACCTTCAAAGCGGGTCTGCAAGCATGGATACCTTGATTGGTATTGGAACGCTTACAGCATATGTGTACAGCGCGATCATTACTCTGATACCGTCAATAAGAATGATCCTGCAGATACCTGACTATACGTATTTCGATGTAACAATTGTTGTGATAGGGTTTGTTCTGCTGGGAAAATATCTTGAAGCCCGATCAAAACTGAAAACCGGTGAGGCTATCGAAAAGCTGATTGGATTGCAGGCAAAATCTGCGAGAGTTATAAGAGAAGGGAAAGAGCTAGACATTCCTGTTGAACAGGTCAGAACTAGTGATGCTGTGCTTGTGAAACCCGGCGAGAAACTCCCTGTTGACGGAGTCATGACTGAAGGGTACTCGTCTATTGATGAATCAATGGTAACCGGTGAATCGATACCTGTAGATAAAAAGATCGGTGATCAGGTGATTGGAGGGACTATCAATAAACAGGGATCATTTACGTTCACTGCGTCATACGTCGGTGCTGACACTTTGCTTTCGCGTATCATAAGAATGGTTGAGGATGCGCAGGGGTCTAAAGCGCCGATTCAGAATATTGCTGACAAAATTGCCGGAGTGTTTGTTCCTGTAGTGCTGATTCTTGCTGCGGCTACCTTCATCATCTGGCTGACGGCGGGTTCGTTACTGTTAGGGTTTTCGGTTGCCCTTTCCTATGGCATATCGGGGCTTATCGGCATTCTCGTTATTGCCTGTCCCTGCGCTCTGGGTCTGGCAACACCTACGGCAATTATTGTCGGCATAGGTAAGGGGGCTGAGTACGGCATTCTTATCCGCAATGCTGAAAGTCTTGAAATACTCAGTACGATTGACACCGTGGTTTTTGATAAAACCGGCACGCTTACCACTGGTAATCCACAGGTCACTGATATCGTACCTGTTGATCAGGAAACGGGCCTCACTTCCCTTCTCCAAATGGCTGCCAGTGTTGAAAGCCGTTCTGAGCACCCTCTTGCTCAAGCAATTGTTGATGCTGCAATAAAACAACAGGTCAGATTAATGGATATCACAGCTTTTGAAGCACTCGAAGGCATAGGTGTGTCTGCTGTGATCAATAGTTTTTTGATCAGAGTACGCAAACCTGTGGAGACAGAAACAACACTATTCCCAGAAGTAAAAAGGCTGCAAGAGGAGGGCAAAACGGTTGTTATGGTTGAAAAGAACGGAATATGCACAGGACTTATTGCATTGAGCGATACCATCAAAGATGATGCAAAAAAAACCATTGACACGCTTCATAAAAAAGGTCTCAAAGTTATCATGCTGACTGGTGATAACCATTTGGCGGCTAACTTTATGGCAAAACAAGTGGGCATCGATGAGGTTATCGCTGGGGTGCTGCCTCAGGAAAAAGCAATTAAAATTAAAGAACTTCAGGCGAAGGGGAAAAAGGTTGCTATGGCTGGAGATGGAATAAACGATGCGCCGGCTCTTGCACAGGCAGATGTTGGTATTGCTATGGCTACTGGAACTGATGTGGCCATAGAGTCTGCCGGTATTACCCTGCTGAAAGGTGATATCACTAAGGTGGCTCAGGCAATCACTCTTTCACGGGCAACTATGAGAGTAATACGACAAAACCTTTTCTGGGCGTTCATATACAACATCATTGGTATTCCGCTTGCTGCAGGTGTTTTTTATCCTTTTTGGGGCATTTTTTTGAACCCTGTCTTTTCGGGACTTGCCATGGCAGGAAGCAGCGTTTCTGTGGTGAGCAATTCTTTGCGTCTTAAGACAAAAAAATTGTAGTGCATGATTTCTGAAATGACCGTGCTCTAAACTTGTTTTCCCTGATAGTGCTGGAGATGCAAGCACATCAGCTTCCAGCAAGTTATATCTGTAAAGAAGTTTGATGATACCCTACCCCTGCTTCTACGGCGTTACTCCCGACTCGTTACACGTAAAATGAATATCAAGTTCTGCATAACCGACCCAGCCATTCGATAACCACCGACTTCGAAATTCAAACACCGACTCGAACATTTATTCACAGAACACGGAATATCTGCTTCCCAAAAGAAGCTCCCCTTCATTTTATTTCGATAGCGTACTTCGCGCAAATATAGCGCATTATATAAGTATATATAAATCAAAAGGCGTGTTATTTTATAATATTTTATAATTGTTTATAATTTTTCAATATATTTCCGGCAGATGTAGTGATGAAATATCACAAAATCTTGTTCTTCGGTAAGTTATTACCACCTTTGGATACCTTATTTCGATGAAAGCGTTTAAAAAAAGTATTTTTTTGGCCGTTGTTTTCTGGGGAAGCGCCGTTACTGCACTTGCGGGAAGCTCCGAACCATCTTTCCCAGTAAACAACAAGCATATCCTCAAAGCATTGGCAGGTGAGGATGAGGCTTGCAGATACATCAGCAACTATCTTCTTCAGCAACACTACAGGAAGTTATCGGCCAAAGATTCTCTGTCGCAGCAAATATTCAATCGTTACCTCAACAATCTTGACAATAGTAAAACTCTTTTTTTGGGCAGTGAAGTTGACAGCCTCAGAAAGATATACGGAACAGGGATTATTGATGAATGTCTTGGCGGGCATTTAAACGCGGGATTTGCAGTGTATAATTTATTTATCAAGCGATCGAAAGACAAATTAAATTATATGCATGAAGCTGTCTCTAAGGTGCATTTTAATTTTTCTCAACCTGAAACCATCAGCCTTGATCGTAAAAATGAACCATGGCCTTCGGACAAGAAGCACCTTACTGAACTTTGGTCAAAAGAACTTAAATATCGATGGCTTGACCTCCTTTCATCAGGAGAAACAAACAGGAGTGTCCGTGTAGCTCTTTATAAGAGTTTCACGACCAGGGAGAATAATCTGAACCGGAAAAAAGCAGAAGATGTGTTTCAAGCCTACATCGCAGCGGTGACAAAATCGTTTGACCCTCATACCAGCTATTTTTCTCCAAATATGTCCGAAAGCTTCCTGATTGACATGAGTCACTCTGTTGATGGCATCGGGGTTAAACTGGATTCCGAGGGGGATTTTACGGTAGTAACTGAAGTTATCCCTGGAGGAACTGCATTCAGAAGCAAGCTATTGAAAAAAGGGGATAAAATTATTGGCGTTGGCCAAGGTTTAAATACAGGTATTACCGATGTATTCGGCTTGAAAACCGAGGATATAGCTAAACTCATCCGAGGAAAAAAAGGAAGTTTTATCTCCCTGAAAATTATTCCATCTAGTCAGTCTGGTAGAGTACCGGTAAAAATAGCCACCCTCATGCGAGACAAGATTAACATGGGGGATGATTTAGCCGGAAAAAGTATCATTCGGCAGTATGGCCATAAAATCGGCGTTATTACTATCCCTTCTTTTTACCTTGATTTCGAAGGAAAAGAAAAAAATGATGAATTCGCCGTGAAAGTTATGGCTGACATCGTTGAAAATGAACCGATTCGTGAATGGCATCATCTCGATGAAGAAAATTTATTTGAAGCAGTGAAGCGAGCAAGAGAAGCCCTTGAGTTTTTATGCGCCCTGCCGGAATCGGATATTACC
>Ga0118677_10013154_pt1 | contig 11975 bp, 8 predicted proteins | sample AliMusrvi5mmetaG_FD_86154 | JGI IMG/M metagenome (GOLD analysis project Ga0118677, IMG submission 86154) | reverse complement strand
AGGCATTTCGAATTACCACGAGGAGGAGACTGTCAACGGATGCTTTCATACACTTTAATACTCAAATGTTGTTTTTTTGTTTCAGCGAGAATTGTATTAATAATTCACAACTTATTCGGGTCAAAAGTATCAATAATAAATACACTGCAAAATAAATTTGTAAGCGTTTTAGGTTAAATTATTAATAAATTGAAGATTTTGCTCTCTTTTCGTTAAGGTTTGTGAATTATAGAATATTTTAACCAAAAATTCAAAATTCATTTTTCGAAATAAAAAGGTGCAAAAACAGTTCGTAGTACTTTGTATTTCCCTAATAGATCTTGGTGGTAAACATTTAAATTTCAGTAAAAAGGATGGTATAGAAGCATCATTGGAGTGGTTTACTGCTTTGGAGGTTTTACGTCGTTGTAAAGAGACAAAAGTATAGATTCCAGCAGTTTGGATGCTTCCGCGGAAGTCAGGTCGAAATTGTTGATCAGGATGGCAAAAAAGATGTTCTTTTGGTTTTTGGTAGTCAATTTACCTGCCAGGCTGCGAACCCGAGCCATGGATCCTGTTTTGGCAATGACATTTTTCTCAAGGGGCGTTCCTTTGAAAGAGTTTCGTAAGGTCCCGTCTATTCCGGCTACCGGAAGCGAATTGAAAAAGGTATCTCTGAAAGGACTTTCGTTCATTAGTCGGATCATTTCCACTAATGTTTTGGCTGTTAGTGCATTGCTTCTTGACAGGCCGCTTCCGTCTGTTGGAAAGAATCCAAGTGTATCAATGCGGTTATCCCTGCAGAATTGGTGAAGTGCCTCGATTCCTTTCTCTGTGGAGGATTCGCCATATTTTACCCTGCCTATTTCACACAAAAGGTGTTCCGCGAATAGATTTAGGCTTTCCTTGTTGAGCGGTACAATCAGCTCTTTGAGGGGTGGAGACAATTGAGAAGCAACCAGGGTGCGAACTTTTTCATCGGCATTCGTAAGCTTCCGGATATCTCCTGAGATTTCTACACCACCCTCCTTTAGTTTTTGCATGAAGTCTAATCCAGCCACAATTGGGGGCTCCGGCATAGAGGCTTTGATTACAAAATCTGGCTGACTAACCGGAATGGTGCCCTCTATAACCGGATGGTTGGAGCCGGGAGCATTGTAAATGATGGTGTGGTCTCCGGACTGCAGGGAGGATTTCACCCTGTTTTCGGGTAAAAGACCTGCAATTCCCGGCAGGATGGACATGATGGTTACTTGCATTCCTGCGGCGGCAGGAGAGGAGAGATGAATCTCGTATTGGTTATCTTTAAAGGTGAGGGCTGAGACTCCAGCACCGTAATAATTTCCAATATCTTCCCATACCCATCCTCCCGGGATCATGGCATGTCCGGCAAAGGAGAGATCCAGCAACAGGTTTCCATTGATTTTTCGGATACCGCTATCTTTCAACTGACTGACCCAATTTTCAAAACAGCCTTTGTATTGATCTTCAAACCATGAGGAATAGAAGGCAGGATCTCCGCCACCACACAGAATCAAATCTCCGTTCAGGATTCCGGTATTCGGGTCGAGGGTACCTGACCTGAAGAGTCGGGTGGAAAAGGTGTACCCTGGGCCGAGTATTTCGAGGGACACAGCAGTTGTAAAGAGTTTCATCACCGAAGCAGTAGAAAGGCTCTTCTGGGCCGACTCAAGTACAACTTCACCTGATTGGGCATCGATGGCATAAATACTGTAGGAGGCGGTTCTCAGACTGCCTGTAGCAAAGAGATGATCAGCCTTTTTTGTTTCGGCATGGAGCGTCGAGAAGGGCAGGAGCAACGCGAGGGAAAAGAAGATGAATAACCGCATGGATCAGCTTTGAAGGTTGTTTGTCCAAAGATAAAAAGATCGGACGTAAAAATCAGAACCAGTAGCCGAGAGAAAGGAATGGAATGAAAGTATTATCGAAATTGGAGAAGCTAAGGTTGAATTCAAGGGGGCCTACCACACTGTCGTATGCGCCATTCAATCCAAATCCAAAGATAGTCTTCTGGTTATTGGAAAGAAAAAGATTGTCCTCGCTGTAAAATCCGAAATCTCCTGTGGCCGATATATATATTTTCTCCCACATCCTTAGCCGTGCCTCCAATCTCCCTGCAGCTACACTACCCGTGCTGATTTCCATTCTTCTCAGTCCATTGAATGGTATGTTGTTCTCCATATAATCGGTCTGTTGTACACCGCCTAAAAATGTTCTTTGGAAATAGGACTCACTTTGTCCGAAAATCAACCGGCTGTTGATAGAATAGAGCAATGTCACCCGGTCGGTGAAGGAGCGGGCCCTTCTGAACAGAAAATCCCCGATGAGTACAGGGCTGCTTTTCCCGTTGTCCAGAATCAGTTTGGCCCCGCCACTGATGTTGGTCCCCTTGGTAGGGAAGTAGATTTTATTCAGTCTGGAGTGTTCAATCTTGGCAAAAAGATTAAAATAGGTCTTCTTCTCTACATTGAATCCAGTCGTATCCCCGATGACGGTTCCCAGATGGTAGCTGTCCATGGAAGCCCCAATCGTAAAGCGGGTGGCATCGGTGATAAAGGAGTGGGTAGCCAGTTGAAGGTTAACCAATGACATTTCTATTTCGGCAGTTTTATTGCCATTTTCATACCTGTAGAAGCGATCTGCCACATACATCAATTTTGAAAAGAATCCTGGTTTCCAGCCCCTGTCAATCGAATACTGAGCCGCAAACATGGGGTACTGTGAAAGTTTGGCATCCATGGATAGCCGGGAGCCAAAGAAATTCTGATCTCTCAAAGTGACATTGACCAGCATGGCCGCCCTTAAATCTGAATCGTAATGCAGTCCGGCATTGATCTTGTTGTTCTTACGCTCCTTGACCTCAACTTTTAAGGTTTTCTTTTTATTCCCAATCAACTGGTAATTAACAAATTCATAATTTCCAGTAGAATAGAGCCGGGAGATGCCATTGCGAAGATGTTCCAGCGTAACATGCTGGTCATGTTTGATGCCGGTCTGTCCGAGATAGAAGGCTATCTTGGCACGATCTGTTCCGGTTACTTCTATTTGGTTGATGACCAATGTTGTGTCATTATTTGGAAGGTGATGAATGGTCCGGGGTTTGGCAACAAGATGCAGCGAATCCCTAAGATGAATGAGTTGTGGCAATACCCTTCTGGCAGCTTCTTCCCCTCTTTTGATCAATGCCTCGGCTGATTCGGCATCAAAACTCGCCGCAGAAAAACCATGGATATAGGGACGGATGTAAACATCCACCGATTTGGCATTCTTGATGCTGCGCTGCATGCCCATGAAATTCATCATCTGGGATACGACCTCCGGAATGCCTTTGAGATCTTCATTCGTCATCAGGCTGTCCATAATATCCACTCCGATAATGATATTTGCACCCATCTGAAGACATCTGTCAACAGGATAATTGTTGACAATTCCACCGTCAACCAGCATTTTCCCATCGATCTCTGTGGATGTGAAGGCTGCTGGAATGGACATACTGGCGCGCATGGCTTTCGGAAGATATCCTCTGTTTAGAACCACCTCATCGCCATTGGTCAGATCAGTGGCAATACAAAGAAAAGGGGTGGGCAATTTTGAAAAATCATAAACATCGTGAAACCCGAGGGTGAGGTAGGTGAAAAGTTCCATTGCATTCTGTCCGTTTAGAACCCCATTTGAGAGAGCCAGTTTGGTCTGTTCAAACGGAAAGCTGACGTTGTAACGCGATGCATCAGCCTTGTCGAAGGGAGTAACAAATTCTGATTTGTATTCATTGCTCAGTAGGGTTCCCCAATCCTGGCTTTTCACAATCTTCTCGAGTGTGGCTGCATCATAGCCACAGGCATACAATCCGCCAACGATACTTCCAATGCTCGTTCCTGCAATATAATCAATCGGAATGTTTGCCTCTTCCAAAACCTTCAGAACGCCCACATGGGCGAATCCTTTGGCTCCTCCTCCCGATAGGACCAATCCAATTTTGGGTTTGTTGTTTGCCTGTTGTCCAAAAAGAAAAAAATTGAAGAGTAGAAGAATAGTGGTAAACAGGAGATTTCTCATGAGAAAAAGAAATTTTAAATCATGGATGCAACAATGGATTCAAAAGGATTCCTTACAATAATAAATTTTTCCTTCCCAATAAGGGTAAATACTGTCAGGACTGTCATGGTAATAGCAGCGCAACGATGGCGAATACTTTGACAATGACATTTGCCTATACATGCAAAAATATAAAAGAATCACCTTCAAAGTTCTGAAAACGTATTAATAGTCATTAATTTAATTAATTGTTATCAAATGAAAACACAAATTGTTCCGCGGGTTGGCAATCTTCCAAAATTCCTCTGCCTGTTGATGGTTGTTGTATTATGGAGTGGCAGTTTAAAGGCTACTGAGCGAATGAAAAATGGTGCCGATTCTTTGAATTATGTGCAATACAAAGGATTGGTCATTGATGCGGAATCACGAAAACCACTTGGTTATGCCACTTTGACCCTTGAAGGGACCAACCTCTCTTCTGTGGCCAACAGTGAAGGTGAATTTTCATTCAAGGTGCCAATTATCAAATCGGAGGGAAATGTCGTGGTTACCTATCTGGGACACCAGGATAAAATCATTCCTCTTGCTTCGCTTAAACCGGATAGAAACCGCATCGAACTTGATTTACTGACGGTAACCCTCAGTACTATCAATGTCCACCCCAAGGATCCGGATTTGCTCATGCGGGCGATCCTGAATCAAAGGGCTGTTAATTACAGCGATGACCAGAATAAAATGACCGTTTTTTACCGGGAAACAATCAAGAAGAACAAGACTTATGTCTCCTTGTCGGAGGCTGTACTTGAACTTTACAAGCAGCCTTGCCTCTCATCCAGATCCGATCAGATAGAACTTTCCAAGGGAAGAAAGAGTACGGATTACACCAAATTGGATACCATTACCTTTAAGTTACAGGGTGGGCCTTACACCTCTGTCATGCTCGATATCATGAAGAATCCTGAAATGATCTTCACCGATGATATGATGGGCAACTATGAATTTACCATTGAAAATATCTCCAAAATCGGGGATAGGTTGATGTATGTAATAGATTTTAAGCAAAATCCATTTATCAAAGAGCCGCTTTATTATGGCAAGTTGTATGTTGATACCGAAACACTGGCCATCCTGAGTGCGACTTTCAGTCTGAATCTTGAAGATAAATTTGCTGCATCTGATCTGTTTATCCGGAAAAAACCTATTGGGGCCAAAGTGTATCCTACGGAAGCCAATTATCAGGTCAACTATCGCGAGAAAAATGGGAAATGGTATTTTGGCTACTCCCGGGCTGAGATTGTTTTCAAAATTGAATGGAAGAAAAGACTCTTTAACACCCATTATGCAAGTACCATTGAGATGGCAGTGACCGACTGGGAGAAGGAGAAGGTTAAAAATGCCAAGCCAGTTGAGCGCCTAAAACCCTATGTGGTGATGATGGATGAGGTCTCAGGCTTTGCGGATCCAGAATTCTGGGGCGTTTACAATGTGATTGAGCCTGAAAAGTCGATCGAACAAGCAATCAGGAAGATACAGAAGAAATTGAAGAAGAATTAGCAGATATCGCAGCTAACTTTTAACTGACGGGGTGACTAAGAGTGCCCCGTCAGTTTTTTTATTTTGCGAATCAAATCGTCGACCGTAAAAGTTGGATGAAGCATGCCATGATCACTCATTTGGGCCAATTCACGAATTAAATTCTTCATGTATTTGTATTCTTCATTTAATAGTAAAATACTGAAAGGAAATACATGTTCAAAAACATGCTAATAAATGGGTAACCTTTTAGGTATTATTGGAATTAAGGTTGACGAATACCTAAATTGCAGCCTAGCTGCCTAAATTATGAATAAGGCACCAATTGCCTTTTATATTTGTGCCTTGTATACCTCTAATTAATTTGTGGATTTAATTTGGAAGATTTTCCAAATAGGGCATTTCTTTACTTTTTACATTTATATCAGTCGACAGACAACGATCGGGCTGATCATACTGATATCTGTTGGCTGACAGCATTCCCCATGTGCCATATTCAAACGGGGTAGCCGAAAACCGATTAGAGTAGGCAAATTTAATCTGAAGGGTATGGAAACAAAAATCAGCAGAAAAAGACTGTGCAATCAACCGGTAACCATCCAGCGTAGCTTTGATCCCGGGGTGTCCTCCCACAGAATTGGATTCATCCTGTCGACCGGTTTAAAATGGGTCAATGGAACCGAAATCAAATTTATGTTTATTGAAGGTGCTGAACCGCAGAAAAATGTGGTCAGAAAAGCGTTCCAAATCTGGAAAGAGTTGGGTATTGGGATCTCTTTCAAAGAGGTTATAAAAAATGGGGATTCAATGGTTCGAATCGGCTTTGACCTGACGGATGGTTCCTGGTCGTATGTTGGCCGCGAAATTTTGACGATTCCCAAAACAGAAAGAACGATGAATTTTGGCTGGGACCTTACGGCAGATAGCTATGGAATGACAACAGCCATTCATGAAATCGGACATACCATTGGTTTTCAGCACGAACACCAAAGTCCTTTTTCTGGAATTACGTGGAACATTCCGGCAGTTTATTCGGAGTTTTCTGGTCCGCCCAACAATTGGCCCAAAGCCCAGATTGATGCCAACATCATCAGCAAACTTCCGGCTAATCAGGTGCAGGGTTCTGCCTGGGATCCCAAATCGATTATGGAATATGAATTTGGACCCGGACTGATATTGCAACCGGCTCAATATACAAATGGAATCTTCCCTCCCGGGATCCTTTCTCCAGCAGATATCAAGGGGGTTAAATCGTTTTATCCGGTTGTAGCCGCCAAATCTTTCTTAAAGCTTCAACTGAACCATTCAGCTGCTATCAAGTCAGGTTCAGGCGACCAGGATGATTTTATTTTTTCGGCACCCTCTTCGGGGAAATACACCTTTCAAACAGTTGGTCCGCTGGATACGGTCATGGTAGTTTCTGAGAAAGCTGCAGATGAAAACCACTACCTGGGCGGTGATGATGACAGCGGTTTGGATAGGAATTCAAAAATAACCCTTCCGCTTGTCAAAGGAAGAGAGTACCTGATCAACGTTAGGGTCATGTATGCTCCCGGGAAGCAAAGCGGGTCACTAATCGTATCCTGATGACACTTCCTCCAATGGTTCAATCTTCCCGGAAGGTATTTGCGGGTTTCATTAAAAAAATCTTATCTCATTGAAATGGAGGCTCAAACATGGTATTGGGTCACGTTGCTTCTGTTGGTGGCCATAGTGATCCTGACTGACCGTAAATATGGATTGCTTCGTGATGTCAGCACGGCTAAAAAGCCTCCATTTAGTTTTGCAAGGGTACAACTTACCTGGTGGACCCTCATCATTCTTGCCTCTTTAATCAGTATCTTGCTTGCTACGGGGCAAATGCCCACCCTTGACAGCTCAACACTGATTTTGTTGGGAATTTGTTCTACGACATTGGCTACAGCAACTGCCATAGATCTATCAGACCAGTCCCATGCCGAAGCATCGAAGACAACGGGTAAACTTAGCAGGAATCAGCTTTCAACCGGTTTTTTAACGGATATCCTCTCCGACAACAGCGGTATTAGCATTCACCGTTTCCAGACCGTGGCATTCAATTTTATTTTCGGTTGCTGGATGGTGGCAAAAGTTTTTTTTAACCTGAAACATGTAACCCTTGAGAATCTCAATAATGTCATTCCGGTTTTGGAACCAAATAATCTGATTCTGATAGGACTAAGTTCTGCGACCTATGCTGCCTTGAAAACTACCGAGAACAAGCAACTTTCCACGTCTGTTATCGATGGGAGTACCTTGGAGAACGCTGAAGAACAGCCTGTGGGTTAATGGTGTAACGCAAAATTATCATGCCGGGAACATTTAAGGAAAAATTCATGATCGGGACGAGGATGATCCCTAAACCTTCCAGGCGCAGAAGTGGCTTGCCAATCTCAAAGGTGCGTTTTTTGGTGGCGCATGATACGGGCAATGAAAAGTCGACAGCTTCGCAAAATGTTCAGTATTATATCAATTCCTGCAAGGACGAAAGTGCATCAGCCCACCTCTTCGTCGACGATAAGGAGATCATTGAATGTATCCCCGCCCTGACTGGTCCTCCGGAAAAGGCCTGGCATGTCTTGTTCAATGTACCTAAAGACAATGAGTTGTATGGTTGCAATGCCAACGATGCTGCCATTGGCGTCGAATATTGTTTCGGGGGAAACATCGATGCAGAGAAAGCCTATGCCAAATACATCTGGGTAATAGCCAAACTCTGTTTCCAGTTTGGATTGGATCCTTACAGGGATATTACGGGCCATTTTTTTCTCGATCCGTTGCGAAAAACCGACCCTGTCACCGGACTGGCCAGAAGCCGGAGAACCTACGACCAATTGCTCAAGGATATCGTTGCGGAGTATCAGGATTGCACAGGCAGTTCAATGCAGGCGGCCGAGATAATTTCTGATGAGGGAACAGTTAAAGTTACAGTCAAATTGAACCTGAGGAGCGAACCCAACAAACTGGCTCCGGTGGTACAGGTACTGCCTCCCGATTCGGTTATTGGCTATACCGCCAAAACCAACAATGGAGAGGCAGTCAACAACAACAGTGTCTGGTACAGGGATACAAATGGACATTGGTTCTGGAGTGGTGGTGTGATGATGGTGTAAAGAGTAAAAAGTCCGATGATTTTTTGAACAAAAATGAAACAGAAATTGGTCGACGTAACCTTTCACTCGTAAACATTTTTTTCTTAATGATCGCATGGAATACCCAGATATTCATTTTCGGTTAGTCCCGACATGTAGGGATGGGTATCTCATCATAAAATGGCAATTAGGATAGGTTATAAGCCGCATAGCATGCTTCCAAAGATCGAAACGAAAATAGTAAAAATCTGCGAATGATTGTATTTCAACTTTGTTTGCAACTGGGATTCTTGTTCCCCGGATTCACCAGCTTAAAAAGTTTCCCCTAAATTGAATACCAGAGCTGTGGCACCATACTTTCCAAAACCATATTCGATAGTGACATTCGTTCTGGATTTCCTGTTCACCATCCATCGAAGGCCAAGACCATAACCCGGATCGACATAATCGAAGAGACGGATGTTGGCATCCTTGTTGGAGGCCGTGGATCCGTTTAAAAATAAAACGCCACCCCATCTGTTTACAATGGGGAACCGATATTCGGTCTCGGCATAGACCAGGTTCTGGCCTCTGAACCGACCCTGGGTATAGGGTCTTGCCGATCGTGAGTACTGATCAAACCCGCTTGCCGCCAGATCCAGATAACCCGGTGTCCCTGAAGTAAGAAAACTGCCATAAGTCCAAAAAGCGATCAAATGGCGCGGATTTGCAGCGCTTAGGGATAAATAGTCGCGGTATTCCAGCCATAGGGAGCTGGAAGATTTTGAACTTCCCAAAAGTTCCGGACTGATTCTTTCAGAAATGTTGGCATATCTTCCGGTATAGGCGTTGGCTGAATTATCCCTTGTATCATAAACTGCGTCGATTGAAATGCTCGACAAGGCATATCGCTCCGGATCAAACCCGTTTGACACAGAATAGGCATAATGACTGGTGATGACAGGCGGTTGTGCATTCAAATCCAGGATTTGATCATTGATGTCTTTGTGGATGTCCAGCCTGTAGCCGGCCCCAACAAAGAATGCTGATCGTTTTATGCGTTTCATCACCGTTTCGTGGAAACGGATATGGGTGTAGGCAATCTGCTGGTTCGCCGAAATGGGAGCAGACCACATATCGTCAGAATAATTGAATCCGTTGCTGGCCAGTTTCTGCGAACTGGGACCGGTTCCAAGTCCCCAGTTAGGGATATCATGGTTCAGGTAGCGCCAGTCGCCCATCAGGTACCAGTCATCATCTTTCGTGAAAACCGTTGATTTGAAGGTGAAGAATGTTTGATTTTTAGCAGTCCTTATGGCACCAAAGGCAGCAGTGGAGAGGTGGGTCGTAGCTGTTGGTCCGAAGTATTTCGCCAGAGACGCCGAAACTCCATATAAAAAGCCAGTCGTCGGGCCGGAGGAAACAAATGGCAGGACGGATATGATCAGCTTTCTCTCCTTGGCATTCGCCAATGAATCTTTTGTTCCGGGTTTTCCGGAATCAGACTGTCCATAAGTATCATTGCAAATGAACAGCATGACAGTCAACAATAGGAGTAGTCTCATTATTTTTTTAAGGATGAACCCTTTTTAATTGTCAATATTTTTTCGAAGCAGATGCTATCGGTTACATCCTTGTATTGACCATAATTCGTAATCACCCGATATCCGTTTTTGTTGTAAAGCCCGATGGCTTCAGGTTGTTTTATGCCCGTTTCCAGGATGCATCGGGTGAATTTCAATTCTATTGCCAATTCCTCCAGGTTACCAAGAATAATGGAAGCAATTCCTTTGCCTCGCATGTTTTCCAGCACAAACATCCGTTTGATCTCAAGGGTATCTTCTGAAAATTCTTTTAGTGCCCCGCAGCCAACCGGAATGCCACTCTCAAAAGCCACTACCACCTGCTTGAGAGAGATAATGCGATTAAACTGGGCATAAAAAGAGTGGTTTGCACCATCCCTGATGCTCAGTTCTGCATCCAGTTGACCGACGAGATAGCGGAACTCCTCACTTTTGGAATCTGTTCTGATGCAGGTTATCAAATTGTTGCGAATTTCGGTTGAATGGAATATTATTTTTGTCTTCAACTAAGGATGTACAACGTTATTATTTTAACGAAGTACATGCTAATATTATTTCTGGCAATCGTTATAAATGGTTAGTGAAAGAACCCATGTTTCAGAATTAATCTTCCCAGTCCATGTAAAAATAAGCAAACGAATGGTGAAAATGAAGGTCGCTTCAATCTTTTGCTGAACAACCGGTCAAGAGTAGTAAAATTGTTCCATTCGGAGACCAATTTTAGGCAAATTGAAAGTTTTCCCTTTCTTCAGAGATATTGGAAACGTTTTGAGGAATGGTGTGGGCATTTCAACATGATTTTTACATTAATAAAATGGAGTCTTGGCTGTCGTCGCGATGATTTATCTTGCAGTTTGCTTACCTTTGTGCGGTTTTTAGGAGTGACATTGGGCAAATGGTTTCAAACTCTGATTCCTGTGAAGTTTGCGCTTGCACTGAATTTCAAGCTGCCGTTCCTTGGCGAGAGTAGAGGTCTACTTGGGCACTGTTGTCTATTTCAGTCCTAGACAGTGCAAGAGTTGGCTACAACGCTGTTCACCCCATCCCCCAACAAAAAGGGCGTCGCCGGTTTCCGTGTTGCACGGCTAAGTAGTGTTCTCACATTTTATTTATGTGCCTTTTATTTATTTTCAGCCCTGGTTTCGCAACTAGCGTAACGGTTTTGGAAGCCCCGTAAATGGCCTCGTAAAATGGGGTTCGACTTTGAACTGCTTCCCTTTCCAAGAGTTGGACAACAAAACCAACCTTGCTTGCTGTGCCTTTTTTAAAGGCACGTATCAAACTTTTTGCTTAGTCATTTTTGTACCAGCTGTGTGGTTTCATTGTCGTTCTTTTTTAGCCTGATGACAATCGCCACATAGACCGGCATCTGAGTCCTTTGATGTTATTGCTTGGACTGAGCAGCGTACCGTGTTGTTGTTGTTTTTGGACAGAAGGGGCAGGCAAGTTGTCCCTCCTTGTTGGTTTTTCCTATTCGCGCCTGATTTCTTTCGCAATGGGGTCGGTTAGTGTTTCAGTGCGCACAATTCTGTAACCTTGTGATGTACGACCTGTTCTGCACGCTGATTTTGTGAACGAAAGGTTGTCGCTGAGGAGTGCTAAGCCTGTTCATGTGGCGAACTCTACCCATGAACCGTCCCTGACAAGAGTATAGTTTTTCTTCCGGCGTCTGGTTTTTTTTTCTGAAGCAAGGTTGAGAACAAATTAATAGAAGCAGTGCTTCTTCGCAAAGTTG
>Ga0118677_10013153_pt1 | contig 11977 bp, 10 predicted proteins | sample AliMusrvi5mmetaG_FD_86154 | JGI IMG/M metagenome (GOLD analysis project Ga0118677, IMG submission 86154) | reverse complement strand
ATTGGGCAGGTCGCAGCGTACTTGGACGGTACGAGTGTTTTCATCGAGTATTTGAGCAATATATTGTACGCTGGCAGGAAACACGACTCCCGGATAAGCAGGTACTGAAACGGAAAGTTTTTGTCCTAGTTTTATTTTGCTGAGGTTAGCTTCAAAAACTTCCATGAGTAGCGTAAGTTTTTTTAAATCGGAGACTACATACAGGGGCTTATCAAGATCGGATCGTACTTCCATGCCCGGATTAACATTGCGTTCAACCACTATGCCAGAAACAGGCGAACGTAAGCTAAAACGACCATCACTCAGTCCAGTGTTGATATGCAGGTTTTTTAAGCGTTGTTGGGCGCGTTGCAGAGCACTGCGAGCGTCATTAACAGCATCTTGCGCCTGCTCTAAATCCTTTTGAGAAATAGCTTTGCCGGCATAGAGCTCTTGCTGGCGAGTCCAAGCTTTTTGCGCTAGCGTGTAATCGGCTTCAGCAGCGCTATAGTCGGCTTCGGCAGAGGCTACATCTGGGCTATCGAGTTCTAATAAGGTTGCGCCTATTTGTACTGGTGTACCTAAATTTATCGGTGTGGCAATTACACGGCCAGCAACGGGGGAGCTGATACGTGAAGTCAGCTTTTCGTCATAGCTAATTTTACCAACCAGTGGTTCTAATAATGGATGTTGACTCAGCGTTAGCGTGGCTGTTTTGATATAAGCTTTTTTGGGTGAGTCCTCAGCCAAAAACACTTCGCCGGGTATGGGGGCGATCTTGATGATTTCTTTAGTCTTATCAACTGGATCAGAGCAGGCACTTAATAGAACAGTGACTAGCAGGCTGCATAAGAAGGGTATTTTTCTTTGTTGTGGCATGGGTTTACTTATGTCCATTATCTGTACAAGGCTTTGTTAGTTTTGATGAATAGCTCAATAAAAGCTTTATTTATGGTTGCGAGCGACGGGCGCTTTGTCGGTATCTAATTGCACACCTAGGGCTTTTTCCAAGTCATAGTAAGCATTCGCTCTAGCTATCTCTGCCGCATAATAATCGTGCATGATATTTTTATAGGTACGTTGCGCTTCGATAAAGTCCAATACGCTGGCAGCGCCTTTACTGTAAGACAGTTCAGAACTGTTTCTCACTGTTAGCGCATCATCTAATAAGCCTTCTTTGAAGCGTTGCACAATTTTGTTGGTGCTAGTCCATGTCGCTAGGGCGGTGATGACATCATTACGTATATCAAGTTCGGTTTGTTCTGCGGCCAGTCGGCTTTGGCTTAAATGAACGGCGGCTTTGTCCGCTTCACCTTGATATTGATAAAATAGGGGTAAGGGCACACTGAAGCCGACAAAACCCGATGTCAAAACGGTGTTGCCAGGATCACGGGCATAACCGGCATTGATGGTGACATCAGGGTATTTAAGTCTGCGTGCTAATTCGAGTTGTTTATCAGCTTGATCTGCGCGCAGTTTATCGCCTTCTAGGTCAGGACGTTGTTGTAGGGCTTTGTTGATAAACTCTTCTTTGGTGGTTGGCTGTCCGAAATCTTTAGCGTCAGGCCATTGTTCTTTTGCTTCAAATTGTAGGCTTTTGGCGGGCCAGCGTAATATAACCGCTAAATTCGCTTGAGCTTGCTCTACCATGGTTTGCGAGGCATCTAAATCTGATTGTGCACGCATAGCTTCCATTTTTACACGTAAGAAGTCTGATTCGGATATATCGCCACCCTTCATGCGTAAGCGGTTGGCTTTGGATATGTCGGCATAATGATCGACAATTTCCTGAGCTAGCCATAGATTCTTTTGGCTTTGCAGTAATTGATAATAGGCATTCCTGACCATGTTGGAAAAGATACGTATGGCGTCGCGGAAATCACTTTCTGCGGCCTGTGTGCCAAAATTACTGCTTTCTATGCGAAGGCCGCGTTTGCCGGCTACTTCTATGAGTTGACTAAATGAATAATATTCTGCTGCCCCGCAAGCAGCACCCGACGTGGGACAACCTGCCGCACCCGAATTTTTATTAAGATTACTGCCTAGTTCACTAATTTGGATATTGACAGTAGGATTAGGAATAGCACTAGCAATAATGGTGTCAGCCCGTGCTTGATCAATATTATATTGAGCAGCAATTAAATCTAGATTACGTTGATAAAATATTGAAACCACCTCATCAACAGAGAGCTGTTGATTTTCAGCTTGTGCTTTTAAAGCAAATAGAGAGCTTACTAGTAGTAATGAGGTGATTGCTTTAAAAAAAAAAGATTTCATGAGTGTTAGTGGTAAGTAGTCATTGAGATCAATCATTGTTATGTCGATATGACTGTGGACATGGTTTGTTGATAGGGTTTCAATATTGTCATAAGGTGGAGATTTAGGTCTATACATCCCATTATGTAGGGGAATAATGACAATGCTGTGACGATATAGTGTTAGCTCTTAAGGTTGCAAGGGATTAGAAGCCATTTTAGTGATTGACATGATAGGTTAACTGTCTAATATCAGAAAGTAATATTATTAGATGACTATATCTTATAAATCGACTGCTCCTGTTGAAAATAACATAAGCTATAATTGTGCCAAGCGTTGTTATCTTTGGTTTAGCTGATTTTACTGCTATGACTAGGTCATTATGTAGTAATGATTTGCAATGGTGGAGGGACTATAGGTGCAAAGCAACCCACTAATAGGTTGTTTTGCACTGACTGATCGTGTGATTATTTGAGCTTATGAGTTTTTAAGGTATTCCAAGGTCATAAAGAGTGCTGCAATTGAACGAGCTTCCGTACATTCGCCGGTCGCCAATAATTCATTGATGTTATTAAGCTTCCAAGGGATTACTTCCAATTCTTCGGGTTCATCGCCGACTAATCTTTCGGCATATAGGTCCTGAGCGAGCACAATTTCGGTACTATGTTCCAAATAAGAAGGTGCCAGGGATAGTGAGCTTAAATGATGCAATTTTTTAGCGCCATAACCGACTTCTTCTTTGAGTTCTCGGTTAGCGGCTTCAAAAAAGGATTCGCCTTCATCAGTTTTGCCTTTTGGTAGCCCGACTTCATAGCGGTGGACTCCTGCAGAATATTCTCTTATTAAAAGTACCGTTTCAGAATCTAGCATAGGTACAATCAAGACAGCTCCACCAGGCTTGCCTCGAGCTAAGCGTTCATAGTTGCGTAACTCACCATTACTGAATTGTATGTCTAGTGATTCAATACGAAATAAACGGCTTTGAGCGATGGTTGTTCTTTTTAGAATGGTCGGTCTGTTTGGCATTGTGGTATTTTATGATTTTTTTTTCTTACTAAATATAACTCATCATGATTGATTGGCAAAAAATTGATACTGTTTTACTGGATATGGACGGAACTTTATTAGATTTGAACTTTGATAATCATTTCTGGAAAGAGTTCGTGCCATTAAAGTTTGCTCAATTACACGATATGGATCTAAGTTTGGCAAAGTTGAAATTAGAGCCTCAGTTTAAAAGTATGGAAGGTCAGTTGGAGTGGTATTGTTTAGATTATTGGAGTGAGGTTTTGCAGCTAGATATTGTTGGCTTAAAGCGAGAACTTTCCGAGTTAATTGCTGTGTTGCCTCATGTGACTGAGTTTTTAGAAAAGTTACAACAGTCCTCTAAGCAAGTGTTATTGGTAACCAATGCGCACCGTGACAGCTTGGCTCTAAAAATGGAAAAGACGTGTTTGCAGTCTTTTTTTGATGGCATTGTCAGTTCTCATGATTTGGGCTTCCCTAAAGAGCATGCTGGTTTTTGGCCCTTATTGCAGCAATGTCAAGTTTTTAACAAAGAAAATACACTAATGGTTGATGACAGTTTGGCGGTGTTAAATTCAGCCCAGTTGTTTGGCATCGGGCATTTAATCTCTGTGAGCAAGCCGGATAGCCAGCAGCCCAAAAAACAAATCAGCGAATTCCGATCTATTGAGGATTTTCGGGAGTTGATGGTCGGCTGGTAAATTTTTTGTGCTTGTCTGAGGTAGGACGCTTGCCTTGATGGTCGGCTTTAGGTTTGGGTGGTCTTCTTTCAGGTGTGATGACTTCTGCTAATAGATTGGCGGTGATGGCGTTGACTGGTATTTTCTGGCCTATGTAGGTTTCAATATCGGGCATGGAGTAAGCGTAATGTTCACAAATAAAACTAATAGCAATGCCGCTCGCACCAAAGCGAGCTGTTCTGCCAATTCTGTGTACATAATCTTCTACATCTTGGGGTAAATCATAATTAATAACATGAGAAACGTCAGCTATATGAAGACCTCTTGCAGCAACATCCGTAGCAATGAGTAAGGTAATTTTGTTGTCCTGAAAATCAGCCAGTAGCCGCTGACGTTTGTCTTGTGGCACATCACCACTAAGTGCCGCAGTTTTATAGCCATTGGCGTTAAGGGTATCGTCCAACAGTTCTGCGCAACGCTTGGTGTTGACAAAAATAATGCTACGTTGCGGTTGATGATGGTTTAACAAGCCGATTAATAAGGGTATTTTTTGTTCGTTGGCTGGGCAATAGGCACTTTGCTGTATCGCCTTAGAAGTCACTTCCTCGGATTCTATGCGTATGAGTATGGGGTTGTTCATGTGCTCATAGGCAAGCTCAGTGACTTTATAAGATAGGGTCGCTGAAAACAGCATGTTTAAGCGCTGTTCGGGTGCTGGCATGCGATGTAATAAATAACGGATATCCTTGATAAAACCTAAATCAAACATGCGGTCAGCTTCATCCATTACGGTGACCTGGATGTGATTCAGTGTGAAAGCATTTTGTTTATAAAAATCAATAATCCGTCCTGGAGTGCCGATGATAATATCAATATTGGATTTTAAGGTATCCAATTGTTTTTGATAATCGGTGCCACCATAAATGAGAGCGAACTTTAAATTAAGATGCTTGCTTAGAGAGAGAGCGTCTTTATGAATTTGTATCGCCAGCTCACGGGTCGGGGCAAGAATGAGTGCCCTTGGATTTTTAATAGCTTCACTTTCATCATTCAATAGATGTTGAAAAGTAGCCAGCAAAAAGGTGGCGGTTTTACCTGTTCCCGTTTGCGCTTGTCCGGCAATATCTTTGCTGCGCAACAATAAAGGCAAGGCTTTGTCTTGAATTGGCGTGCAATGATTAAAAGCGGCATCGTTTAAGCCTAGCAATATAGAGTCAGACAGTTCTAGATTGCAAAAGCGTGTTTCAGTTAAATGAGTAGTATTCATGGGCCATAGCATAACGTAAAAATCAAATTGCTTGAAATTGATTGACTCGATAAGCTATCCCTCCTATAGTTTTGTTTTTTATTTTGGAGAAATAGTGTGAGCGATTCAGTTCTACATGTAAGTGATAGTGAATTTAACGAAACCGTTATTAAAGCTAGTGGACCTGTATTGGTTGACTATTGGGCAGAATGGTGTGGCCCTTGTAAAATGATTGCTCCAGTATTGGATGCTATTGCCGCAGAATATGCCGGTAAAGTAACGGTTGTTAAAATAAATATAGATGATAATCCACAGACTCCACAACACTATGGCGTGCGCGGCATTCCAACGTTGATGTTGTTTAAAGATGGTGAAGTGGAAGCGACTAAAGTGGGCGCATTGACTAAAATAGAACTTGCCAAATTTCTTGATAGCAACATTTAAAAAAAGTTTTCATTATTCAGACCGCTCATAAAAGTTGGACGGTTCTGAATACTTGATATATACTTCCTCCGTGCGATATTCTCGCGCAATCAATCATATCGTCTGATACTTACCCTCCGAATTCTAAATTCTATCCTATGTTGTTACGGTGTATAGCCGAACTACTTTTCTCCGAGTTGTCTTTTTATGAATCTTACCGAGTTAAAACTAAAACAAATTAGTGAAGTTATTGAAATCGCCGAGTCCCTTGGGCTTGAAAATGTCGCTAGATCACGCAAGCAAGATTTGATCTTTGCTATTCTTAAAAAGCAGGCAAAAGCCGGTGATGATATTTCTGGTGATGGTGTTCTTGAAATTTTGCAAGATGGTTTTGGTTTTTTACGAACACCCGGTTGTTCTTATTTAGCAGGCCCCGATGATATTTATGTATCACCCAGTCAAATTAGACGTTTTTCTTTAAAAACCGGCGATACGATTACGGGTAAGATTAGGCCACCTAAAGATAACGAGCGTTACTTTGCGATGCTCAAAGTTGATCAGATCAACTTTGAATCACCAGAGAATACTAAAAATAAAATCACCTTTTCTAATCTGACGCCTCTTTTTGCTAAGCAACGTTTTACTCTTGAGCAAGGCAATGGCAGTAGTGAAGATTTAACCGGAAGAATTATTGATTTAATTGCACCGATTGGTAAAGGCCAACGTGGTTTGATTGTATCGCCACCGAAAGCCGGTAAAACCATGATACTGCAAAGTTTGGCTCAAGCTATTGCAGAGCAAAACCCAGAGTGTTATTTGATAGTGCTTCTAATTGATGAGCGTCCTGAAGAAGTTACCGAAATGGAGCGCTGTGTTCGAGGTGAAGTCATTTCCAGTACCTTTGATGAGCCAGCGACTCGCCACGTACAAGTGGCTGAAATGGTTATCGAAAAAGCGCGTCGCTTGGTTGAACATAAACACGATGTGGTTATTTTGTTAGACTCGATTACTCGTCTTGCTAGAGCTTATAATACGGTCGTGCCTTCGTCAGGTAAAATATTAACGGGTGGTGTTGATGCCAATGCTTTAGAAAAACCTAAACGTTTTTTTGGTGCGGCGCGTAATATCGAAGAAGGCGGCAGTTTGACCATTATTGCTACAGCGCTGGTAGATACCGGATCAAGAATGGATGAGGTTATCTATGAAGAGTTCAAAGGTACCGGCAACATGGAATTGCATTTGGATCGCAAAATTGCTGAAAAAAGAATTTATCCTGCCATCAATATTAATCGTTCTGGTACGCGTAGAGAAGAATATTTGGTTGATCCTGATACCTTGCAAAAAACTTGGATCTTACGCAAGATTCTGCAACCCATGGACGAAACAGCCGCTTCAGAATTTCTGATAGGTAAGCTGAAAGACTTCAAAACCAATGCTGAGTTTTTTAATTCCATGAAGCGCTAGTTTTATCGAACTTAGCGATTACTTGCTTTTACACAGAGTGCACCCAGAGACTTGGCTATGACTGATCCTACTTTATTAATACATGCACTTATTTTAGGTATTGTTGAAGGATTGACTGAGTTTCTTCCAGTTTCATCTACCGGTCATTTAATTCTAGTGGGTCAATTACTCGGGTTTAATGATGATAAAGGTAAGGTCTTTGAAATTGCTATTCAGTTTGCCGCGATACTTGCAGTGGTTTGGGAGTATCGGGTGCGATTGGCACATACGCTGATCAGTATAAGGACGGAAGCGAAGTCGATGCGCTTGGCTGTTAATTTGGTCGTTGCTTTCTTGCCAGCGGCTATTTTAGGTTTTTTGTTTTTAAAGCAAATAAAAGCTTACTTATTCAATCCTATCGTAGTTGCATCAGCCTTTATCATTGGTGGTTTTCTGATTTTGTGGGCCGAGCGTCGGGAACATATAGTCCATGCTGAATCTATAGATGAAATGACTTGGCGCGATGCATTGAAAGTTGGCTTTGCACAAGCTTTAGCCATGATTCCAGGAACGTCACGCTCGGGCGCAACCATTATCGGTGGTTTGTTTTTTGGATTATCTCGCCGTGCCGCTACTGAGTTCTCTTTTTTTCTCGCTATTCCCACCATGTTTGCTGCAACATCATATGATGTCTATAAGAATCGGGATTTGTTCAGCATCGATGACATGGCTTTATTTGTTGTCGGCGGCACAGTCTCGTTTATCAGTGCTTTTTTTGCGGTACGCGGATTAATACGTTTTATTAGTCGACATGATTTTACTGTGTTTGCTTGGTATCGGATTATATTCGGCATCATGGTGTTGATTTCTGCACAGCTGGGCTGGGTCAATTGGGGCTTGCATTAAGGCCTGATCTATTTTTGTGTAATTCGAACTTTTAGTGTACTAATTTCCTCGTTTTTATAGTTTCCTCTTAGCCAAAACCGCTAGCTTTACAGCGGCTACATAAAATTTTATCGTCCATTAACATACCGTTAACTTAAATGAGGTTACAATATTCATTTTTGAATATTGTGGGCTTGCTGTTGACTGAAAAAACTATTCGAATTGCTACGCGGCAGAGCCCTTTGGCATTATGGCAGGCTGAACACGTCGCAGCCTTATTAGAGCAAACCTTTCCAGGCGTGAAGACTGAACTAATCAAAATGGTCACGCGTGGTGATAAAATTCTCGACGCACCTTTAGCTAAAATTGGCGGGAAGGGTTTGTTCGTTAAGGAGTTAGAGCAAGGTATGCTGGAAGGTGCTGCAGATATAGCTGTGCACTCAATGAAAGATGTGCCGGTTGAGTTTCCTGTAGGTCTGCATTTGGCGGCTATCTTAACGAGAGAAGACCCTACTGATGCTTTAGTGTCGAATCTTTATTCGACCTTAGCGGAGTTGCCTGCCAATGCCAAAATAGGTACCTCTAGTCTGCGTAGACAATGCCAACTTAAAGAACGATTTTCTGAAGCACAAGTCTTACCTTTAAGAGGTAATGTCAATACGCGTTTAGCTAAGCTAGATGCGGGTGATTATGATGCGATTATTTTGGCATCAGCTGGTTTGATAAGATTAGGTATGAAAGGTCGTATCGCACAGTCTTTAGATCCCAGTGATAGTTTGCCGGCGATAGGTCAAGGCGCGATAGGTATAGAGTGTCGAGTTGATGATGTTGAAATGAATAACATGTTGCAACGTTTGCATGATTTTGACACTGGCCACTGTGTCAGTGCTGAGCGCGCCATGAATGCCCGCTTACAGGGTGGATGCCAAGTGCCGATTGGCGGCTTTGCTCAACTTATTAATGGACAGCTATTTATGCGTGGCTTAGTGGGCGATCCTGATGGTAGTGTGCTTTATCGCGCAGAGTGTTGGGCTGAAATAGGTCAGGCAGAGAGCATGGGGCGCAATATAGCAGACGATTTGTTAGCCCAAGGTGCAGATAAAATTCTGCAAGCGTTATTGCTTGAGTAAGCTGTTAAATGATGTTCGCGTCTTAGTCACTCGCCCAGCACATCAAGCTGAAAACTTATGTGCATTGCTTGAAGAGCAGGGCTGCATGGCTATACGATTTCCAACGCTTGCGATTGCTGCTTTGGAAAATACTCAAGCCATAGACGCTGTATTAGCGCAATGGACGAGTTATCAATGGCTTATATTTATCAGTGCCAATGCAGTAACTATGCACAGTTACTATTCAGATGATGATAAAATAAAAAAAATTAATTCCGTGCACATTGCCGCAATCGGGAAAGCAACGGCAGCGGCTTTATTATTAGCTGGATTGCCGGTCGATTTAGTCCCGGAACAGGGCTATAACAGTGAAGCTGTATTAGCCATGCCGGCTATGCAACAGATGCAAGGACAGCGGTGTTTGATAGTTCGTGGCGTAGGTGGCCGAGAAGAATTGGCGACAACATTGCGTAGTCGAGGCGCTGTTGTTGATTATCTGGAGGTTTATCAAAGAATAATGCCCAGTAGTGATAGTTCACAGGTGAATTTACTACTAGCTCAAAATAGATTAGATGTTATAACGATAACCAGTGTTACAGCGTTACAAAACTTATTAATCATGCTGGATAAGCAACATCATCAGCGATTATTTTTGGCACCTTTAATAGTAGTTAGCGATAGAATTCGGCATATAGCTGCCGACATAGGCTTTAAACGAATTGCAGTGACGAATAGTCCTTCAGATGTTGCAATTCTTGAGACAGTAAAAATGTGTGTAACAGGGGGATTAGCGTGGCCGAATTGAGTGAACAAAAAGAACAAGAGCTGGGCGATAGTAAATCAGCCCGCCAATCGTCAAAAGGTTTATGGTTTGGCGTTATTATACTGCTCATTATTATCGGACTTGCCGGTGCTGGTTTTTATTTCTTTTCGCAATTACGCGATAAGCAACAAGATCTAGGTGGTGAAGTTAAGGGCGAAATGTCCAAACAGATTGCCGACTATCAATCCCAGCTTGTTGCTATACAATCTCAGTTGGCTTCCTTAGAATCTAACGTGACTGGTAAAGATAACCATTTTACCCAAACACTCGCTGATTTCTCACAGCTACATAACGAAAAGTTAGAAGGCACTCGCAATGAGTTGAATGACGCGATTATTCGTCTACAACGTCAACTAGGAAAGACAAGAGGCGATTGGTTGATTGCCGATGCCGAATATTTACTCAGTGTCGCCAATGAGCGTTTACATTTAGTCGGTGATGTTAATACCACCCGTGAAGCCTTAGAAGCGGCCGATCAACGTCTTAGAGAAAGCGGCGATGCTGCAACCTTTAAAGTTCGTGAAGAAATAGCCAAAGAATTATCTCTGCTTAAAAGCATTACCGTTCCTGATGTTGTGGGTATTTATGCGGCTATACAAACCTTGCAAGATAGGGTTGATAAATTAGCGCTGGTTTTGCCTTATACCGGTAAAACTTTGGCACAAAATACGGATACTAAGAAGTCTTCGGAGCCTAAAACAGAAAATCTAGGCCTACTAGATTCTGCAATCAGTCAGTTACATGGTGCTGTGGTCATTAGACATACCGAGCATGAAGTTAAAGAAATATTAACGCCCGAAGAAGCGCTATTTATTCGTGAGCAATTAAGAGTTAAATTGGAAATGGTCAAGATTTCCTTAGTTCAGCGTAATGAAGCCTTGTTTCAGTCTAGTTTGGCCGATGTCAAGAAATGGACCGAGCAGAATTTCACTAAAAATGCTGACGACAATAGCTTTCTCGCTGATTTAGAGCGCTTAAATATCACCAAGATTAGTAGCCAATTGCCTGATATCAGCTTATCTTTAAAAATGATTAAAGATATAGCGACTTTAAGAATTGAAACAGATAAGGCGATACAGCCATTAGACGCTATGGCCACGGGCAAAAAATCTACAATGGTTGAATCTAATAAGCCGCTAGAAACCTTGGTTCCTGCAGAAGTCGTTGAGCCTACCAAATAAGAGACAGTTGATGAAAAAGTTATTTAATTTTCTAGGTTCTCTGTTTGCAACGATTGCCGTCGCACTCTTGGTTAATTACTGGTTACAGAGCTTTGGTAATCCCGGCTATGTGATGATTGGTATTAGCCATTGGTCGCTAGAGACATCGTTAGTCGTTTTCTCAATGAGCCTGATGATGGGCTTTTTTGTTCTTTATCAATTATTCAGATGTTTAGGTTGGTTGATTAGGTTACCTGGGCATTTAAAAAGCCGAGGTAAAAATATTCGCTTTAATCGTTCTCAAGAAGCCTTGATTTCAGGACTCGTTGATTCAGTTGAAGGTAACTGGGAAAGAGCTGAAAATATCCTGATTAAACATGCCTCGCATAGCGGCGCACCGTTAATCCATTATTTGACGGCAGCAAGAGCGGCACAATCGCGTGGTGCGTTCGATAAAAGAGATGAATATTTAAAGAAAGCAACAGACCATGCGCCAGATTCCAGCGTGCTTATAGGGCTAACGCAAGCTGAGCTTAATTTATCGGGCAATCAATTTGAACAAGCCTTAGAAACTTTAACTCGACTGCATAGTATCGACCCTACTCATGCCAATGTTTTAAAATTATTGCATCAAACTTATCAGCATGTGGGTGATTGGCATGGTATTAGAAAACTAATTCCATCCTTACATAGCCAGCAAGTTTTAATGGAAGCTGAAGTCAAGTTACTGGAGACTGAAACTTACAGTCAATTACTAAAGCAAGCAGCAGCAACGGCTAACATTGAAGATCTTAAAACCTTATGGTTAGAAATACCTAGCTTCATAAAAACCATGCCTAGCATTGCGGCCATTTATTTTGCCGCTATGATTTATGTGGGTGCAGATAATGAAATTGAAGAAGAATTGATAGAGACCTTATCTGGTCGTTGGGATGAAACGCTATTAG
>Ga0118677_10013152_pt1 | contig 11977 bp, 8 predicted proteins | sample AliMusrvi5mmetaG_FD_86154 | JGI IMG/M metagenome (GOLD analysis project Ga0118677, IMG submission 86154) | reverse complement strand
GGTCTTTTCCGGATCCAGCGCATCAAGACGGTACTGGGGATAGTACTCGGCTTTTACATTAAAACCTTCTTTTCTCTGCCCTTTTTCAAAAGAGAGCGTACCTGCGAGAATTTTAAGCAAAGTGGATTTTCCGGCGCCGTTAACTCCGACTAACGCCACCTTATCACCGCGGTCAACTTTGAATTCCACACCCTGATAAACTTTATTTTCGCCGTAACTTTTGTGCAGGTTGTGCAGGCTTATAACTTCCTTCCCGCTTTTCTCAGGCTGGGGAAAGGAAAAGTGAAGAGTCTTCTTTTCTTTTACGATAACAATTTCTTCCATCTTTTCAATGTACTTCATCTTGCTTCTCGCGGAAGCCGCCTTACTCGCCTTGGATTTGAAACGGTTTATAAAATCCTGAAGCTGTTCTCTTTCTTTATCCTGTCTTTTCTTGGCTAGCGTTTGAATTAGACCAGCGCGTCTTCTTCGATCATCTGATTGACGATGCGTTTCATATGGTGAGCATCGGTGTTGAACATGGCTTCCATATCCTTGGATACAATGATTCGCAGGGGAATACGCAGGTTAGCTCGTGGAAAGGCGAGGATGCAGTTGCCTTTGGGCATATTGGCAATCATCGCTCCATCTTTGTCGGAAAGATTCAGTACTTTTGTGGCCAGGTCTGCCGAGCGGGGTTCCTGGTGGAACATCCAGTAAGCCGGAATTGTGCCCATCAGGGTATTTGTCGATTCCACGTCGCTGCCGTTGCCGAGCAGGTTATCAGCGTTGATCAGGGCCCGAATGTCTTGAAATGCGAGATGAACTGATATCCCGTACGCAGGTAGGAGGGACAGCATCCGCACCACGCTGGACACGAGTGATGCCGTGGTCAGCATCTGGCTGGCTTCATCTATAATGATGTGAAAGGGGCGCGGTTCCTTATCGGTCAAAAAGGAACGGATCGCATGCTGGGAGGCGATGCGCAGGGCAAAGTGAGATGCCAGTGTCCTGCTGGTGGTATTGTCGCTAAACTGGGACAGACCAAAGATGGCCGTGATGATGTCATTGTCGAAGTTGAAATCATTAGGGGTATTATATTGGCTGAAGTATTGTCCTGAGGGGTCGGCGTATTGCTCCAGAATATGGCGCATAAACTTGATTGTCTCCGGTTCTTCCATATACATTTCGCGGATCAGAACCTGGTAAACATCACTCAAGAATATTTTGTTGGGTGCCCAGGTGGTGGGATTTTTTGGATCCATACCCGCCGTAGTCATCGCTTTTTTGAGCGCGTTGGTCAATAAATTGCGTTCAATACCAGAAATGGTTGTGTTCTCCAAACCCTTTGCCTTACAGTAAAGCGCTTCGATCGCTGCCATGTTGCTTTCAAACATCAGGTTGGAGAGATGGATGGAGATCTGACTGCTGGTATCTTCGATGGTGTCAAAGTGAATCAGGTTGAACCCTTTTGCGCCCAGAAGCGGCAGAACTTTGCCGCCGAGTGTTTTAGTAAGGGGGCCGAACTCCATTTTAGGGTCGACTGCGAAAATTCGGTGGGAACGGGAGGCCCAATCGGACATCCAGAATTTGAGGGTAAAGGATTTACCCGAACTGGGTGTTCCTACAATCGCGTCTGATGGCACAAATTGCTCGCCGCGTTTACGGCTGATACACACCGGCATTAAGGCTGCTTCGCCGGAGGACATGAAACCGCAGAATTCACCATCCGGGTCAAAAAGGGATAGGCTGGTCACAGGGTTGAGTGTGGCGAGATCACGGGAATAAACGTTGCGGTCTTCATATATATGGTGGCGCTGTCCCAAGGGAATCAAGGTCTTCCAGACGTCCCGCGCCAACCACTGGGCAGGAACAAACTGCATGCCGGCTGACCGCATGGTGGCTTCGAATTCGTGAATATCATCCTCGTCAGGGTTGGGGTCGTTGGGACAGATCAGTCCGATATACATGGCGATCATTCTCGGTATGTCCCGTTCTGTTTCTGAACCGTAGCGGGCGTCTTCAATTGCTGCAACCTGTTCGACCTGTTTGTAGGAGGGTTTAACGCCCGTTCTCGCGGCGACTTCCACCAGGGCTTCCTGTGCGGTGCCGGCTTTGCGGGTGGCCAGCGCGATTTCATCCGGTGACGGGGCGGTGATGTAGTAGGAGACAAACAATCGGTGAGAAAACTGTCCACTCTGCCCGCATAGGCGTTTGATTGATGGAATACCGGTTTTGTAGTCAACAACATAATAGAGTTTCATGGTGCGATGCTGGAAGCGCACAGACGTATCCTGTATATCCATAATGGGCGGTGCAAGATGACGTTTAAGTGCGATCGGGTCTGCGATGGCTTCATCGATCTGGTCCTGCGTCAAGACAGTGGCATTATCTGTCCTGGCTCGACCGTTTTCAATGATATCGGCATAGCGCACCATGGACTGCTCCAGCATCATCATCGCACCGCAGTCAGGGTTGTAGGCGTACCACAATACCTGCAGTGAGTATTGCGGTTCCATCATTTCGATGGATATTCCGTTGGAAGCAAATATCCCACTCAGCTTTTGAATCTGGACTTCGAATTCGCGAACTTTTTCGGGTTTAATTTCCCTCACACTGCCGTTGAACACGTTCCCAATCATCTTGGTCATGACAACGTACGATTCCCGCCTGGGGGCCTGGGAGCCCACCTGCAAGATCACATTACCGATGTCAGCTGAAGTGCGAAAGCGGACGTCAAACATTTCGGCAAGGGGATTGTTGCCTTGTTTGAGCGCGAGCTCGGTCGAGAGGCGCCAGGCGTAAGCGTCGCCTGCATAGCGGTCTGTCAGGCCGCTGACCTGGGAAGGGAGGGGCATCTGAACAAACTGGATAGTGGTTTTGGCTTCCAGCGAGGCGATGGTGTTAACAAATGCCCGCACAAAATTGTCTGAGGATACATCTGTGGTGGAGGTGACGGGGTCAACTCGCAGGATCGCCACCAGGTCGCCCTTTTTGGTGAGGTACAGGTGCTTGTTGACGATTTGCTCGATATCGATGATCTTTTCCGATGGGGTCAGATAGATGTTTTTCGGTTCATCGGATTTGTTGGTTTTAACCAGGCTTTGTAGACTGGCCAGGAAGGGCTTTTTTTCTGCCTTATCGGCTGAGGTTTCAGATGATCTGGCTGCCTCGGGTTTATTAGGTCGTTTCGTTGCAGGAGCATCTTTCCCTTTTATTTTGACATAAACGATCATACCGACAAAAACGATTGTCAGAACGCCAATGAAGATGTAATAAAGTGTGTCGCCATTCATCATAACCTCTTTCGATTTCCCAATTTCTCAAAACTATTTTAGATAGCCTTATCATACCGATAAAAAGTAGACTGGCATCTTACAGCGACTTGATAACATGTTGACAATATTCCTTTTTTGGATCAAAAAAGCGGAGTATAGTTGTCCTCCGCTGGTCAATTGAGGAATGACAATTAAGTTTGTCCCTGAATGATGAATAAATGGAATAAATCCACTCTCATTCTGGTTATTTTCTAAATTTTTGTTCTCCCCCCGATGCGCCGCATGCTGCACATGGACATCAAAATCGGGGTGAAGCAGCCGGATAATCCAGAATCGGAGCCGTGAAATCCGGGCGGCATGGGCTATAATTATCGCATCCACACCCCCAGGGAGGAAACCCCATGAGAACCCTTCTGCCAGCCCTAATGCTCCTGTCCATCCTGCTCGCCGCGTGCGCGCCAGCGCCGCAGCCCGCCGCGCCCACGGAACCGGTCAAAACACTCTCGACCGCCGCGACCGCAGGGCCAGCCGAGACGAATACCGCTCCAACTGAGAAGCCAAGTGCTGTTCCATCCACAACACCATCAAAAGAACCCACCATACCACCAACCGTGGAACCGACAAAGGGACCCCATGTTATGACGAGAGCTGAATTTCTCAAAAAAACAGAAGTTGATACGGTAATTGACCCAAATGACTGGGGGAGAATCGATTATCCACAAAAAGGCACCTACAACCAGATAGTTGCGGAATTTCACAAGGCCGTGAATCAAATGAGCGCCGTGGTCCTTGCAGACATGCCGCAGGACAAGCCATACAAAGTCTCATTAGAAGGAGGGTACGGCGGCGGCAAATGGGTGTATGTCAATGGGGCAGACTACAATCTCCTCGGTCCTGACCGCGGGTTCATGCTCCATGGTGTCCCTACTTTTCGAGAAGAAATCACAAATGACCAACTCCTCGCGTTTTTTATTCGCATCAATACGACACCTGTCCTCGTGATCGCACCTCGTGGAGAATATATGAAAATTCCAGATGAATCAAGATATATGCTCCGGATGATCAATCATGAAAATGGCATGTGGCCGCAACCGATTGTCGAATTGGGGCCACCGAAGGGCTCACCACAGACGCCATTTCGGAAAACTTTTCAAGACGATCTTATTTCCGAAGGTGTCATTGATGTAAATCGAGTGAAAGAAGTAGCTGATGCATGGAACAAGGGGGTGGAACCCCCACCAGGCGATGTAGTCGTGATGCTTGGTTCAATCAGTGCCAGCGGTCATCATTAAGCTCCTCCGCCTCTTGACACATAATCCTTGGTGATGGACGATGGATACATGAGGCAGGGTGTATTTATTCTCCACAGAAGGATTCTATTATTTATTGTCAGTCTATTGTGCGTTTTTTTGTGTGTGGCGCCGGCACACGCGCAGTACCCGACAAGCTCCACCTACTATGGTCAGCAGCATGATTGTCAAAAAACAGGAACAAACTTAATTGTCTTTTCCCATCAATTTCATTTATATTCCGCCTAATTGGACATTGTTGGATTGAAAGAATTAACTGTTACCCATCACTCTCAGGGCATAAATGATTTCGGTTATTTCCCTACTTACTACCGTCACACCCCCGGTTCCAAACCAGGCCAGCGATATTCCACATAGGCAGTAGCATGAGACATACAGGAATAATTCCTCGTTGTTGCGAGGTGACAACCCCGTCGGAAGGTAGAACAATGCGGCTTTTGCCGGGGCTTTTTTTTCAATGAAATTCTGCAGGTCTTTCTCGTCCTCTTTGCCCCCAGGCCCCACCTTTAACGAATTTCCGCTCGCTTTTTAGGTATTTGAATCGGTTCACCAGGTAGACTTCGATCGGGAACTCGCCTTTGACACGGTACAGCGAATAAAACAGCGCAGCGGAAGATATGATAAAAAACACAACGATGCGCACAAATATATTGGTGTAGTCCACCCCGAGGTTGATGAGTCCGACGGCAAGACCGCTAACGATGATATAAGCTTCGCGGTTTCCGATACCCAACGAGGACGTTTTAAATGAAGTGCGAAATGGTAATGAGCTCATGAGATTGACCTTTTTCCCTTGTGTAATGTTTTAACTGCCCTTGATGTTCTTGAATACATTGTTCAGTTGTGAAGAAACGTTGTCTAGAAAATCTGCAGGATTGATATGATGACCTGGGGGAGTTAAAGCCGATTGGGTCTGCAGTCCGTTTTCGATGACCCCGAAAAATCTTCCGACAGGTTGGTCCGCAGTGTCCGGATGCGTGGCGAGGGTATGGATTACAGCATCCATGCTCTGTACATCACCCTGACTTGCAAAGGTGTATACACTTTGCATATTTCCGATACGCAGACCCAGCGATTCGAGGGCCATGTCACCATTGATGGTTCTCCCATCAGGTGTTTGGATATTCATATTATCCAAATTGGATGAGAGGAAGTCGGGCAGTTTCATTCCAGTACCACCTTCTACGTGTTCGCTGATATCGGCTAATCCGAAATTCGTTAAATGCATGGTGGCCTGGCGTAATGGCTCGGCAGGTTGGTTGTGGTTCACAGCAAATTGTTCTGCCATCCGATTTTCGATATTTTGGCTGCGGGTGTTATGGGACATATCTGTTATGGGAGTCAAGGATTGCATCTTCTGTGTGTAGTTATCTTGCAGCTGGATGGCATCATTACTCTTATACTTCAGGGCGGCATCGAGGGCTGGTAGACGTTGTTTATGTACAGTGTTCGCATTCGCCACTTGCCCATTTGCTAACTGCTGGGCTTTGTTTTCCTGCCTGTTTTGAGCTGATTCGGCCTTGTTGTTATCGTACCGCTCTTGGGATTTCCCATCACTCACCGCCTTGGAATAGTCGCGAACACGCTCTTTGGCCTCTTCCATGAAGTTCCTGTTACGGGCCTGGGCCTGCCCAAAAGCGGATGAGTGGTGCGCGTCCGAGAGCCCCACCATGCCGCGGGCAACCGGGTTGTTGCCGGCGAGGGCACTGGCCACGGATCTCAACCCGGAATATTTTGCTTCAGCCTCTCCCAGCGACATCGCGTTGGAGCGGGCTGAGGCGACACCGGATTGGGCTTGCGCCAGACTCCCAGCAGCATCACCGGGGTCTGCTCCACCACCAGGAAGGGATCCCCCCCCAGTTCCAGACGGTAACGCAGCTGCAGCGCCACCCGCCATTCCTCGCATGGCGCTTGTTATACCAAGTGCTTCAGGTCCCAATACAAGGGTTGCTGCGGTTAAGGCCATTTGTCCTGCTGCCAACAGCGCCCCGCCGGCCTGTGAATATGCCTCGATAATGCCACCAAAGACCATCTTACCGATCTGGTAATCCACTGTGAGCATCAAGGAGATCATGCCGGCCATGACCATCACCACGGTGATGGACAATCCAACGTCACTTTTAATGTTATTAGCAAAAAGGATAAAGAAAGTAAGTAATATTGCATTGACCACTGGAATAGCAGCACAGGCGCATAAAGCTTTTAGCCATGAGGGGAATAAAAAGCGTAGTGGGGGAATTCCGCTCAGAATGATCACGATCGGAGATGAAACGACCACAACAATCGTGATCACAACCGTGGCAAAATAACCCATATACAAGCCGGCAATAAATATAACAATCACCAGCAGGTTAATCATGAAGAGGATGAAACCTACGACCGGGTTCATGAAATGACCTAATACCAGGGAATTGATTGAGTTCAGAGCGGTGGTCGCATCGTTCCCTGTCCCTACGTTTAGCACCATCTGAGCGATTCGGTCCGCTGTTACCTCTTGTCCTCCAAACTGAAGAACGATGGATGATAGTCCCCACCCTACTCGAAGAAAGAGGTCGCAGACAATAAAGGAGCAGGCCGTTAGCACGAGGGTACCCACGCTCGAGACGAGGCTCTCAAACAGTTCTGCCCTGGTCACGGCTGCTGATGACCCTGCTGCCATCACAGAACCAACAGCTATGAGCATCACCAGTGGGAAGAAGATCAAGGATATATTAAACATCCCTTTCCACATTTGTTGTATTGTTGAAAACACGTCGAGTTTGTTGGTTGTTCCGGATGGATCATATGCGGTATCCAATCCTTTCATCCCGCTTGAATTGAGTGCTACAAATGGGTAAAGGGCACTTTTGAGGTTGGATGAGAGATATTCAGATACTTTATCGGTAATTCCCCCCCGGACGATATCCTGGAATACCTTGTTGATCACCGTAAAAAAGGAATAAGCGGGAAAGAAAATCTTGAATATGGACTCGCTTGAGCTGCTGCTGTTGACGTTGACAGTTGTCGTTGTCCCATTGGGATTTGTGACCGTTTTTGTAGATGAGGAATTGCAATCGTCACTCATGCTGCTCCCATTGTAGACGCAGGCTGCATTTGCAATCATGTTGGGAGGAAACAACATCGCCCCGAGCACAAGCAGCATAAATATCGATAAACTTTTAGTAGACAACTGTTTCATTGTAAGCTCCCGAAGATCTTTTTATCCAGCATCATTTCGATTTATTTACCCACCGAATGGGGTAAATATATTGACGCCGCCCATAAGTTTAGGTACCAAAGCAGACACCAGGGCTTTGGACAAAGGGAATGACATGAAGAGGAAGATAGCGGCACCAACCGATGTAATAATCCGCATTACCCCCTTGCTGGCCATCTGCCCACCTCCAAGCAGAGAACCAATCTGGGTGTCCAGCGCGCCCAATGCCACCGAAATGATGAATGCCAGGGTCCCTAGGCCTAGAATAATTCGTATGGCGGTCATGGCGATTTCCTCGATGGTTTGTTCCAACTCCGGGATTTGCAAAACGTCCTGGGGGTTGGTGATCGTTGTGGCAACTCCTGATCCTGCACTTAATTTCAGATTTTGCTGAACGTCAGCAAAGGACATCGAGTCGGATGTGATGAATTTATCCACCAGGGTTTCAGCCAGGGTGTTGGATAGTGGGATGGAAATGAGAAGGAGGATAAAAGCGCCGACCGCAAACATCGCTTTCATGACCGCTTCGGATGCATGCATTGAATTACCCATGGCCGTTCCAATAGTTCCCTGTCCGGCTGCCCATACTGCTGAAACAATGAAGACAATTCCGCCAAGAAAGAAAATGAAACGCACTATGCTGATGGCGAGATCTTTAGCGAGCCCCATCACTTTACCGGTAGTTTCGTTGAGTACTGCGGATGTGGACCCATCGCCACCCGACCCGCCTGGGATGGTTGACGGATTCGTGTTCGGGACAACGGTTTGGGCGAATACGACCTGTTTGGGCGCCTGGGTAATAAAGGTAATGCCCACAAACATAACCACCATTAGAAACACTGCAATATACTTTTTGAACATGATTAGCCTCCACTTAAAAGTTTTGATCCAACGAACATAACAATTACTCCGAGCATAAGGACAAGGAAAGTACCACCAGCGGTTTTAATTCCTTCCACTAAACCACCTGGAGCTCCAAACATGACCGAAAGTTGTGATTTCAATATTCCAAAACCAATCGCAATCGTTGTGACTGAAAATGCCATCACGATCGTGATCCGCATGAAGAATGTGGCGATTGGCTGCAATACAGCGCCAACCACGCCAAGTGGATTAGTCGGATCTGTGACACCGGCCCCTAACTTGTCGATTTGTCCAGAAAACAAGGCCCCCATCGAATTGGCAATCAGTGGAATATTGATTGCCAAGACCAGGGTAACCAACATCCAGACAGATCCCTGCAACAATTCAGCGAATGCGCCAGGTTTTCCACCGATGAAGTCGATCTGCCCTGAGATGACCGCCATCATCATACGGATGAAGAAAAACGCAGCTATGACAAACAGTACCAGTTGGCAGGTGCCATTCACGATGGCTTTGACCTGTTCAATTTCATCATTCAGATTGAAATAAGTATTTGCCAATACCGCTTTGCCGGGGATGACCAGCAGCAGGATGGCCGTCAATATCGAACGTGTTATTTGATAATGGTTTGTTGTCATGGTCATATAATACCAATCAAATCTTCAATTGGATTTTACAACGTGCTTATACGGAGTTTACAATATGCCTTACATCTGGGCTTTGATCCGTGGGGATTTACAATTAAGTTTGTCCCTAAAGAGAGCGATAAGTGTTAAAGAATCTGCTGAAAGAGGTAAAAAAGTAACCAAAGAACTGAAAAAGACACCTAAAAATTAGGCGTTGGAGAAATTTCTGAGAATAATGATTGAAATAATGTATTAAAAAATGTCAAAAATAAAAAATATTTAAAAATCAGACGTTTTGTAATTAAATTTGTCCTTCAACGTGGATTTTGAACTGAGCATACTCAAGATAGGCGTTGATCTAAGTAAATAATTCAAATCGTTCTTTAACAAACCTTACTTTACAAGCCAGGAAGATGACAAAATGGTTGAGAAAAACCAATATCTGGTTTATATTCGGTTGTAAGCCTGATTTTCATTCAACCCAAAGGGAATGTATCGATAAAACGAATATCCATAATCATACTTGTTTATTGGCTGCCTGCGCGCCGGTCGCACCCGAGTCCACAAATGTAGCTACAGCGGTGGATAAACCAACGGTAGGAGAAGAAACCATTACTTCTTCGCCGACTTTTATGGATAAACCGGAAGAAAAACCAACACCCCTAATTCCCACGGCTTTACCAACTATGATGCCAACAGTTTAGCTGTATACCATGGTGGAGTCGCAGTAGGCGGGATAGACAGATTCGCGTTCATGCAGACCGCGTAGCGTTCTCATTGTTCACCCACCTCTGACAACAGTAGGTTGAGCTTGTCGGGTACTGTGCCGGCGTCACACAAACGAGAAGGCTCAATAGACACACCAGTAATGATAGAGTCCTGCCGTGGAGAATAAATGCACCCTCTCTCATGTATCCATCGTCCATCAACGAGAATTATGTGTCAAGTGGCGGGGGTATTAGTGATGGCCGCTGGAACTGATAACGCCAAGCATCACCACTACATCGCCCGGTGGGGGTTCAACCCCATTGCTCCATGCATCAGCTGCCTCTTTCACTCGTTTTTCGTCAATGATGCCTTCAGAAATGAGGGCGTCTTGAAAAAATTTCCGAAATGGCGTCTGTGGTGAGCCGTTCGGTGGCCCCAGCTCGACAATTGGTTGTGGCCACATGCCACTTTCGTGATTGATCATCCGGAGCATATATCGTGATTCATCTCCAATTTTCATATATGCTCCACGAGGTGCGATCACGAGGACAGGTGTGGTGTTGATGCGCATGAAAAATGCAAGGAGTTGGTCATTTTGGGAATCCTCTCGAAATATAGGGATACCGTGGAGCATGAACCCACGGTCAGGAACGAGGAGCTTATAGTCTGCCCCATTCACGTACACCCATTTGCCGCCGCCATATCCTTTTTCTAATGTTACTTTGTATGGCTTGTCCTGCGGCATATCCGCAAGGACCACGGCACCGATTTCATTCACGGTCTTGTGAAATTCCGCGACTATCTGATTGTAGGTGCCTTTTTGTGGGTAATCGATTCTCCCCCAATCATTGGGATCGATTATCGTATCAATTTCTGTTTTTTTGAGAAATTCAGCTCTCGTCATGACATGGGGCCCTTCTGTTGGCTCCACGGTTGGTGTCTTTGAAGGCTCCGGTGTTATAGATGGCACAGCACTTGGCTTCTCAGCTGGAGCAGTATTCGTCTCGACGGGTGCGACGGTCACTTCAACTGGTGGTGTTTTGATCGGTTCCGTGGGCGCGATGGACCCCGTCGCGTGCGTGCAGGCGGAAAGCAGGATGGACAGGAGCAGAACGGCTGACAGAAGGGTTCTCATGGGGTTTCCTCCCTGGGGGATGTGGATGCGTTAATTATAGCCCATGCCGCCCGGATTTCACGGCTCCGAGTCTGGATTATCCGGCTGCTTCACCCCGATTTTGATGTCCATGTGCAGCATGCGGCGCATCGGGAGGAGAACAAAAATTTAGAAAATAACCGGATGGAGAATGGATTTATTCCATTTATTCATCATTCAGGGACAAACTTAATTGTCATTCCTCAATCCGAAATTTGATCCGGGAGATGAAAAACCCAACTTGATGGGTTGTAAATGGGTAGCTGCCTTGAAATGGAGCAAGATACACATGGGATTTGCCATGGATAGGTAATTTCTTCAATGTGAATGAAAACAAAAAAGCGTAACTATCTTAGGATTATTACGCCGCTTATTTTGCTTGGATGAATGTCAGAAGGTTATTGGGAAAAAAATATATACTGCCAACCAGATCAGGTATCCCGGAACAATGTATGTGACTGCGGGAAAACGCTTCCCAACCATCTTGTTTCGATAAATATATGCCAGGAGGTATTTGATGCCCAATGCGGTTACCGCGAGGCTAGGATATGGGAAACAAACGATCATGGCTATGCAGAACTTAGCATCGCCGGCTCCCCACCAGCCGGCGATCCAGAAGGAATAAAACAGGACAGAGAAAAGGATAATTGTCGCTACCTGAAGAACCTGGTAATCCTGATTAAATATGTGCCGAATTACACCAAATATGATCATTAGCAACACTAACAGGTTCGGCACGATTTTGTTGCGATAATCGCTGATTGCGCAACCGATTGCTATCAGTGTTATAAATATTATTGATATGATGTTTGCTGTCATATAAAACTTCTCATTTAAACAACAAAACCCACCCGGTTTGTAAC
>Ga0118677_10013150_pt1 | contig 11977 bp, 12 predicted proteins | sample AliMusrvi5mmetaG_FD_86154 | JGI IMG/M metagenome (GOLD analysis project Ga0118677, IMG submission 86154) | reverse complement strand
GATCTTGACACCGCTGCCCGCGATGCCCTTCTTGAAGCCGTCGACGCGGTTGTCGCCGGCGATGCTGCCGTTCGCGCCGCGGACGACGAGCACGTTGCCCTTGTTCCCGAGCTCCTTGACCATGCGCTTGCCGGCCTCGACGCCAGCATTGAAGTTGTCGGTGCCCACGAAGGCGATGTAGAGATTCTCGTTGCCCTTCTCGACCGCGGAGTCGACGATGATGACCGGGATGCCCGCGGCCTTGGCCTTCTTGAGGACGGGCACTACTGCCTTGCCGTCCATGGGGCTAAGGATGATGCCGTCAACCTTCTTGGCGATGAGGTCCTCGACCTGGGATACCTGGGTGGAGACTGCCGTCTGCTCCCCGGCGGTGACGAGGAGGAACTTGTTGCCGGAAGCCTCGACATTTTCCTGGATGGCGTCGGCGATGGCTTTCTGGAAATCATCGTTGGTTATGGTCTTGAGGCTGAAGGCGATGGTGTAGACCTTCTTCCCTGCGCCAAAGAGTGAACCGCCCGCAACTACTGCGAGGACAAGAAGAACCGCGAGAATTCTTTTCATGAGATGCCTCCATTTGATTGACTTTTCAACAACATTATCGTTAACGTCATTGATAATGTGACTCTATATCGGTTTCCCGATCCAGTCAATCACAAAAGAGCGCATCCGCTATTCCAGAATCCCTGCCCTTCGGCCAAGCGTCGGCGACTCTAGAACTCGGTGTTGACAAAGGCGCCGAAGACCCAGCCCTTCACGGCCTTGCGCTCGACGAGGATCCAGCGGGAGCTTGTGCCGCCGATTGTAGCCTGCATGTAGGTATAGCCCAGGGCCTTGAGCGGCTCGCCCTTGCCAAGCACGGCGAGTATCGCGGCGTCGGTGCTCGGTTCCTTGCGCATGCGCACCTTGTCGTCGAGGCACCCCGTATCATGGGCATTGGGGAAATAATAGGCTGTGGGAAGGCCCTGCTTCTTGAGGAACTCTGTCATTCGCGCCGAGGGCGAGATGGTGAGGAGGTTGCTGAGGAAAATGAACTCGCCTTTCATATGGATGACTTCGTTGGTCTTGAGGTCGGCGCCCTTGGACATCAGGAACTGCAGGGTCTCGAGATCGTCGCTCTCGACGCAGAGGGCGAAGGGCACGGGGCCTGCCGACTCGAGGCTGGTGTCCTCGAGATTGACCAGGCGGGGATCGAGATTGGCGAGAGTCTTGACCAGGTCGAGGCGATGGGCCCTGTAGGCCAGTGCTATCGGGTTCTTGAATACGTTGTTGTAGCAGTAGTCCAGGTCCGGTGCGACCTCCTTGAAGGCCCTTGCGAGCATGAGCAGCGCATCGTCCCTGTTGGCATCAAGGAGGGCCTGGAACAGATTGGCGCCGCTGTCGTCGATGTTCAGGTCCGCTCCGCTATCCTTCCTGGCCTTTAGCTGGTGCACGAGGGAGAGGAAATCGGCATAGGAATCCTTTTTTGGAAGCATGGCCGAGGCCGGCTGCTGGGCGCCGACAAAAGCTGCAAAAATAAGCATGAACAGAATCGCGGACGCCGTTTTCCTGACATGATCTGCGGTCATTCTCCACTCCTTGTGCCGGTCTGGAATTGCAGAGGGCATGGCACAAGCTTGATCGACGCCGGCCGGCCGGTCAAGGATGGGGCATCAATGTTCGCGATTTCCTCCTGAAGGAAAGGGAGACCCCCGTCTATGAATATTTCTGATATCGGAACACGCATCCAATCACAAAGGCCCCGTTTACGGCAGTGATGCCGAAACGGGGCCTTGGCTATTTTTTCTATTGTTATGCTTTGCACAAAGTCGCTGACCGCATGACAGTCTGGAAAGACGGGCACAGGCCCGCTCTTCCAGACTGTCAAATCATGTTGCTTACGGGGCCGGCTGGACTATGGTATTTTGATCGAGCGCCACATTGGTCTGCGCAAGAAGTCTGCCATTCACCGAGGCACCTGTCACTAGAGTGATGGAGGTTTGGGAAAGCACAATGCCTTCCAAGTGCGAAGTCGATTGAAGTGTAACACTACCAAAAGCCTGCCAAAAGATGTTCTTTGGCAAAGCTCCACCTGCGAGGATGATTTTTTCCCGCTGGCTATGGTAAGGTCCTGCGATATTTGGAAAATCCAGACATCGTTCGGTCCGCCATTGAGAGTTATATCGCTGTTGATTTGGACCCCCGTTCCCCACTTGTAGAGTCCGGGGATGAGGGTCATTCCGCTGATATCTCCGGCGCCGAGTTCGGTGGCATACGGGGGCGGGAGCACCACGCCGGCCGTAGCGGTATAGGCCGTCTCCATATTCGACACAGCTTCGGTCAGCCATGCAGGGGTCGGGTTCGCATAATCCGATGCATATACTTTTCCGGTGACTTCTGGTGTGGTTGAGAAGGCGCTTCCGCTACCTGATGTCGTAAATGGAAATCCTGTCATGGACGCAGAAAGGATTGGGCTCACGGCGATATTGCCGGTGATCGCCGAGCCCGGCACATTGGTGATTCCCGCCTTGGAGAGAATCACATAATTTCCGGCAGAGCCACCGGCTCCCTGTGAAACAGCATGATCAAGATCTATCGCCGCCCTGTTGGTCTTGGTGTTCGTAGTTTCGACGATAATAGTTATGGAAATTGAGGCCGTTGCATCAGTGACAATCTGACTGCCCTCGCCGTAGTACAGGAAATTCCCCGTGCTATCCTTCACGAAGGCCCGGAACCACAGGGTCCCATTTGCGCTTGGGACAAGATTTCCGGTATAGAAATCGGCACCCTTGACCATCTTGCCGGTGGTACCAAGGTAGGCAGAGGTGATGCTGTCATATGCCATCACCACGACCGAGCCTGCCGTCACCGCAGGATCACTGGTGATGCCTCGAGCTCCCGCACCGGCGCCGGCCCCATTAACCTGGATGCTAAGGCCAGAGGCCGCTGGCTTGCTTGCCAAGGTATTGGAACAGCCAAGGATTCCCAGGCTCGTAATGAGGACGAGGGCGACAAGGACCTTGGGAATAGAAATTCGAAGAGTGTGGTTGATTTTCATTATGGGCCTACCGGCGTGCTTCGCTGAGTCAGAACGGCGACATCACCAAGCTCGATGAGCTGGGGAGTTTCGAATTTTCTCTTTTCGCTCTGAAGGCATTCGATAATGTGCTTTGATTGCATGGACGGATGCTCCTTATTACGATAATTTGAGCAGGTTTCATATATATTCCAGGTGCTCAGGCAACATCTTCATCCAGCTATCTATGCCGGAATTGCTCTGTTTTTTGATAATCATGCTGTGTAGCAGTTGCGAGCCGCATGATAAACTGGAAAGGCGAACACATGCCCGCCTTCCCAGAAATCAAAGCATTTTGCTTACGGGGCAGGCTGGACTACAGCGTTCCCGTTCAAAGTAACCTGGGTCTGCGCAAGCAGTCTTCCATTCGCCGTAGCGCCAGTGCCCAGGGTAATCGCAGTCCCGGAAAGCACAACGCCTTCCAAATGAGCGTTCATGCCAAAGTTGGCAACACCAGAGGTCTGCCAGAAGATGTTCTTCGCAAGAGCGCCACCGGCAAGCGTTACGCTTATGCCTTTGGCGAAAGTGATATCCGACGCTACCTGGAAGATCCAAACATCCGTGGGGCCACCATCGAGGGTGACATTGCCATTGATCGCCGTGATCCCGGTCGTCCATTTGTACAGTCCGGGGATGAGGGTCAATCCACCGATTTCTCCTGTCCCCAGGTTGGTGTAGTCAGCCGACGGGCGACCAGCCGCAGCGGTGTATGCCGTAAGCATGTTTTCCACAGCCTTGGTTAGGTTGGTAGCAGTAGTCCCACCTTGGTCCGCTGCGTAAGCCTTGTAGGTACCTGGGACACCCATAAGCAAAGATGAGGTCGCATACCCGGTTGCCCCAGTCAGACTGAAGCCTGTTATGAAAGTCGCTGCGGCTGGGCTCAGACCGATATCGCCGGTAATATGAACCTTAGAAGGGTCACCCGCACCATCGATTGCCGACTTTGCGAGAATTACATAGCGCCCGGCAGAACCGACCACGGCTCCCAATCCCTGGTCAGTGTCAAGATCTATCGCCGCCCTGTTGGTCTTGGTGTTCGTAGTTTCGACGATAATAGTTATGGAAATTGTGGCCGTTACATCAGTGACAATCTGTGTGCCCTCGCCGTAGTACAGGAAATTCCCCGTGCTATCCTTCACGAAGGCCCGGAACCTGAGGTTCCCATTTGCGCTTGGGACAAGATTTCCGGAATAGAAATCGGCACCCTTGACCATTTTGCCGGTGGTACCAAGGTAGGCAGAGGTGGTGCTGTCATATGCCATCACCACGACCGAGCCAGCCGTCACCTGAGGATCACTGGTGATGCCTCGAGCTCCCGCACCGGCGCCGGCTCCATTAACCTGGATGCTAAGGCCCGAGGCCGCTGGCTTGCTTGCCAAGGTATTGGAACAGCCAAGGATTCCCAAGCTCGTAATGAGGACGAGGGCGACAAGGACCTTGGGAATAGAAATTCGAAAAAAATGGTTGTTTTTCATTTCTGCTTCCTAACCACTTAAAACGCTCAGAGTCAGAACGGCGACATCGCCAAGCTCGATGAGCTGGGGAGTGTCGTACATTTTCTTGTCGATCGGGAGGGCTTTGAAAACTTGATTTGTTTCCATTGACTGTAGCTCCTTGTTGAAATATTTTGCCGAGGTCTCGTATCAGAAAAGACTCATAAACAGGGGCTCTCTGGTTCGCCTTCTTCCCTCCCGGCGGGGGTATCGATGTCCCCCTCGAGCGAACACTGCCTACGCCATGGAAACGCATGGCCTTTAGGCCACCCTCGGCATAAGCTAAACCTATTCGTATAGTTCCAGCTAATAATGTAACTTATGCGTTCGGGGATCTCTGCCGGGATTGCTCTGATATTCGTGTAAGTATTGGGGGAAGGTTCTTGTAGTCCGCAGACCTACGCCGGCTGGCGCTATCCACAATTAATTAGTCGAGGATTTGGGCATGCCGCGGTTGGCGGGGCTGAAGGAGCTGAAATGGTCTATCCAGTCTTGGGCTCCGCTGCCGGTCTTTGTGGATATATCGATTCGCAGAGCCCCGGCCTCGAGCCAGGCATGGGCACCCAGGCCGATCTTCCCCGGGTCGCGCTTAAGCCCGTATACGAGCCTGGACGGAACATCCAAGCCGCATAGACGGGATCGAAGGACAAGGGAACGACGAAGGCAGCTCATATTGAATCCACAGGGAAGTCCCGCCGCGAACGATACCAGTCGGACAAGTCGGCATATTCTCTTGGCGGTTTGTGGCGCAGGGGTAAGGGTGGCTGTGTTGGAACCATCGAAAAGTAGCCTGCGGTTCAAGGCGTGGGGAAGGACCTTGAGGCGAATGTCCATCAGGGCAAGCTCGAGCCAAAGCCTGCCCACATCGAGGAGATCCTTTGGCTCGAACGCGGCGAGGGTACGCAGGCGGCGAAAACGGCTAGGCTTCTTCGTGAATCAGACCTCTCGATCGAAGATTTCCAACCAGGCTCTTGAAATCGGTTCTGATCAACTCCTCGGGCGCCTCGTATTCCGAGATCGCACGCCTGAGCGCGGCCTCGTCATCGGGGCTTTCGAGGAGGAGTTCGACCAGCCGGGACCCGACTGGGTTGAGCCCAAAGTACTTTCCGCTCGCGCCGTCCAAGAGGACGATCTCGTCGTCCACGCGGCTCAACATCACTGTGTCGATCAATCGAATCATCGGTGCATCCTTTTCTTGTCGATCTGGGCGATTGTATCCACCACCTCGGTCAGACTATCGCGTTCCGCGGGTCGGTGGATTCGAAATACAGGCACCGATCCAAGGCGATCGGCGCAGCGATTGAACTGGGTTGAGATATCGTCGAGTCCAGCGAAGGTCGATACATGATCCAGAACCGCCTTGAGCTTTTCCGCGCCCTTGAGCGCCTGCGCGAAGACCTCGGGATGATCGCCCGCCTCAAGGATAAATACCGCCCCAAGATCGGCAGCCAAGGTCGAACCGCCAAGGTTAACCTGGTACTTATCGACGCCATCGAAAAGATGGCCTGCCTCCTCGAGCCTTCCCACCAGCTTTTCATAGGCATCGGGAAGGAGCTTGGGCTGGGGTATCCCGGGAAGAACCCGAGGACCCTCAGCGATCGGTATTATGTCATCGCAGAGCATCTGGTATCCGAGCCCCGCAAGGGCGGCGGCGGTTGTGGATTTGCCGCTCCCTTGCTTGCCAACGAGGGCCAGGGCGCCCCGGTCGCCGCAAACCGCGCTGCCATGAAGTGTAAGAAGCGCTCGGGTCCGTAGCAAAAAGGCCAGCACAAGCCCGGTTATATAGAGTGCGACATTTTCCTCCGCCGCCCCACTAAGGGGATCGACCTCGATCCGATTATCTCCGATTATTCGATAGCTTCCCGCCCAGGGCACATCGACCTGCACACCAAGAGCGGTCGTGCCGTATCGGATCCTGCCGATAGAAAGGGTCAGGGAGGGATCTTTTTCGACCCTTGCGTAGCCGATCGTGACTGGCCAGTCCCTGTTCGAATCGGTCGAAGCAGGGGGAAGCCTCAAGGCCAGCTCCGACCGTATCTGCATTCCAAAAGCCTGGTAAGCATGGGGCATAGACTACTCCTCGGACAGGGCAAGGCCGACAGTGCGGCCGATGGCGGCGTCGATATCGCTGATCGACAGAAAGTAGCTGCCTGGATTGAGTTCCAGATGCCGGGGAGAATCCAATCCGGCGGTGAGGCGGGATATCGCGTACCCCGACCTGTCCACGACCTCGGTGCTACAATCTGTCTCAAAGAGTGAGATCATTACACGTCCGGTGTAGTTGGCATCTTCATCCATCCCTGCCCATTCCAGTTTGATTTTTTTGTGGTTGTCCACGGTGACCCGAAACCAAGCCTTGGCCTTTGGTGTCGTCGAACCGGAGCTTTGGGTTTCCTGCAGTGTCAGGGGCAGCAGGGCAGCGGAGGCTTTTGATTGAATCGGAATATAGGTCGGCTCGATCATGAAGAAGAAGCTACCCGCGCTTGTCAGGAATTTCCTGTACACCTGCGTCGAGGGCACATGATCCGAGGAAAATGCGCGCAGACATAAAATGCTGTCTCCAGCGATTCTATAGGCGGGGTTCCAAATCGGATCGGCCTCCGTCACCTCCTCTGCATCGAGACGGAAATGGACAGTTGTCCTCGCTTCTGGCTGGAAATACACCCTCGAGTTGGTTGCAACAGATCCAGAACCAGGTACTATGATCAGCCTCTTGGGAGCGAGGCCAAGGACGCCGTCCTCTGTGACGGATTCGGAACCCATGGTGCTTCGGGCGAGATAGAGAAGGGCCCCGGCCACTCGGCCCTGGGAAGGTCCCTCCGCATCCATTTTTTCTGGTTGCAGGTTCCAGCTACCCTCCGCCTCTCGGAAGACGGCGCTGGATGGACCCGCGTTGCCGCAGCCTCCCGCCGCGATCAGGGCGCCTTGGTCGGCTAAAAGGACAAGGGAAAACAGGGGAAGAGGCAGCGGTGCTTCCTTCCGTGGATCTCCAAGAAGGCCATCGTTGCCCATCGAATATGACTGAACCTCGTTCGTGATGGAGGCTGAGTTCCTTCCTCCGGCGACAAAGAGCCTGACATCAAGGACGGCCGCGGCCGTCGCGTATCGAGGCGAGGGAAGGGCTGCTGGGCTTGTGTACCACTGTCCAACCTGACCATCCTGATACAGACGCGCCTGTATGATCGAATCGAGGTCGGCCTTCGCGCTCCTGCCTCCGATGAGAAAGACGCGCCCATCATACAGGACCCAGGGCGCATAGGACCGAGGCTCGGGCAGGGACCGCGGAGCTGTTTCCCATCGCCCCGGGCCATTGAAGCCAAGGCTTCCGTCCTGGTTGATATAGTTAAAATAGACCGAGGAGCTTGGGCCGCCAGGACCCTCTCCGCCAAGCACGTAAATCAGCGTGCCGGACGCGGAGGCGGTTGCAAAGGCCGCGCCGTGACTTCTGCCCTCGGGCAGGGGCGAGCTTCTCTTCCACGTGCCGATTGTTCCCGCCGCATCTATGGTCGTCATTTCCACAACCGCCGATACCTGGCCGGATTCTTCAAGGCCTCCGATTCGGTAGGCGAAGCCATTGTAGGCAACGAACATTGTACCGGAACCTTTGTAGATATCCTCGTGTGCCATGCCCGAGGAAGATGGCGCTTGGCAGCTTCCCAGGACGAGGAGGCACAGGGCACCACAGAGAATCAACGATGCCGAGCGGTGGAAGCGCACCCGGCCACCGCCCTTGATTCGGCTGGCATTTTGCATGTCAGATGGCTCGTGCCAGTTGCGATCTTCGCCTGTGCAGCGTTCTCATGATCCGGCGAGGAATGACGAAAAAAGGTCGCAACGGTATGTATAGAAAGCGGAGAAATCGGGGCAGCGGCAGGGCGTCGATATCGCTTTGAGGAGTCAACCAGAGACTCGTGAGTATGCTTAGTTTTTGCCAAAATCGCGGGGCAAGCGGCATGAGATAGACCAGCGAAAGGCGGAAGATGTTTACATTGCCATTCATCTTCCTGCCGCCGACATGAAGGCTCTCCCGCGCAAAGCCCAGCGAGCCCTTAAGCCTGCGCCGCTCCTCGGCGACAATGGCCATCAGGGGCTCGGGAATGAGAATAGGGAAGAGCTTCTTGATAAGGCCTACCGTCAATTTGAGTTGGCGCTCCATGCCGAGGGCGACTATCCTCTGCGCCATTTCGCGGTGCAGGGCCTCATCACTTCGATTGAAGAGGGCCGCCGCATCCAGAACCCAGTGCAAAAGACACCACGCGTGGGAAACGCCGTGGGCGATCAGAAAGACTCCCTGGTCGGCAAGGGAGAGGGTCGAATAAGCGACGCCGTTGTGCGTTACGCTGGTGGAGCGGGCGAAGAGCGCATCGATATCCTCGCGATAGAGGTCTCTACCATCAGTCCAGGTCCTGCCGTGAACCTCGACAAGACTGGGGCGACCCTCCTTTTGGAACACCGCGTGATGAACCTTCGCTGCAAGGGCGCTGTGAGGAGCGATCGCCGCGGCCACGCTGTAGAGAAAAGAATTGTAGCCGAAGCTCTTCATGATGGGCACGACGCATGAGAGCTCGGGCACATTGACCAGGAGATCGAGATCCCCGAATTCCCTGGTGAGGGCAGACCCGTAGAGTTGCAGCGATGAGGCGGGTCCCTTTATGGTGAGGCAGGGAATCCCGGCGCTTTTGAAGGCCTCCGTGATAAGGGGCCACTCCTGCATGAGCAGGAGTCTTGCCGCTCCCTGCGAAGCGGCTGTTCGCTTGAGATCACGCATCGCCGGGGCTCCGAAGGCAAGACCAAGGGCCTTCAAGCCGGCGAAGGCGGTAGCCGGAACCTTGTGTTGTTTCGCAAGTGCGATGAATGCCCCTTCGTCGCGGCGGGAAATATCATCACCGCCGCCTTCCGGATCGGGGACTGGAAGACCCCTCGCCGCGGCGCAGCAGCGCGCGAGAAGAGTGAATTCATTCATGGACTCCCTCCGTTTCGCTTGGAATGCGCATCATGCCCCCTCGGCCCTGCGTCCCTCGCATGGCATCCTGCAATGCTTGTTAAATGAATAGCATTTTGGGGGAATACTCAGCCATCAGCCGGGGGAGGAATTTTCTGTAGGAGCCCTGGGCTTCGGGTGTCGGTGAACGTCCTACAAGCAAACTTTCTGTGAGGCACCGCCGCCTGGGCGGGAACATTTTAATTAAAGGCTTTCCTTGACAGCGGGGCCGCTCTTCCTCACCTCCTCCCTAGTCATTGGCCTGGTCGGAGAGACCGTCGCCCTCCGCTCTCGCATCTCGCTTCACCTTGCCCGCTTCGTCGTCACGATCGCGCTGTTCTTCGGGACCATCCGCACTCTCACGGGCCAGCTGCCCGATATGGGAACCATCGTCAATTCGATCGTCGATCTTCTCCTCGCCTTCCTGGTGGCCACGGTGCTTGAGCGCTATGCCCCGCGTGCCTTTCACTTCCAGGCCCAGCTTGAGGAGAGGAACAGGGTCCTCGTGGCCATCGCCCGGCCGCCGGGCGGATCCTCCAGGCGGTCCGCGACATTGATCCGGCGGGATTGCCGCGCTCTGTCACTATTAGCGCGGGCGTCGTCGAACTCGGGCCCGGCGAGGACCAGAAACAGCTCTTCAACAGGGTCGTCGTCTTGCTATACAGGGCCAAGCAACTGGGAAGGGACCGCTTCGAATACTGAAAGTCGTAACTCCTCGAAATCGGCTCTTGAATCGTCACCGTCATTCATCGCCTGGCCTAGCCCCACTCGAGTAGGGTGCCCAGGCCCTCGCGCTCGGCGCATTCGAGCACGGCGGCCGCGGCGACTAGGTCCTGGATGCCGAGCCCGACCGACTTGAAGAGGGTCACCTCGTCCTCAGAGAGTCGCCCCGGCTTTTTGCCGGCCAGGGTCTCGCCCAGCTCTGTCCAGGCTTCGGCTCCGCCCACCAGAGCCTCGTTCATCGGTATCACGAGGTCCCCGGCCTCCGACAGCGCGCTCTCCCGGTGGTCGACAAAGATCCTCGACCGCGCGACCGTCCCGCCGGGAATTTCCCTGGCGTCCCGCTTAAAGGATCCCATCGCGTTGACGTGCGCTCCGCGCTTGAGCTCATGGTCGCGGAAGACCGGCTCGCGCGAGACCGTCACCGTGCAGACGATATCTGCCTCGCGAAGGGCCTCGGCCGGTGTGGCGGCAACCGCCACCCCTATCCCCGTCTTCGCTGACATCTCCGCCGCGAAGCGCTGCGCCGCGGCCCTGTCCGGATCGTAGATGATCGCACGCAGGATTCTCCGGGCCACACAGACCGCCTCGAGCTGGGTTCTGCCCTGCACTCCCGCCCCGAAGATGGCCACCGAGGAGGATTCCTCTCGCGCGAGCGCTGCGGTCGCGGCCCCCGCGGCGGCCCCGGTGCGTATCGCCGTCAGCGAGCCGCCGTCCATAACCGCGAGGGGGCTTCCCGTGTTCCCGTCGTAGAGGACCATCAGGGATTGGATATAGGGCAGACCGCGCGCCGCGTTACCCGGGAACAGGCTGAGGAGCTTGACGCCCATGCTGTTCTCGCAAGGGAGGTAGCTGGGCATGAAGAGCATGCTCCCGTCCTTTCTGGCGGTCTCGATAGAGACCCGCGGCGGCACGACCGCTTCGCCGGCCGAGAGCAGGATGAAGGCTCTTTTCATGGCCTTCACGGCAGCTTCCATGGGAAGCGCCGCGATGACCTCCTTCGATGACAGGAAACGAATTGTTCGTGCGCTCATTTTGACCCCTGGGCTTTATTGATGAGCTGCCTCAGATCCTCTTCATGGCCAGGGCCGAGGGAGTCGTCGCGAGCCCGCCGAGCGAGGTGACGCGCAGTTGGGGTGGCATCATCCTGCCGACCGAAAGCATCGCGTCCACCGTTTCGTCGAGGGGGACCGGGTTGCGGTAGCCGCCCATCACCAGATCGGCCATGACGAAGGCCGCGGCCGCGGCCGCGGCGTTGCGCGTATGGCAGGGGATCTCGACGATGCCCTGGACCAGGTCGCAAACCGAGCCCATGGTGTTCTGCAGGCAAATCGCCGCCGCGTCGGCCGCGAGGGACGCGCTGCCGCCGGCCGATTCGACGACCGCCGCCGCAGCCATCGCGCCTGCCGCGCCGATCTCAACCTGGCATCCTGCGACCTCCGCGGCGAAGGTGGCGCGATCGGCGATTATGAGCCCAATGAATCCCGCCGCGAAGAGGCAGAGAACGGCGTCGGCCTCGTCCAGGCCCCGTTCGAGGACCAGCGTCGACATGACACCAGGCAGGACGCCGGCGGATCCGGCGGTTGGCGCGGCGCACACGACCCCCTTGCCGCAGTTGACGTTCATCGCCGCCATGGCCCGCGCAGCCGCCCGCGTGTGAAGACCTCCCACTGCCGTCCTTCCTTCTGCCTCGGCCTCGAGTATGAGGCGGGCTGTGGGTTGCAGCAGCTG
>Ga0118677_10013149_pt1 | contig 11979 bp, 8 predicted proteins | sample AliMusrvi5mmetaG_FD_86154 | JGI IMG/M metagenome (GOLD analysis project Ga0118677, IMG submission 86154) | reverse complement strand
GCATTAAGGAGTTTCTTTGAACAATTCTTGGCTTTATGCTAGAATAACCCTCTAAATTTAACAAAATTTTAATCTTTGGAGATGAAAATGGTACAAAAAACTTCAATGCAAGAGCTTTTCGATCTGCCTGCATCAATGATGCAATCAGCTCTAATACAACCAAGTGTAGTATCTGTGATCTCTTCATCTATTAAAAATCTAGCTCTAGCAGTAATTGGATCGGAAGCTAAACTTTCTAAAAGATGCATGGAAAGACTTTCTGAATCAATAAGACAAAATAATGAAGCTAATACACAAGCTTACATTCATCGGATCAATAAGCTTGCGCAAAAAGCTTGTGGCGCTACCTCATCTAACAACATTTAAGAGCTTATATGCATATTCACAGTCTGACCTTAGAAGAGCTTAAAAGCTGGTTTGTAGAAAAAGGGGAAAAGCCTTTTCGCGCGACCCAAATTTTTGAGTGGCTCTATGAAAGCTTCGTTTCTTCGTGGGATGAGATGACCAATCTCAATAAACCGTTAAGACATCTGCTTGCTGAAACCTTTACCCTTTCTTCTTTGCAACTTGTAAAAACAGAAGAGTCAAGTGATGGCCAGACGATCAAATTCTTATGGCAACTGGAAGATGAAAAGCTTGTAGAATCGGTCCTTATCATAGCTCCTGGTAGGCATACTGTTTGTGTATCTTCTCAGGTAGGCTGCCCGGCACGTTGCGCATTTTGCGCCTCTGGTAGAGAGGGGCTTATTCGCTCACTAACTGCTGCTGAAATCTTCGAGCAGGTCTATCATATTCACAAGTACCTAGCTGCAAAAGAGGAGAGGGTTTCCCACGTAGTGTTTATGGGAATGGGTGAGCCTTTAGAAAATTATGACAATGTTCTCACTGCTCTAAAACTACTCTGTGATCCCTTAAGGCTTCACATTTCTGAAAGAAAGATGACAGTATCGACTGTCGGAATAATAGAGGGGATTGAAAAACTCTCCTATGAAGAAATGAATGTAAATCTAGTTTTATCTCTTCATGCTCCAAATCAACATTTGAGAAAAAAAATCATTCCTTTTGCAAGAAAGTACGAGCTCTCAGACATTCTCTCTAGCATGCTTCGCTATGCAGATAGAACGGGAAGAGATATCACCTATGAGTACACTCTTCTAAAGGGGATTAATGATAAGCCTGAGCACGCCGAGGAGCTTGCAGACCTTGTTAGAGGTCACCCTTGCACTGTAAATCTAATTCCCTACAATCCTGTGGAAGGTCTTCATCTCCAAAGACCGGAAAGGGAATCAATAGAGGGTTTTAGAGAGATCCTTGAAAGCGAAGGTATCGTTGTCACTTGGCGTTATACCAAAGGCAAGGACATAGCAGCCGCTTGCGGACAGCTAGCTCTTAAGACGAAAGAATCAGCGCTCGCAATCGTTCAATAATTTTAATTAATTTTCCTTTTTTTCACACTCTCTTCTGGCAAGTAACTTGTTGAGGAGAGTGTCTATATCCAAAAGCTATTTTCAGAAATCTATTGTCAGTACTTCTAACCTTTGCTATCTTCCCGTTTTAGTCGCTAATTTATACAGGGGTGTTGCGAGTCAATGACCCTCCCTTGAAAGGGAAGGCATGTCGTGAGACAAGCTTAGTTGACCAGCTTTAGTCCCGCAAGGGGCTATGTTAGAGAAGAATATATAGGCACCGTAGAATGCTTCCTCAGTTCTACGCTCTGCGGTTAATGGTTAAACAGATGTAAGGGTTAAGTCAGTGCTGTTAACATTAAACCTTCTTATAACTTTGGCGAGGGGAGATCACCGAAAGGTGGCGTAACAAGGCCCTTACGGGCTGGCAGCCGGGAAAGACCGGCATTTTTAACAAAGTAATAGAGGAGCGGCGCTTCCTCCCCGACCTGAAGGATGGGGTCTCCGCGCTGTCAATTAGGATGATTGAAGGCTACGAAGAATTTTCAGAAAGTCAAATTAAGGTTCTTGGACGTTACGTAACAAGCACATCGTCCAATATTTTTGCTCTGCGCAATCTCCCTGAAGTGATTAAGGGGGCTCTTTTTTCCCGCTATTCAAGATCGAGCCTGGGGCTTAGATCTCTTCTTCTTAAAGAATTTATTCTCAATGAGGAAACTTCCTTTTTAGCGATAGCTGGCCAGTCACAGGTTGAAGATCAAGATAACGAAGATCAAGTGGTAGCCATTAAAAAAGCACAGAATTTTTATGATAGAATTCTCGATGGATATGGAGATGATTCTATTGGAGAGCTCGGCGGCGCCCACCTTGCCTTAGAAAATGTTTCAATGATTGCTGCTAAAGTAATTGAAGATGCAAGAATCGGCGGATCTCCCCTTGAAAAGTCAACAAGGTATATTTATTTTGATCAGAAAGTCGATGGGGAATACCTTTATATTAGAGAGCCTATACTTATGACCTCTGCCTATCGAGATGAGTATATAAAAACGTGTAACATGCTTTTTGAGACATATTCTCAATTGATTCCTCCTCTTACTGAGCTTATGGAAAAAAAATTTCCTAAAGACCACGAAATATCTAAAGTTGCTTACACAGCTGCGTTGAGGGCTAAAGTTCTCGACTGTTTGCGCGGCCTTCTTCCTGCAAGTTCCCTTACAAATATGGGAGTCTTTGGTAATGGTCGTTTTTTTGAAACGTTGATCCAAAAACTTAATGGTCATAGCCTGGCTGAAATGCAAGATGTCGGTAGAAAATCTTATAGCGAGCTTTCTAAAGTTATTCCATCCTTTGTTCGCAGAGCTGAGCCATCTCATAAATACCAAAGGTCTTTTCAACAATTTCAGGAGCAGGTTAATTCAGAACTTCAGCAATTTACTACAAAACATTCTGAAGAGATCGGCAAGATGGAAAATGCTGGTATCCGACTAATGAGTTACGATCCTGAATCCCCTGCAAAAATCGCAGCGGCTCTACTATTTCCTCACTCTCAAGTAGGGCTCATGGAGCTGCAAGAATATTGCAGGGACCTGCCTCAAGAAGAAATTGGACGGATTTTCGACTCTATTTGCAATAACCGAGAAAATAGACGTCATAAAGGACCAAGAGCTTTAGAACATACGATGTTTACTTTTGAGATCTTAGCAGATTTTGGTATCTATCGAGACCTCCAAAGACATCGTATGCTCACACAAGATAGACAATTTCTTACTTGTGATTTTGGGTATTACGTTCCCAATGAACTTAAAGATACTGAAATGGAAAAACCTTATACAGATGCTCTTGATCAGGCTAAAGCTGTTTTTGATACAATTGTAAAAGAACTGCCAGAAGAAGCTCAGTACATCGTTCCTATGGCATATAACATCCATTGGTATTTTCATGTGTCCTTAAGAGAGCTTATATGGATGTGTGAGCTAAGATCCTCGCCTGCAGGCCATCCAGCATACCGCTACATCGCCCAAGAGATGGCAAAGCAGGTATCGCTTGCGATTCCTGCTTATGAGAGGTTTTTTAAGTATGTCGATTACGAAGGATATGAGCTAGGACGCCTTGGCCAAGAAATTCGTACGGTCGAGAAAATGCAGGCAAGGGGCCTTGCTAATGAATAAGCCGGGAAGCATATTTGGAGGAGTTTTACTGATAGCTGGTAGTTGTATTGGAGCTGGAATGCTTGGGTTGCCAATCATTACGGGGATTTCCGGTTTTTTTCCTTCACTTCTTATGTTTTTCTGTGCCTGGGTATTTATGACGCTCACGGGTCTGATTCTTGTCGAGGTCAACGGCTGGTTTCCTCATCAAGTTAACATGATTACGATGATTGAGAAATCGCTTGGGAAAGGCGGCAAAGTACTTTGCTGGATTACCTATTTATTCCTTTTTTATGCGCTGCTTGTGGCCTATATATCAGGCAGTGGCAATCTTTTTTCTACCTTTGTTTCAGGCGCTTTTGGAGCCCATATCCCTTCTTGGATGGGCAGCTTATTTTTTGTTCTCCTCTTTGGCGTGGTGATCTACTTTGGCACAAGGAAAGTGGATCTATGGAACCGGGTTTTGATGATAGGAAAAATCCTATTTTTCCTATCACTTATTTTAATCGGCGTAAAATACATAAAGCCAAAATTGCTTTTACATACGGATACTTCAAAGGCTTTATTTTCCCTACCTATCTTGATTACCTCCTTCGGGTTTCATAATATGATACCGAGCCTTACTGCCTACATGAATAGAGATCTGAAAAGGGTGAGGATTACGATTATTGCGGGGAGCTTATCGGCCTTTCTGATCTATTTTATTTGGGAGATCATCGTTTTAGGCATTGTTCCAATCGGTGGCAGTTCAGGACTTTTAGAATCTTTTAAAATGGATAGAGAGGGCTCTCAAGCTCTGTCTATGGTAGTTAAATCTCCTTGGATTTCTCTTTTTGCAGAAGGTCTTGCCTTCTTTGCTATACTTACCTCATTTCTCGCCCAGTCTCTAAGTCTTGTGCACTTCTTAGCCGATGGATTTAAGGTGAGTAAAGAGAAAAAGGAAAGTGTCTGGCTCTGCATTTTGGCTCTTGCTCCCCCCCTGCTGCTTTCACTTATTTATCCTCAGCTCTTTTTCAAGGCATTAAATTTTGCCGGTGGTATATGTGCTGTGATCCTTTTTGGGATCTTACCGGTAATTATGGTTTGGATCGGTAGATACAGAAAACAGCAGTTTTCCCCGTATGAGATGCCCGGGGGAAAAACAGCCCTATCTTTAATTTTTGGATTTGCTTGTTTTATACTACTTTTCCAAGTCTCGACAATGCTTGGGTTTGTAAAGCTACCACAATAAAAACTCATATCATTTAGGCTAGAAAGACCATGTTACCCATTAACAATATCCGTTTCGTAGGGGGAGTTCTTTTAGTTGCAGGAACGACCATTGGCGCCGGGATGCTAGCGCTCCCTGTGATTACCTCATTTGGGGGTTTTTTTCCTTCTGTTGCCGCTCTTTTGGGGTGCTGGCTTTTAATGCTTTGCACAGCATTTTTCTTTCTTGATGTAAATCTAGAGGTTCGAGGTGAGCCTAACTTAATTTCTATGGCGGGAAGAACCCTAGGTATTAGCGGGAAAATTGCCACTTGGATTTTTTATCTTCTATTACTTTACTCGCTTCTTGCCGCATATATTGCGGCAAGTGCTCCGCTTTTTGACAAAGCGTTTCTGGCTTTAACCGGGTATACACTCCCTGCTGCAGTAGGAAGATTTTGTCTTCCCTTGGCTTTTGGAAGTTTTATTTATTTAGGAACTCGAGGAGTTGACTACATCAACCGGCTGCTAATGATAGGCCTTGGACTTTCTTATGTACTGCTGGTTGCTTTTGTACCATCACATATTGACGTTTCTCTTCTTACCCACATAGATTTTTCTGCAAGCATGCTGTCTCTTCCGGTACTATTTACTTCTTTTGGGTATCATATTATTATCCCAAGTCTTACGACCTATCTTAATCACGATAGAAAACTTTTAAGAAAGGTAATTATTTGGGGAAGTATTCTTCCGATTGCGATCTACCTTTCCTGGCAATTACTTGTGCTTGGAGTGGTCCCTCAAGCTTATCTATCTCAAAGCTGGATACAAGGGGTTGCTGCCACCGAGCCACTATCTCTTATTCTTAATAATCCCTACATTGCTAAAGGGGCACTTATTTTTTCTTTCTTTGCGATTGTTACTTCTTTCTTAGGGATATCCCTTAGTCTTTCAGATTTTTTAACAGATGGTCTTAAGATAAAAAAATCATGGGAAGGAAGGCTAATGGCTTTTGGTTTAACTTTTGTTCCGCCACTAGTCTTTGTTTTCACTTATGAAAGAGGATTTTATCTAGCTCTCCAATATGCCGGCGTTCTCGTTGCAATCCTACTTGGAATTTTGCCATCCCTTATGGCTTGGCGTCTTAAAGGGGATTCCTTTTATAGTTCAATGAAGGGAAGAGCGCTAATTATATTGGTGATTGCTCTTTGCTTAGGGGTGATTGCGATCGACTTCCTTGAAAAAAAGGGAGCTCTTCAGGGGCTTATCAAGGCTTACTTGCCTTAAGCATTCTTTCCCGTTAGGAATCTAGAATAACTATGCTTCCGGGTATTTAAAATGTGCGCCCTTTCCAGCGCGAAGATCTAAAAAGACGTTTTAGTATCCGTTAATTACACTGAATTAAAATAGCGTTTTTTGCCCTGCTGAGTTCAATAAGAAGGGAATTTGAAAATATTCTCTTTCTTCCACTAGGTTTTCGAACTCTCAAGCTCTCAAAGTACTAATATCAAGAAAACTAAGGCTATACTTTGGGTGCAGAGGTGAAAAATGTCGAATTGTAATACATTGAAAGTAAGTCTATTATGACGTGAAAATGCAATTTGGCATAATAGATGCCAAATTGCGCTAAAAAATGGCGGCAATATGAAAAAAAATTGTATTGTTTATAGCTTATTTTAAAAAATTGGAGGCTTTTTTTAACCTATTGCTACGTTAATAAGCATAAGGTGGTAAAAATATTGCAACGCAAATGATTGAAAACGAGATGATTGTGGAATGGTATTGCAATTTGGCCTAATAGATGCCAAAATGTAATCAAAAATGGCAACTATAGGGTTAAATTGTATTACCAAAGACTATTTCAAGCTCCGGCTGAGGAGAGCTTTTTTTTATTCGGACCGAGGGGTACGGGGAAAACAACTTGGCTTAAACATACGTTTACTCATGCCCTTTGGATCGATTTTCTAGATCCTCGTGAAGAAAGACTTTATTCAATGAATCCCGAATTTCTAAAAGAGTATCTAGATGGGGCATCTCATAAAAAAGTCGTCATAGATGAAGTGCAAAAAGTTCCCCAAATTCTCGATGTTGTCCATGGAATCATAGAAGAAAAACGTGGCATACAATTCATTTTAACAGGATCTAGTAGCAGGAAACTTAGGAGAGCAGGAGTCAATCTTTTAGCAGGCAGGGCTCTATGGCGAAATTTTCATCCCTATATAGCTTTCGAAATAAAAGAGTCATTTTCTTTAGAGAAAGCACTAAGAGTCGGAATGATTCCTCTTATTTTAAGCTCTATGGAACCAAAAGAAAAACTCGAAGCTTATGTAGATTTATATTTACAGGAGGAGGTTAAAGCCGAGGCTCTAGTACGGCAGATAGGAGACTTTTCTCGGTTTTTACAGGCTATGTCTTACTCTCATGGCAGCCTTGTAAATCTTTCCAATATTTCTCGAGAATGTCAGGTTCCTCGCAAAACCGTAGATTCGCACCTACAAATTCTTGAAGATTTACTACTGGGCTATACAATCCCTGTGTTTGAAAAAAGGGCAAAAAGAGTTACTTCATCCCACCCGAAGTTCTATTTTTTCGATCCGGGCGTATTTCGAGTGCTCAAAAAACAAGGGTTTTTAGATGCCTCTACTGAAACAGAGGGTCTTGCACTCGAAGGTCTTGTTGCAGAACACCTCCGATCTTGGATTGATTTCCAAAAGGAAGATTGCGATCTGTATTTTTGGAGAACAAGAGCCGGTCTTGAAGTTGACTTCATTCTCTATGGAGCTAAAGCTTTTTATGCCATAGAGGTCAAAAATAATAAAACACTGAGTCCTCACGACTTTAGAGGACTGAAGGAATTCCAAAAGGATTACCCGGAAGTAACTCCCCTTTTCCTCTACCGAGGAAAAGAAAAAATCAAAAAAGAGGGAATCATTTGCCTTCCAGTAGAAGATTTCCTTAAAGAACTAAACCCTTTGCTACCTTGCCTTGCTAGAGATCTGATTGTTTAGTAAAAGGATAGCAACGATTCGTTTTTGAAATTTAAGAAGCTCTCAAAAGGTTTTTTTGAAGGATTTCTGATTCACCTATCCAATAGCAGAAAAGAGCTGCGGGAATGCGCAAAATTTTTGCATTTCCTCTTGTATTGGGAATGTTTCCTATGTCAGAAGAATTCTTGGTGATCACATAGCCGATGGATAAGTTTTTTTGATCACAAAATCTCTCAAGGGCAGAAACTTCATCAAGGGTTGTCTTTTGTGAGCGATATTTGACCTCAAGGGCAAATAGCTCACCACAAGATTCTATGACTAAGTCTTGCTCTTTGTTTTTAGAATCTTTCCAATAACTAAATCTAGTTCCCTCAGGGAAACTGTGGGCAGATAGATGACTAAGTATAGTAGTTTCTACTGCAATACCAAGGGCTGCTGGATCTTCGAGAAGGGTTTTTCCCTTTAATAAAATTGCTGAAACAATTGCTGGGTCAGACAGATAAAACTTATAGCGGGCTCGCAAAATTTCTTTTCCATTTCCATATTGAGCGAGCCTAGAGATCAAATGTGTCGTTTCGAGTAAATTTAGGAAGTTTTGCACTGTGGGCTTAGGAACATTTAAATTATTGCAAAGTGATGCAATGTCTTGAATGCCGCCATTATGCATGCATAAGTAAATAAAGGTCTGTTCGAGTTCAAGAACTCTTCTTACTCCGAAGAGGGCTGTCATATCTCGTTTTAAGACTTTATCTATGATGTCTTCTCTTAGAAGTTTTTGGGCTTGTAAAACGTTTTCTACTAAAGATGTCTGAGGAAAGCCTCCACGAACTAAATATTCATGAAAATGTCCGATAAGAGCTTGTGTAGCTTCAGTCATCCTCTGGAGCTCAGATATTGAGCTGTTGTTTATATCTGGTAGAAACTCGATTTTTGGAATATTGGGGATGTGTATTTGTTTAATCTGTAAATATTCATAAAAAGACAAGGTGGAGATTTTGATTGTGTGCCATCTACCGACTCCAGATTCCTCTCCCGAGTTTATAAGAGGAGTCGCAGATCCTGTGAATAAGATTCTGCGCTTTTTAGAAAAGTCGATTTGATGCTTGACCCATGTTCCAAAATCTCTAAGGAACTGCGCCTCATCTAAAAATAGGTATTCTGTCCCTTCAGACGTTGGTTCCATTTCTCCCCACACTTCCAGAACCGCCTCCAGGCCTGCAAGCTTAAATAAAGGATGGTCGAAAGTGACGTATAAGATCTTTCCAGGTTTGACCCCTTGGGAAAGGAGAGTTTCGATCATTTGAAGAACCAATGTGGTCTTACCAACTTGGCGAGGGCCTGAGAGCATAACAGCTCGATGGGCAGGAGGGTCTATTACCCACTGCTCTATTTCGGTGAAAACAGCGCGTTTCCATGGAGGGAGATCGAAAATTTTCTCTTCTCTCCACCAGGGATTGAACTGGGCCAGTACAGATGTAAGTTCTTCTTTTGGTATCTTCATAACCTAATTATGCTCTATTTTTGTATTTTAAGTAAAGTATACTTGTCTTATTTGCGACATTTAAGGTGGTTTTCAGGAAAAATCGGTCTGTTTAGTAGATTCTAGTGGGTAGACCGGAAGTTAAGAAGCTCGGAACTGGAAATTGTGATGCAAAAAACTGGAAGTAAGATGCTTACAGCTTGAAGATGCATTTTGGCGTGATAGATGCCAAAATGCATTGTGTTAAGCCTGTAAACTAGGTCGATTTCCCTTCAAAAGCAAAACGAGTTTGCTAGGTAAACGTGAGAGTGGTAGATTTCCTTAACAGCTGCTTTTAAATCGACCTAATAGAATTGGGTTTTAGGGAGCGGTTTCAAACTCCACTTTGGATATTTTACAGATGTTTGAGTTAGCAACAGACTTTACCCCTAAGGGAGATCAGCCTAAAGCCATCGACGCTTTATCTCGAGGAATTACATCTGAAAAAAAAGCGCAGGTACTTCTTGGCATTACCGGATCGGGTAAAACCTTTACCATGGCAAGTGTCATCAATAAGGTGCAACGTCCCGCTTTAATCCTGGCTCATAATAAGACGCTCGCCGCTCAACTCTACCAAGAATTCAAGTCCTTTTTTCCAAAAAATGCAGTCGAATATTTTGTTTCTTATTACGACTACTACCAGCCGGAAGCCTATATTGCTAGAACTGATACGTATATTGAAAAGGATTTGGCAATCAACGACCAGATAGATCGGATGAGGCACTCAGCTACAAGATCTCTTATTGAAAGGCAGGATGTAATCATCGTATCTTCCGTTTCTTGTATCTATGGTTTGGGTATTCCTGAATATTACGCTCAAATGCAGCTAAAGCTTTCTGTCGGAGAGGAGGCTAAACGTGATGATGTTTTACTTCACCTTGTAGAGATGCATTATAAAAGAAATGATTTCGATCTTATCCGCGCAACCTTCAGGGCCCGCGGTGATGTTTTAGAAATCATGCCTTCCTATGAAGAGCAGATAGCTTATAGGATCGAGTTTTTTGGTAATGAAATCGATCGTATTAGTGAAATCGATCCACTAACCGGAAGAGTCAGAAAGCGGCTTGAGAAAGTTTCAATATTTCCGGGATCTCACCACGTCACCCCTGAAGATGTAAGGCATGCAGCTGTTGATACGATCAAGCAAGAGCTCAAGCTCAGGATGGAACTCTATGAAAAGGAGAACCGCCTGATAGAGCTCCAAAGGATCAAGGAAAGGACCTCTTATGATCTTGAAATGATGAAGGAGATGGGGTTTTGTAAGGGGATTGAAAACTACTCAAGGCATTTTAGCAAACGACAAGCTGGAGAGCCTCCTCCTTGTCTTCTCGACTATTTCCCCAAGGATTTTCTGATTTTTGTCGATGAGTCTCACCAGACCCTGCCTCAAATTCATGCTATGCACAATGGAGACAGAGCCAGGAAAGAATCTTTAGTGGATTTTGGATTTAGGCTTCCTTCGGCCTTTGATAATAGGCCTTTAAAATTTGAAGAGTTTTATAAAAGGATCCATCAAGTGGTCTATGTATCAGCAACGCCCGGTCCTTGGGAGCTACAAGAAGCGCAAGGAGACGTTGTAGAGCAGATCATAAGGCCGACAGGGCTTTTGGATCCGCTCATTGAAATTAGGCCTGCTACGAATCAAGTAGACGACTGTCTAGAAGAGATCCGTATTGAAACTGAGAAAGGAAGTCGTATCTTAGTAACGACCCTTACTAAAAAGCTCTCAGAGGATCTTTCTAAATATCTTTCAGAAATCGGAGTAAAGGCTAAGTATCTCCATTCGGACATCGATACCTTAGAGCGCGTTCAGATCATCAAAGATTTACGACTTGGAATATTTGATGTTCTTGTGGGCATTAATCTCCTTAGAGAGGGACTAGACATCCCAGAAGTATCTCTTGTTGCAATATTAGATGCTGATAAAGAAGGCTTTTTACGTAGTGAGACGGCCCTTATTCAGACTTGTGGTAGAGCGGCTCGTAATGTGCGTGGTCGGGTGATCATGTATGCAGATAAGATCACCAAATCCATACAGAAGACATTAGATGTAACAACCACTCGAAGAAAAATCCAAGAAGAGTACAATAAAGAGCACGGAATTACTCCAAGAACGGTTCGTAAAGAGAAGTTAGAAGATCTCGTTGAAACCTTCGGTGGCGAAATAGCTTCTCCCAAAGAGAGAACCGAGGAAAGAGTTCATCATTATACAGCGGCTGAAGTAGAGAAGAAGATTAAAGAGATAGAAGTGGAAATGAAGAAGGCAGCTAAGGAGCTGCGTTTCGAGGATGCCGCTCGCTTTAGGGATCTTTTAAGGCATTATCAAGGCATGCAGCTTTTTGAAGAGAATCTATAATAGAATAATTATTAGTTTGCTAGGAAGGAAATATGAAAAAACAAGATAATCCATTTTGCGGTAAAAAAAGTGGATTATATTTAGCTTGTTTAAAACATATCATTTCTCTGCAGAAAATAGTTGGAAGGGGGAGATTTAGAGTAAAAAGCCTTAAAAATCCAAAGCGTATTCTTGTTTCCAATTGGGCCAATATGGGAGATGTTTATCTCTCAACATCCGTCCTTCCTGAAATAAAAAAAGCTTTTCCAGAATGTGAAATAGGTTTTCTTGTAGCTCCTCATACGAAGGTGATTATAAAAGACCATCCAATGGTTGATTATGTTCATGTTATAGAAAATTGGTTTTTGCAGTGGAAAAATGAACCATTTATGAAAAC
>Ga0118677_10013148_pt1 | contig 11980 bp, 9 predicted proteins | sample AliMusrvi5mmetaG_FD_86154 | JGI IMG/M metagenome (GOLD analysis project Ga0118677, IMG submission 86154) | reverse complement strand
GACCGGCAGCGGCTTGGCGCGGAAACTCCACATCCGCATCGCGCCCAGCGCGGTTTCGGCCAGCTGGGGCAGGAAACTGGGGCGCAGCAATTCGGCGTCAAAAGCGCCCATGCGGCGGCGGTTTTCCGAATAGCAGTCTTCCAGGAAGCGGCGGAAGGTAAAGCCGTCCAGAAAAACGCTGGCCTGGGTGGCGGAAAATTCCTTGCCGTCGTTGAGGTCCTTGCCGCGCTTGGCGGTGCCGACCATGCGGCCAAAGGCGCGCATGTAATAGCGGAAGCTGGTCAGCGGCAGCATCACGCGGCTGAAGAAGCCTTTGCGCGCCTGGGTATAGGCCATCCAGTTGACGAAGAACACGATGTGGCGGGTTTCTTCGTACATCAGGGTCTCGAAAATGGAGAACATTTCCGGCGGCAGGAATTCCGACTGCATGGCGATCTTGAAGACGCCGAAGCCCAGGAAAGAATCCATGCATTCGCCGAAGCCGAAATCCTTGAAGCGTGTCTCCACTTTTCCAGACACGTCTTCCAGGGGGCGTTCGGCGGCATCAATATTGTATTTCTCGATCATCACCCGGATCATCTTGGCGTGGCGGGCTTCTTCTTTGCCCTGCAGCGCCACGGCTTCCTTCATCACCGGATCTTTGATCGTCTCGACGAAAGCGGCGACGATCGCGCCGGCGCGGCGCTCAGTGTAAAAGACTTCTTCCCAGAAGGGCACGGATTTCAGGCGTTGCAGCGCCGCTTCGTCCAGCTCCGGCCAGGGCAAAGTGTCGGGATCGAACTCGGTATAGGTCCGCAGGAAGTGGCTGCAGAACGCGTCGCGATGTTCCTGAGAACCGATCTTCATGCCGCGGCTTTCTTTTTCGGGCCGATGAACTTCAGCGCCAGCCGGGCCATGAACGGCACGAAGCGCGGGCGCTTGAGGCGGTTGTCAAACGGCGCCAGCCGGCGGTCATTCTCGGCGACGCACAGAGCGATCAGCTCGCCCACATCAATGTCCGAACCCAGCGCTTCGGCGCCATTGACGGTGAAATTGTTGTCCTGCTGGCCGTTGGACACATCCGACGCGATGCCCATGCGCTCATAGATCAGGAACAGCCAGACGGCGAGAACCTTGAGTTCGAAATAAGGGCGGCGCCAGAACGGCATGGTGCGGCGATGCCAGGCGACCCAATTGACGAAAAACAGAATGTGGCGCGCTTCCTCATTCACCACCGGATCGAAAGTCTCGATCAGCTCCGGCGGGAAATAGCCTGTGTCCTTGGCCGCCTTGAACAGGCCGAAGGCGAAGAAGGAGTCGATGCATTCGCTATAGCCGGTGACCATGAAAGCCCATTCCGGATTTTTTGGCTTTTCATAAACCGGCTCGGGCGCCAGCTTGATGCCATAGGCTTCGACCAGATTGGCCAGTACATGGCGATGGCGGCGCTCTTCAAAGCCGTTCAGTTCGACGGCCTTGCGCAGCAGGACGTCGGCAATGCTTTCAGCATAGGTGCAGACATTCAGGCCGGCACGGTTCTCGGTCTGCACCGCGATGTCCCAGATCGGCAGGGCGGTAATGCGCTTTTCCGCTTCCTCGCCCAGCTTGGGCCAGTCCAGCACCGCGGGCTTATAGGGATCATGGGTATCGAGCAGGGTTTTGCAGAACAGCCGCTTATGGTCATCGCTGCCCCATTTGATCGGACCGTCGCCCGGCCAACTGCCAGTGTCCTGAGTCAGGTCGGGAGGAATGGCAAAAGCCGGACTGGACATCGAAACTGCCTTAAGTGATTGAAATGTCATGCGCCACGCGCCGTCTGGCTATTGTACCGGAAAGTCGCCAAAGCCGCCAAGGCGAATATCGCCAGCCTGTATCAGGGCACCCATGCGCGGATCGGTCAAAGCCGCCATTTCGGCGCGATATTCATAGCCGAGCGCGCAGCCGGGATAATCGCCGGTGGCGGGATGCATGTAAATTTCCGAAAGCCCATCCGGCAAATGGGTGATCAAGCCCGCCAGGCGCGCGGCGTTCATGTTTCCCGACCAGGCCAGCCCGAACACCTGATCCGGTGCAGCGATCCCCGCCCGTTGGAAGCGGCCGCGCAAGGCGCGCGCAAAGGGTGCGGTCAAGGCGACGACGCCGGACGCAGCATGATGTTCGATGGCACCCAAAACATCCTGCGGTTCCAAGGGCACGCGCGCGCCCCTGACGCCATAGCGCTTGCCGATTTTCACGATCAGGCCAGCGATTGTGGGATGGAGATGAAAATGCTTGTGCGCGTTGACGTGATCCAGGCTGAGGCCGGTGGCGGAAAAGGCAGAGAATTGCGCTTCGATCTCGGCTTCCAGCTGGCGGCGCACCTTGGGCAGGAAGAACATCGCCGCCCCGGCCCGCGCCATGTCGGTGCGGAAATTGCCGTTAGCGTCCACCAGGTCTGGCACCTCGGTGGCAGGCAGAACGGGTTTACCTTCCACCAGTACCAGATGCAGGCCGACCCGCAGCGACGGCAAGGCTTTGGCACGGCGCACCGCATCGGCGGCGGCGGCGCCCGACACCATCAGGCTGGCGGCGGTGAGAATGCCGTTTTCATGGCAGCGCTGCACAGCGTCATTGACCTCGGGAGACGCCCCATAGTCATCCGCCGTAACGATAAGCTGCTTCACGTCGTCAAGAGACGATCATGTCTTCGCGATGGCGCAGGAACTGGAAGAACTCCACGCCTTCGCGCAGACGGCGCACCAGCATATCGCGCGACGTGAGCATCTCGGCCACGATTTCCAGGATCTTGGAGGGGCGGAAGTAGAACTTCTTGTAGAAGGTTTCCACCGACTCGAAGATTTCCGTGTGGCCCAGATGCGGATAGTTCAGCGGCGCGATCTGGGTGCCGTCATCGGTCAGCAGGTCCACATCACTGGCGAACCAGCCATTTTCCTTGGCCTGCTTGTAGAGAAAGGTGCCCGGATAGGGGGCGGCCAGCGAAACCTGGATGGTGTGCGGATTGACTTCCTTGGCGAAAGACAGGGTTTCCTGGATGGTTTCGCGCGTCTCGCCCGGCAGGCCCAGAATGAAGGTGCCGTGCACGACAATGCCCAGTTCGTGGCAGTCCTTGGCGAAGCGCTTGGCGACCGGAATGAGCAGGCCCTTCTTGATGTTGTGCAGGATCTGCTGGTTGCCGGATTCATAGCCGACCAGCAGCAGGCGAAGGCCGTTGGCCTTCATCACTTCCAGCGTCTTGCGCGGCACATTGGCCTTGGCATTGCACGACCAGGTCACATTCAGCGGACCCAGAGCCTTTGCCAACTCTTCCACGCGGTCATGATTGTCGGTCAGCGTGTCGTCGTCGAAGAAGATTTCCCGCACTTCCGGGAAATTGTCTTTCACATACTGCACGTCCTGCACCACGCGGGCGGTGGACATGAAGCGATATTTGTGGCCGCCGATGGTCTGGGGCCAGAGGCAGAAGGTGCAGCGCGATTTGCAGCCGCGGCCCGTGTACCAGGACATATAGGGGTGCAGCAGATAGCCGCCGAAATACTGCTTTACGTCCAGCTGCTTGTAGAGCGGCAGGACGGACGGCAGCTTGTCCATGTCCACCAGGATTTCGCGTTCCGGGTTGGAGATGATTTCGCCGGCTGCGTTGCGGTATGTCAGCCCGGTGATGGTGGGCCATTCCGCGCCGCTGGCCAGTTCCTGAATGGTGAAGTCATATTCATTGCGGGCGACGAAATCGAGCGCCGGGCAAGCCGCCATGCTCTGGTCCGGCTCAACCGCAACCTTGGCGCCGATGAAGCCGATCTTGGCGGCGGGATTGATCGCGCGGATCATGGTCGCGGTCTTGCAATCCGACTTGAAGCTGGGAGTCGAGGTGTGAATGACGATCAGCTCGTGCGACTTCACATCGGCTTCGATATCCGCGAAGGACAAATTGTGCGGCGGTGCATCGATGAGCTTGGAGCCCGGCACCATGGCGGCGGCCTGCGCCAGCCAGGTGGGGAACCAGAAGCTCTTCACTTCGCGCTTCATCTGGTAGCGCGCACCGGCGCCGCCGTCATAGCCATCGAAAGACGGGGCCTGGAGAAAAAGCGACTTCATCATTGCAGAGCCTCAACTTCCGTAGAAAGAACGCCGCTGCGCTCAACCGACAGGCGGGTTCCCCGCCACTGCACCGTCTCGCCCCAGAGTGACGCGACGAATACGCCGAAACTCAAAAGGTCCCGCACGGGCAGCATCCAGGCGGGTCCGGCATCGGTGCCGAAGATTGCGTCGATGCGGTACTTCAGAAACAGCCGCGCGCCAAGGGCAATTCCCGAGACCGCCAGGCTGGCGGGGCGAAAATCCAGCAAAACCGCCGCCATCAAGGCCAGCGGCAGTGCAAATGTAATGATGCTGCCCGCATGCCCCAAGGGATTGATGCGGCGAATGGTGCGGTTCCACCGCAATTCGTGGTTGAAAAGTTCCGCAGCCGACGTCTCGGTGGCGCTGTGGCCGACGCCCAGGGCCGGAATGGCCAGTTCGAGCCCCAGCTGGCGCACCGCCCGGCCCATTTCATAGTCATCGGCCAGATAGCCGGCGAAGGCGTCAAAGCCGCCGATTTCTTCCAGCACGCCCCGGGTGAAGGCGATGGTCGAGCCCATGCAGGGTTCGGCCAGCCCCAAGGTCACACCCGTCACGACATTGGGCAGGAAATCATAGGAGGTGCCCATCGCCGCCAAGGTGGGCCAGAGGCCGCGGCCCCCGGCCTCCCCTTTATAAAGGCAGGTGACAAGCCCGACACCGGGCCGCGCCAGCGCGCCGGTGACTTCGGTGAGCCAGTTGCCGGGAACACGGATATCGCTGTCGCTCAGGATCAGAATGTCATGCTTGGCGGCGGGCAGCATATTGATGAGATTGGAGACTTTGGCATTGGGGCCATACATCGCCGGCTCGGCGACGATGCAGGTGTCAAAGCCGGGATATTTCGCCTGCAGCGCCCGCACCACCGCAATGGCGGGATCGGCTTCATCATGCACGCCAAACACGATCTGGATGGGGGCGGCAAAATCCTGGGAGAAGAAGCTTTCCAGATTTTCCGCGAGCCCCGGCTCGCCCAGATACAGCGGCTTGAGAATGGTCACGGCGGCGTCGGAAATATGCCCGGATGCGGGCGCGCGCATGAAGCGGCTGGCCACCAGAGCCGCCATGACCGCGTAGCCCGCGCCGCACAAAGCGAGCACGGCCAGAAGCCAGCCAAATCCCATCGATATCAGAGCCATCACAACACCAGCGCCCCCACCGGAGGCACTTATATACATAATGGTGACAAGCGCAGGGAAGCCGGGGAACGACGGAACTCGCTACAAAATGCGACATTCTTGCCACCCGGGGCCCCAATTGCGGGAGATTGGCGGGCTATGCCCTGGGTGCAGAGGCCCCAAGCCGCCCCGCCGCACTGTCTGTGCGAATCACGGCCGGCCTGAAGGCGGCTTCAGGCGCGGCGTTTTTTGGCCTGCGACGGCTGGCTTTGCACCAGGCGGCGGACCTTTTCGGCGGCGATCATCGCCAGCCAGTTTCCGAACAGCTTGATGGTGTGGCCGTGCCAGGACTGAAGCGGCAAGGCGCCGGAAATAATTCCACTATAGCCGGCCTAAAGATCGTCACCGGCGCGCGCTGTGTCATCTGTCTCCAGCGCGGCCAGCGCCATTTCCGTGGCGCGGTCGAAATAATTCTGCGGCACCGCCGGGCGCTCGGCGCTTTCGCCGCGCAGGAAACGGCCGACATCGCGCAGATATTCGCGGCCCAACGCATCGCCGCCATATTCGGGATGGCCCTGCAGGAAGACAAAGCGGCTGCGGCCCGGCATGTCGCGGGCGAAACTGTCAACCTCGCCATTGGCGAGGCGCGACAGGATGCGATAGCCGCCTGTCACCAGATCGCTTTCAGACAATCCGTTGCGGCGCGAATGCGGTACCTGGATCAAGGAATCGAGACCCGTCTGCAACAAATCTTCGCCTAGGCGTTCGGCGGAAAAAACGCCCGACAATTTCTGCGGCAGTTTGCGGCGCGCAATATTATCCAGATGCAGCACCGCGGCATGCGCCGCCAGGCAGGAGAAAATGGTGGAAAGCGTGCCGATCTCGGCCCAGTCGATCAGATGGGCCAGGCCGTTCCAGTAGTTTTCCTGCCGCATGTCGTCGCTGCGCGGCTCGGCGCCGGTGACGATCAGCGCGTCAATGCCGGCCATGGGAAGGGTGTCGGCATCAGCATAAAAGCCTTCCATGCGCGAGCGCGCCAGTTCGCCGCGCTCAATCTGGGCCAGCGAAAACAGGTGCAACCGCACATCGAGCGCCCCGGAATTTAAGCTGGCGGCCTCCTTGAGCAGGCGGGCGAATTGCAATTCGGTGGCGCGCAACGCCGTATCGGGCATATTGTTGACCAGCCCGACATGCAGCGTGCCACGATAGATGCCGCGTCCGCCGCCCAACGCAAATTTTTCAATCGAATTGTCCGAACTCATTCCGCCGCCCTGAGCACCTGGCCGTCCGTCACAGCGATGGCAAGCGCCTGGGCGATATCGGCGATGATGTCGTCCTTGTGCTCGATACCGATCGAAAGGCGGATGGTTTCGGGCGTAACGCCGGCCTTGCGCTGCTGCGACTCCGGCATCTGGCGATGGGTGGTGGAGGCGGGATGACAGGCCAGCGATTTGGCGTCGCCGATATTGACCACACGCTTGACCAGCTTGAGGGCGTCATAGAAGCGCTTGCCGGCTTCGAAGCCGCCCTTGACGCCAAACGTCAAAAGCGACGGCACCTGGCCGGCGAGATATTTCTGCGCCAGCGCGTAATAGCGGCTGTCGGGGAAGCCGGCATATTCGATCCAGTCCACATGCGGACAGGTCTTGAGAAAGGCAGCCACGGCGCGGGCATTTTCGACATGGCGCTCGACACGCAGAGCCACGGTTTCGATGCCCTGCAGCAGCAGGAAGGCGCTCATCGGACTGAGAACGGCGCCCGTGGTGCGCTGGAGCACGCTGCGGGCGCGGGCAGAGAAGGCGGCGCGGCCGAAGCGTTCGGCATAGATCAGGCCGTGATAGGATTCGTCAGGCTGCGTGAATTGCGGGAAACGCGCGGCATTGGCCATCCAGTCAAAATTGCCGCCATCCACCAGGATGCCGCCCATCGCCGCGCCATGGCCGCCCATGAATTTGGTGAGGGAATGCACCACGATGTCGGCGCCATGGGCGATGGGCCGCAGCAGGATCGGCGTTGCCACGGTATTGTCCACAATCAGCGGCACGCCATGGGCATGCGCAACCTTGGCGATGGCTTCGATGTCGCAGATGTTGCCGGCGGGATTGCCCACCGTCTCGCAGAACAAGGCGCGGGTATTTTCATCAATCTGGGCCGCCATCGCCTGCGCGCTGTCATCGGCGGCAAAGCGCGCCTGCACGCCGGAGCCTGGCATCACGTGCGCCAGAAGCGTATGACTGGTGCCGTAAAGTTGCGGCGTGGAGACGATGTTGCCGCCGCCATGAGCGACATTGGCGAAACAATAATGCAGCGCCGCCTGCCCCGAAGCCGTTGCCAACGCCGCGACGCCGCCCTCCAGATCCGCCACGCGCTTTTCCAGCACCGCCACAGTGGGATTGGAGATGCGGCTATAGCGATAGCCTTCCTCTTCCAGGTTGAACAAGGCGGTGGCGTGATCGGCGCTGTCAAATTCATAGGCCGCGGTCTGGTAGATCGGCACCGCGACCGCATGGGTGGCGGGGTCCGAGTCAAAGCCGGAATGAAGGACAATTGTTTCGGGACGCATGGCCGGGCTCTCTGACGTAAGCGCGCAGTGTAAGGTCCGGTGATTAATGAACCTTTCTGCCAATGGGCGAGTCGCGCGCCGTTAACGGGACTTCCACGCAAAGGCGCTAATTTGGGCGGCCTGAACCGTTCCGTTTTGAGACAGATGCAACAAGCCCGGAAGAGTACCGCCGCGACCGATAATTCCGCATCCAGAACATGGCTGCGGGCGCTGGAAATGACGGCGAAGATAGACGCCGCACCGGAGCGTATCTTTCCGCTGGTGATCGAGGAATTGGGCGCGCGTTTCGGCGATGCGCTGGCCTTGACGTCGCCGGGCGAGAATTTCAGCCATGCCGGCCTTGCTGCGCGGGCGAACCAATATGCCCGCTGGGCGCTGGGCCAGGACATCGCCAAGGGCGACGTGGTCTGCCTGTTGATGCCAAACCGGGCGGAGTATCTGGCCATCTGGCTTGGCCTGACACGCATTGGCGCCGTGGTGGCTTTGATCAACACCCACCTCAGCGGCGAAGGCCTGGCGCATTGCATCACCGTGGCGGCGCCCAAGCACATTATCGTGGATACACGGCTGGACGCGGTGCTGGAGGGGCTTGAGACAGAAGCGGTGGTCTGGCGTCATGGCGCGGCCTTCGCGGAATGGATTTCGGCTTTGCCGGATGGGCCGTTGGCGGCAGAAGAAAAACGCTGCGTTACGCTGCAGGACCCGGCGCTGCTGATCTACACATCGGGCACCACGGGACTGCCCAAGGCGGCCTTTGTCAGCCATCACCGGGTGATGATGTGGACCCACTGGTTCGCCGGCATGATGGATGCGGGACCCGAGGATCGGCTCTACAATTGCCTGCCCATGTATCATTCCGTCGGCGGCGTGGTGGCCTCTGGCGCCGTGCTTCTGGCGGGCGGGGCCGTCATATTGCGGGAGAAATTTTCGGCCAGCGGTTTTTGGACCGATGTAGCGCAAAGCGGCGCCACCATTTTCCAGTATATCGGCGAACTATGCCGTTATTTGCTGAAGTCTGATGGCGCACTCGCGCCGCACAGCCTGCGCCTGATGTGCGGCAATGGCTTGTCGGCTGATGTCTGGGACGCGTTCCAGGCGCGGTTTCATATTCCGCAAGTGCTGGAGTTTTACGCCGCCACGGAAGGCAATTTCTCGCTCTACAATGCGGAAGGAAAAGTCGGCGCCATTGGCCGGGTGCCGGGCTTTCTCAAACATCGCTTTGGTATTGCGCTGGTCCGGCAGGGCACAGATGGGGAGCCCCTGCGCGGGGCGGATGGCTTTTGCCAGCGCGTCACCACCGGCGAAGCGGGTGAGGCCATTGGCAGGATCGCGGGCGGCGCGGCGCGCTTTGAGGGCTATAGTGATGCGGCGGCTACCGCCAAAAAAATCCTGCGCAATGTGTTCGAGGCGGGCGATGCCTATGTGCGAACCGGCGATTTGATGCGCCAGGATGCCGCCGGATTTTATTATTTCGTGGACCGGCTGGGCGATACGTTCCGCTGGAAAGGCGAGAATGTCGCCACGACGGAAGTCGCCGCAGCTTTGGCCTCTTATCCGGGCGTTATCGCCGCCAATGTCTATGGCGTGGCCGTGCCTGGCAATGACGGCAAGGCCGGCATGGCGGCGCTGGAAACTGACGCGAATTTCGACCTTTCCGGATTGAAAGCACATTTGGCGAAAATGCTGCCCGCCTATGCCCGGCCGCTGTTGCTGCGGCAGGTGGAGTCGCTGGCAATCACCGAAACCTTCAAACAGAAGAAGCAGCAATTGGCGCTGGACGGTTTCGATCCTTCGCGCGTGACCGGCGGGCTGTTTGCCGATAACGGCGAGACCTACGCGCCCATCGATACCGAATTCTATGCGCGGATCAATTCCGGCCTGATGCGGTTCTGAGTGCGGCGCTCTGGCGCTTCCGGCAAATTCACCGCATAGCGGATCTCTGCCCCGATCTGATGCAGGGCTTGGTGCGCATAGGGGATCATGCGCGGCATGCAATAGAAATAATGGATCATGCCCGGATGAACGCGGCCATGCACCTTCACGCCGCCTTGCGATAATTTGGCGGCATAGGCTTCGCCCTCATCGCCAAAAGGATCGAACTGACCGGTATGGATAAAGGCGAGCGGCAGGCCCGCCAAATCATCCGCTAGCAGCGGCGACAGGCGCGGATCGCGGCGGTCGGCGCCAGAGCAGTAAAGTTCCAGGTCGCGCTGCAGGGTCTGGCGATCCAGGAAATAGCCATCCGCCAGCTCAAGGCGGGCGTCGCTTTCGCCGTGAATATCCAGGATCGGGCAGATCAGCAATTGGAATACAATGGCTGGACCACCCGCATCGCGCGCCATGCGGCAGATCGCGGCCGCCAGGGTACCGCCGGCGGAATCGCCGCCAATGCCCAGCCGCGCCGGATCAATGCCGAAAGTTTTTGGATTGCGGGCGATATGGCGATAAGCGGCAAAGCCATCATCCAGCGCGTGGGGAAACGGGTGTTCCGGTGCCAGGCGGTAATCCACCGCGATAATCCGGCAGCCACTTTCATTGGCCAGCCTGCGGCAAAACCCGTCATGACTTTCCAGGCTGCCCGCCACCCAGCCGCCGCCGTGAAAGAACACCAGGCCGGGCAGGACCCGCTGCGGCTTGCCCAGCGGCGAATAGGTCCGCAGCACGATGGCGCCGTCATTGACGGAAAAAAGCTGATCGCGAACGCCGCCGATCTCCACTGTACCGGGAGGGTCCACCAGATCGGCCAATGTGTTCAGGGCGCGGCGGCGGTCGGCGGCATCGTCATAGCCGCCCCGCGTCTGCCCCGCCGCGGCGAGCATTTCCAGAAAACGGCGGGCATGACGGTCCAGCGGCATCTTATTTCCTGTTGGGATGCTTCTGACGAAGCATCAGGCCGCTTTTGCGGTAACGGAAACCAGGGCTTCGATGGCGCCGACGGTGTCGAAATTGTCCGGGGTCATGGCGCTTTGCGGGAACTCGACATCGAACTCGGCTTCGATTGCCAGCATCAGATTGACCATGTCGAGCGAGGTCAGTCCCGCATCGCGCAGATTTTCATCCGAGCCCGGTATGGTGTTGTTGCCGCGCTTGACCAGCATACGGCATGCGATCGCGGTGACGCGCTCGGCCAGGGTCATGAAAAAACTCCACCTTGTTCTCCCGCAGGATAGCGGTCGAGGCGTAAAGCATTGGTTGCCCTTAAGAGCTGTTAACCTTTCAATTACCATGCGTGAACCGTTTCACGCTTGCTTCAGCTTTTGACCTTATCTTTCGCTCATTCATTGGGCGATTTCATGCTGAACAATCTCAAACCTGCTCCCGCAACTCTTGAGGCGCCGCTGGTGCGCGCCGAGCGCGTTGCCGCGATTGCTGCGGCCCATGCCGGCAATGTGGACAGCCAAGCGCGCTTTCCCGAAGAAGCCATGGCCGCCCTGAAGGCGGAAAAGCTGTTGGGCATCATGGTGCCTGCCAGCCTGGGCGGCGAGGAAGCCAGTGTCGCGGATGTCGTGGATGTCTGCTTTCGCCTGGGCCGCGCCTGCTCCTCCACCGGCATGATTTACGCCATGCACCAGGTCAAGGCGGCCTGTGTGGTGCATCACGGCATGGACAGCCAATGGCACCGCGATTTCATGAGCCGGATGATCACCGATCAATTGCTGCTGGCTTCTTCCACCACCGAAGGCAAGGGCGGCGGCAATGTCCGTTCTTCCGAAGCGCCGGTGGAACAATCGGACGGCCGCATCGTGCTGCTACGTGACGCCAGCGTGATTTCTTATGGCGCCCAGGCCGATGCGGTGGTCACCACGGCCCGGCGCAATGCCGAGGCCGATGCCACCGACCAGGTGCTGGTGGTGTTCGACAAGAAGAATTATTCGCTGGAAAAGACCGGCGGCTGGGACACGCTGGGCATGCGCGGCACTTGCAGCGCCGGGTTCTCGCTGAAAGCCGTCGGCGGGGCGGAACAGATCATGCCCGTGCCCTATGGCATCATTCATAGCCAGAGCATGGTGCCGACCTCGCATCTGATGTGGGCGGGAGTCTGGGCCGGCATTGCCGCGGGCGCCGTGGAAAAGGCCCGCAAATTCATGCGCAAGGCGCAGCGCGCGGGCGGCGATCTGCCGCCGGGCCTGCCGCATTTTACCACTTCGCTGGCCAAGCTGCGTTCGCTGCGGGCGCTGATCGCCGCCTCGCTGAACCGCTATGAGAC
>Ga0118677_10013146_pt1 | contig 11981 bp, 13 predicted proteins | sample AliMusrvi5mmetaG_FD_86154 | JGI IMG/M metagenome (GOLD analysis project Ga0118677, IMG submission 86154) | reverse complement strand
GAGTACGAGCAGGGTAAGCCAGTGCTGCACGATGTCACCTTCGACGCTCAACCAGGCACAGTCACGGCGCTGGTCGGCTCTTCCGGATCGGGCAAGTCGACCACCATTGGATTGATCTCATCGTTCCACAAGCCCCGGGAAGGTCGGGTGCTGGTGGACGGTGTCGATCTATCGACGGTTCGGCTGGGGAGTTTCCGTGCGCAGTTGGGAGTCGTGCTGCAGGAGTCGTTCCTGTTCGACGGGACCATCGGCGAAAACGTGGCGTTCGCAAGGCCGGGCGCCACGATGGAAGCGATCGAAAACGCTTGCCGCACCGCGCGGGTCGATGAGTTTGTGGAGCGCTTCCCCGATGGGTACGACACCATTGTGGGCGAACGCGGGGTGAAACTCTCGGGAGGACAACGCCAGCGTGTCTCAATCGCCCGTGCGATCCTGGCAGATCCGCGAATTCTGATTCTCGACGAGGCGACATCGAGCCTCGATAGCGAGACCGAGGCGCTGATTCAGGAAGGCCTCGGCCACCTGATGCGCGGCCGGACGACCTTCGTCATCGCTCACCGGCTCAGCACCATCCGGCGCGCGGACCAAATATTGGTGATGGAGGGCGGACACGTTGTCGAGCGCGGCTCGCACAGTGTGTTGTACGCGCTAAAGGGACGCTACTACGACCTTTACACGCGCCAGCATGGCTTCGAGGCCAACCTGTTCCTGGCGCCCGGAGAGGGCGATACCGTGGAGGCTTGACGCCGCGAGCTCCTAGAGCAGCTCCCGGCGGAACTGTTCCAAGGCAATACGCACCAGCTGGCCGCGCGTTCTTACCCCGGTTTTGCTGAAAAGCTGCTGGAGCGACGCCTTGATGGCGCTCTCGCTGACGTGCAGCCGTTCGGCGATTTCCTTATTGGCCAAGCCTTCGAAGACACCGCGCAGCACGTGACGGTCGCGCTCTGTGAAGCGGACACGGCGGAAAATCTCACCCGGAGTCTTCTCAATCGGGGCTTCTGCGTACTTGGGATCCACCCAGGTTTCGCCGGCCAGAACCGCGCGCATGGCCTCCAGCAGAAGGTCGGGCGGGTTGTTCTTCAGGAACACGCCAGCCACGCCTTGATTTAGCATCTGGCGCAGTTCCGAGCGGGTGAGGCCGACAGTTACGATCAGCACTTTGATGTCCAGTTGGTGGCCGCGCAGGTAGTGCATGACCTCGTTGCCGCGTCTGTCGCCCAACTCGTAGTCGAGCAAGATCAGGTCCAAGCCGGGGACTTGCACTTGAATCAAGGCCTCTTCAACCGTCGCGCACTGCCCCGCCACTTCAATTCCCGATTCGGCGGAGAGTAGTCTTGCCAGCCCCTCACGGAACAGAGCATGGTCGTCCACGAGCAAAACTCGCGTCATGTTGGCACCTCGGTGTCGTTCAACTCAGTGGCCGGATCATCCTGCGGGTAGACCTTCAATTTAATCACCATCGTACAACCCGTGGGCGCCTGCTCATGATAGAGCTCCCCCTGGCAAGCGCGAACGATCGTTCGCGACACGAAAAGTCCCAGACCAGAGGCATCGGCACCGGGTTGAAAGGGCTGGAATGCCATGTCCGGGTTCAGAACGCCCGGCCCTGAGTCGATCAGGCGCAGGAAGACATTGGTCTGGTCCCAATTGGCGCGCAGCATCAATCGGCGTGTCGCTGAATGCTCCATGGCGCGAACGCTGTTCCGGCTGAGGTTCATGAGCACTTGGATCAGTCCCTGGTGGTCTCCCAAGACCAGCGGAGTGCCCGCGGGAATGTCCTGGGTCAACTCGCCCTCTATGGCCTCCAGTGAAGGGGCGGAAATGATGCAGAATTCATCCACCAAACGCTTCAGGTTCACTCCGGCCAGATCCGCCTCCGCCGCCTGATTGAGTTCCACTGTGGCCAGTCGGGCCAGACCCTGGGCGAGGGTGTTCAGCGCGGAGTAGTCCTCCGATTCGGAGACACCGGGGATTCGGCCGAGGTTCGAATGCACCATCACGATAGCTGCCGCGAGATTTCGAATCTCGTGGGAGACGCTGCCGACCAGGACACGCGTGCTGCGGAGAATGCTTTGCAGGCTGGCTTCCTGCCAATCGCGCAAGTCCTCGCTGCCGTCCACTACGATCACCGCCAGGCGGTTGCCGTTGTTAGATGGCAGGGTGGAGAACCAGATGTAAGCGTGGAAGGTCTGGCCATTGGCCCGGCGCCCGACGCCAGTGGTCGTGGCGCGATACACAATGCCGCTCGCATCCTGGTGTATGAGGTCCGCGAGGACGGGTAGGTAGTCTGCTGCAGTCCGGCCCAACAGGCCACCGCGTTCCACTGCGAACACTTGTTCGGCGGCGATATTGGCCAGTTCGACCCTGCCCTCGGGGTCCAGCGTGATAATGGCCGCGGGACTGGACTCGACCAGGGCCTCGAATCTCGCTTCAGCAGCCCTGCGGCGTGCGATCTGCTCGCGGAGTTCCTGGTAGTGGAGCAGCATGAGACGCCGGTTACGTGCGATCTCCCTCAACAGCAGTCCGACGCCACCGTAAGATATGGCCGTGTAGAACAACCGTTGCTGGACATCGGGCTCCCATGGAGCAGGCCCCAGGTGTTCGCGCAGCAGCGTGCACACAGCCACCAGGACCAGCATCTCAATCCGCCGGAATCCCATTGCTGCAAATACGATGGGGAAAGTGTAGAGGACACCGAGTGACAGGTTCCTCTCGACGTACCAGTCCGCGAGCGCAATACAGGCGATCATTGTCAAAACAATGAAGAAGATCGTACGGCGGTCGAGGTTGAAAAGAGGGTCCAGGAATCGAGCCCACACCTCCCGGTCTTTCGCTTCTCCCTGGACCGGCGGGGTGGCTCGTGTGTCGTTCATGACCTGAGGCGGCAGGCTTCGGAAATCTAAGAGGTCTGAATTCTCAACTTATCGCCCACGTTGCGCTCGTTCGCGACCGCATCTCGCGCTAGGGCCTCAGCAGTTCGAACCGGCCGTCGGGCAGCAGTCGGTACTCTCTGCCCCGCCAGAGAATTGTATCTCCCTGGAATCCTGCAATCCACAGAAAGAAGCTAATCAAATCCTGGAGCGGCAGTAGCGTCCAGGATCGCACGTCGAGGCGTTGCGCGAGCGTGCGCGATGCTACTTCGTACGCACCCCATGCGCGCAGCAGGGCTGTGAATACCAGGGCTGGCCACGCCTGGGGCGTTAGGGCCACCAGGATGAGCGCCAATGGTACGGGGTTGGTGAAGACTTGACCGGCGTAACCGGCCCCGCGCGAGCGCCGAGTGGAGCGATTCCAACGCAGGCGGTGCGCTAGATTCGGGAGCAGTTTCTGGACACCGATGCGGTGTTCGATCACGTAGCTCGATAGAATTACCCCGTAGCCGGCTTCGGCGGCTGACTGCCCCAGAACGAAGTCCTCCGCCAGGTAGCGGCTCAACCTGTCCCAGCCGCCCACAGCCTCGATGACACGTCGACGCGCCGCAATGGTCGGCCCGACTGCAAAACGAACCCCGCCTTCAACCAGACGCGCCGTGAATACGCCGCCCCAGAACTCGGTGTTCATCCCCAGGGCTTCCAGCTCCGACCAGAAGCTCGGGCCCGCCACCGCGCGGTAGGGACAAGTGGCAACGCCGAGTTTGGGGTCGCTGAATTCGGCCGCGACCACGTCAAGCATCTCCGGCGTGACTCGAATATCGCTGTCGCTCATCAACAGCAGGTCGTGCCGGGCCGCGCGCATCATCAACTCCAGGCTCCACACTTTGGCGTTGGGCCAGGGCGGTTCGCCCGTGACAAAGAACCCCGTGGCTATCTGGGGATAATCGCGGCTCAAACGACGCGCCAATTGCAGGCCGGGATCGTTGTCACGGCGCGCCGCAAACAGGATCTCAAAGCGCCCGTAGCCCTGCTCGAAAAACGTCCGGAGGTTCCGCTCCAGGCCCTCGTCGAGCCCGTCCAGCGGCTTGAGAATGGAGATCGGTTCAGGCTCGCTGGCAGCAACCGGATGAACGGACCGGTAGCGGCGGGCCGCGACAATTTGCAGGGCGCAATACACCCACGACCCGGCCAGGAGGACGCTGAAGATGACCGCCGGCAGAGTGGCAATGAGCCGGCCAACCATTGAATTACTCCGAGACGGCCTTGGCCTCGATCAGTGTCTTCAGGGTCGCTACAAACTCGTCCAGATTCTGTGCGCCCTGGTCGGCGTGCTTCCGATTGCGCACGCCCACCTTCCCCAGTTCCGCTTCGCGGTCGCCGACAACCAGCATGTAAGGGATCTTCTGGAGCTGCGCTTCGCGAATCTTGAAGTTCACTTTCTCACTGCGGGCATCCAACTCCACCCTGAAGCCTTCGGCCTCCAGGCGCGCCACGACAGTCTTCGCGTATTCGAGGTGGCGGTCTGCGATGGGCAGCACAATGGCTTGCACGGGTGCCAGCCACACGGGGAACGCGCCCGCGTAATGCTCAAGCAGGATGCCGAAGAAGCGCTCAACCGATCCGTACAGGGCCCGGTGCACCATCATCGGCCGGTGCTTTTCGCCGTCCTGGCCCACGTATTCGAGTTCGAAACGCTGCGGCAGGTTCCAATCGAACTGGACGGTGGAGAGTTGCCAGGAGCGATCCAGGCAATCGAGCAACTTGACATCGATTTTTGGGCCGTAGAACGCGGCTTCATCCGGCACGACTTTCACTTCGAGCCCGACGCGCTCGGTGGCGCGATGCAGCGCATCCTCGGCTAGCTTCCACTGGTCTGCGGAGCCGAGGTATTTCCCGCTAACGCCGCCATCCCAGGTGGACAACTCGGCTTTGTAGCGGTCGAAGCCGTATGTCTTCAACGTGTCAACCGCGAACTGGAGGCAAGCGGTGATCTCGTCCTCAATCTGTTCCGGCGTGCAGAAGATGTGCGCGTCGTCCTGCGTGAAGCCGCGTACGCGAAATAGCCCGTGCAGCGTGCCGGAACGTTCGTAGCGGTACACATTGCCCAGTTCGCCCAGGCGCACCGGGAGGTCGCGGTAACTGCGCGGACTGTCCTTGTAGATCAGGATGTGCATCGGGCAATTCATCGGCTTCAGGCGGTATACGCCGTCATCCAATTCCATCCCCGAAAACATCGATTCCTTGTAGTTTTCGAGGTGGCCCGAAACGCTCCACAGGCTTTCACGCGCCACGTGCGGCGTGTTCACCAGAGAGTACCCGCGGGCCAGATACTGCTCGCGCATCCAATCTTCCAATTGCTTTCGGACTAGTGCACCTTTGGGGTGGAAGAAGATCAGGCCCGGTCCGGCCAGTTCCTGGATGCTAAGCAAATCGAGTTGCTTGCCGAGCAGCCGGTGATCCCTGCGCTTGGCCTCCTCCAGGCGGTGGAGGTACTCTTCCAGTTCCTTCTGGGAGAAGAACGCGGTGCCGTAGATGCGCTGTAGTTGCTGGCGTTTCTGGTCTCCCTTGAAATAGGCGCCTGAGACGGACAGCAGCTTGAACGCCTTAAGTCGCTTCGTGGAAGGCACATGCGGGCCGAGGCAGAAGTCGATGAACTGCTCGCCCAGCGTGTATTCGGTGAAGATGTCACTGGCCTTTTCGCTGATCAGCTCGCATTTCATCGACTCCCCGAGTTCCTGATAGTGCTTCAGCCCTTCTTGCTTCTCGACGAGCACGCGCTGGTACGGGACATCGCGGTCGCGGATCGCGTGCATCCGCTTTTCGATGGCTTCGAGGTCTTCGGTGCTGAACGGGGTTTCACGCTCAAAATCGTAGTAGAAGCCCGACTCGATGGCCGGTCCAATGCCAAGTTTCGTGCCGGGGTAGAGTTCGAGTACGGCAGCGGCTAGCAGGTGCGCTGTCGAGTGGCGGTACACCTTGAGGGCTTCGTCGCCGCTTCTCGAAGTAAGGATTTCGAGCTTGGAATCGTCTTCGAACTGCCGAGTGAGGTCCCACAACTCGCCGTTGACGCGGGCCACAACGGCATCGTCAGCCAGTCGAGAGCCGATTGCGCGCGCCACGTCCAACGGTGAAGAACCGGGCGGAACCTGCTTCTGGCTGCCGTCCGGAAGTGTGATGGTGTAGGAACTGCTCATATTCAAAGCTTTAATTCTCAGCGTATCACGGGCCATTTCGGCGATCCTGAGCCTGCGGCTGCTATCCTGAACAACGGAGTCTCATACCGATGCCGTCCCAGGAAATCGACCGCGAGCAGGGTGGCCAGCCACCGACTGAATCCGCGCTCGTCGAACGGGCCCGCCAGGGAGATCTCGCCGCTTTCAGCGAGCTCGTCTCGCGTTACGAGCGCAAGATCTACCGCATGGCCCGCAACATTACTCAAAACGACGAGGACGCCGAGGACATTCTGCAGGACAGTTTCCTGAAAGCGTTCGAGCACCTTGATTCGTTCCAGGGCCAGTCCAAGTTCTACACCTGGCTCGTCCGAATTGCTGTCAACGAGAGTCTGATGCGCTTGAGAAAGCGCAAAAGTGACCGAACCGTTTCCCTGGATGAAAACATCGAAACGGATGAAGAGCCAATCGTCCGGGAAATCGCCGTGTGGGATGACAACCCGGAATTGCGCTACACACAAGCGGAAATGCGCGAGATCCTCGACAAAGCGATCGCTGGCCTGAAGCCGATTTTCAGGGCCGTTTTCGTTTTGCGGGACGTCGAAGAGTTGTCTACGGAGGAAACCGCCGAGACATTGGGCTTATCGGTAGCCGCGGTAAAGAGCCGCCTGCTGCGGGCCCGCCTCCAGCTTCGGGAGAAACTGACCCGGATCTTCAAGCGGAAAGGGGATCAGATTCTTGGTTACGTGTAAAGACTTCCTGCGGGAATTAAGCGACTTCCTCGACGAGAATGTCGACCCCGCTGTGCGCCGCGATCTGGAACGCCACATCAGCGAATGCCCGAATTGCTGGGTGATTTGCGATACCACCAAGAAGACGATCCAAGTCTACAAGGGCATGGAAGCCGAACCGCTGCCTGCGTCGGTTCACGATCGACTCGTTCAGATCCTCGACAAGCAATGCGGTAAGCACGACCCCAGCGTTTAGTCTGGGATTTCCGATGTTGCCTCGCCAGAGCGAGTAGTGCTGCGGCTGGCGCTGCGGCCTGCATTCCCAGCTGGAATATTCAAGGCATTAGCTGACGGCCGTGCTCCGGCCAAGCCTCCGGCATTTCTGTCTGCAGTTCTGGTGGCAGCTGCGCTCGCATTGCATCGGCTTTCTCAAGCGATCCGATCTGCTCACCAGCCTTTTCAGCCTGTTTTTCAATGGACCTTCGATCGGCGGGGCTCAATCCTGGGACGGTTGCCAACAGGCTCACTAAGCTGGCATGGGCGTGTTCCAAACGGGCCAGATTCGCATTCAACTCCATATTCCATCGGCGTCCTGGCCTCGCCGGCGGACTCATTGCGAGTCGCGTGCGAACGCAGGTGAGCGTTTGAGGCATGGCTGACTGAACCGGCTCCGGACGCTGTTGCAACGCAACCAGGACCACCTCGGGCAGCCGCATGGGCGACTTCGCCGGCGGGGCTTTAGGGTGGACCGTGGGTTGCTTGCCTGCCAGCAGGATGTCGAAGCTGAAGACGTCCGCAATGGCCGTTTGTGCGGCGGCAGCCGGGGCGGTAGTCTTCCCTCCCGCCGCGACCGTACGAGAACCCATTCCAAGCCATAGCCCCATGGCGCCGGCCAGCGTCCATAGGATGATTCGGGGCGTCCATGCAGCGGCGCGTGGGCGCTTTCTGCCAGACGTGGGTTTGAGCCGGGCGTCTTCCATGTTTTAGACCTCTGTCCCTAAAGACGGTCGAGATCGTCGAACTGTTAGGCAAAACTGATCAAAAAATGTAAAGATTCGTGAACGGAGGTCCCGTAGAGCTGGCTTCAACCACTGGCACCGGCGCGAAGCAATGTGAGGCACGCATTCTCGACCTGCTCGACATTCGGACGTTCGAGCGCCGCCACCATTGTCCCGCGTGGCGCCCAGACAGCCGGATCTGTGACACGGAAGATCACCACCGAGGGCACTCCGCATGCTGCTGCTAAGTGGCTGATGCCACAATCGTTGCCGAGATATAGCGCAGCTCCGCTCAGCCATTCGGCGACTTCGTCCAGGCGGTCGAAGCGGCGTGCGCCGGGCAGTTCCTCCTCCGGTCCCGCGCACCACTCGCAGCTTAGGCCGGTCGTCTCCTTCAGCCGCTCCGCGATAGCTTGGAACCAGGTCAACTCACAGTTCTTCTTCGGGCTTCCGCTGAAGGGGTGAATGGCGATGAAGCCACCGACGCGGGCTCCGGCGCGCCGTTGCATTGGCAAACGCGGCGGGATATGTTGAGCAGCCGCAGCGTCGAAGCCCGCCTGCTGCAAGTAGAAATCCACGGCGTGGCGCCCGCAACCTTCCGGCGGTAGGGCCGTCAGCAGACGGAACGGGACGCCGACGGTTAGCAGTGCATCGCGGAACTCCTCGCGGGCCGCGCCGTACCAGGACACGATTTCGTCGAAAGCCCGCAGCCTGTCGATCAGCGCCGCGGGCGGGTCGATTTCGAGGAGGTCCAACTGGACAGCGGTGAACGCTCGGACCGCGGCGATATGCCGCAGCAAAGGCAGATTGCGAGCAGGCGCCCAGATCTCGGCGGAATCGACACCGGATTCTGCCGAGCATAGTTTCTCCACGGCCGGCAGGCTGACAATCGTATCCCCGATTGCTCCGGGTCGGATCACCAGCCGTCGCACAGCGGGCCCGCTACTCCACCAGCAGCGGAACCTTCACGTCCAGAGTCTTGGGCGGAAGGCACATCTTGTCGTTGCAGGCCTGATAGCGCAGTTTGCCGTTCAAAAAACCGGGGCCGGGCGATGCGCTGGAAGCGCGCCGAAACTTCGTGACAATCTCGAAATTCCCCGTGTAAACAGACAGCGGTTTCTCGCTGAAATCGGACTTCTCCGAGGCGGGCTTGGGGAATTGGACGGACACCGTTTCGACGGCATGCGAATCCCAAGTCAGCTTCATCGGGATGAGGTACTCCTCATTGGGAGCATTGCTGTTGACGTGGTAGCCGGGCTGCAATTGCAGCTTCAGGGTGTGTGTCACCTCGCCGCCGCGTGGCACGGTGAGTTTGGGAGCGTCCGCAATGGAAAGCACGCCCGGGGTTTGTGCGCAGGCCGGAATGGCCGCGAAGACGCACAAGGCGGCGCTAGCGTAGAAGTTCTTCAATTTCATTCTGGTAGTTGCTCTTGCTGATCAGCCCGACGTGGACGCCAGCTATCTTGCCATCACGGTCGATGATGAAGGATGTCGGCAGGGATTGAATTCCGTCGCCCCCCCCATACAGCCGTTCAATATCCATGTTGCCCAAAGCCACGCGGTAGTTCACTCTGCGGGCGGCAAGATAAGGCTTCACGGCTTCCCACCCATCGTCGTCGAGCGAAACGCCCAATACCGCGAAACCACGGTCTTTATAGGTCTTCTCGAACTCGATAAACCACGGGATCTCCACTTTACAGGGTCCGCACCAGGTGGCCCAGAAGTTCAAAAGCACGACCTTGCCCTTGTAATCCGCCACGCGGAAAGACTGGCCATTCGAGTCCTTCACCTCAAAGTCCGGAGCCGTGTTTCGCTTGGACGCCGGCTTGACCTCGCTCTGCATGTCTTCCCGGAAGTTCTGCGACACACAACTCTCGACGCTCAGCGCGAGCAGCACGGCGGCGAGGGCGCACATCAGGCGAAATCGCATGCGGAATCTGAACTCCAATCTCGAATTGTACCAACCGGTCTTTCACGACCTGCCATATCAGATGCGAATCCCCCCGGCGTGGTGGCTTTCAAGTTCACTGAACCATCCCCGCCGGATTTCCCGGTAGCGCCGCGAGAGTGTAAACTCCCCGTGTTCGACGTCATGCAGATGAGCCCAAGCCGCCGTGTCGCAGAAGCTCTCGCAAGCGTATTCGCCCCAGGCGCGTCCCGAGGTTACGGCCGCAGACCGGAGGAGAGCCGATTTTCTGATTTCGGCGGACCAGCCGAGTTCGCCGCGCGCGTTCCGCGCGAATTCACGTGTAAGCAATTCACGCCAGGATTTCCTGGAAGCGTTCGACAATCGCACCCACGCGAAGTGGAACACCTCGTGGACCAGGATGCGGCCCAGTTCGTTCGGATCAAGGCGCAAAGAGGCATCGAATACGATGCGGCGCTCGCGGATGAAACCTGCGGCGTGAACCTCCTGGCCGCGCCCGCCGGGGTCCAGACGTCCCCTGTAAACGCGCAAACCCTGGGCCCATTCAACCCGGATTGGCGCGCCCAGCAGCGGCGGTAGGGGCCGCAGGAGCCCAGCTACTTCTTCTCCGGCATGCCGAAGAAGACCGGGTCCTTGATCTGGGCTTTCGTTTCCTGGCGAACCGTTTCGATCCACTTTATGGCTCTGGCGCGTGCGATCTGGGTGATGATCTCGTCATTCAGTTCCTGCATGCTGGGCTCGACGAATTCCACCAGCTTAAACACATAAAGGCTGCCGGGGAGCCGTACCGCTTTGCTGATTTCGCCAGGCTTGAGCGGGAAAATCGCGGACTTGATCGACTCGTTCGTGGCTTTGTCTTCGGGTTTGAACAAGGGGAATTCACCGCCCTTGTTCTTGCTGGCGGCATCCTCGGAATACTGTTTGGCAAGGTCCGCGAAGGACTCGCCGGCCTGGGCGCGCTTGATGACGTCGTCGATGATTGAGGCGGCCTCGGTGTCGGTCCGCCCCTTCTCGCCTTCTTTCGCAGTCGTCCCCCAGGAAACGCGAATCCCGAGGGCGCGAGCCCGCTTGTACTGGCTCTTGTTGGACTCGAACCAGGCTTTCATCGCTTCGTTGGTGACGTTGTTATCGCTGCCCTTCTCGTTGAGCATGATCTGCGCCAGGAACGCCATCGTGTTGTATTCGAGCTGCTGTTTGAAGGGAGTCTTCTGGTCGAGCCCCTCCTGTTTGGCGATCGCCGCCAGACGGGTCATCAAAGCAAACTGATCGAGCCAGCCCTGCTTATCCGAATCGTAGCCTCGCTTAACCTGGGGCGGCAGGCTGCTGATCAGCTTGACGAACTCCGTCTGCGTCCAGTCTTTGCCTTCGATGGTCACTACGACCGGATCGGGAACAGTCTGGGCGGCCAGTGCGACCGAGCAAAGGGTCAGTAAAATCAGGGGCTTCATAGGGCTCAAATCGAATGTTACCATGCGGTTGTGATGGATCAACTCCTGCTCGACGTGTCGCTTTGGTCGGCCGATCTGGCTAACTTGGAAAGTGAGATTCGCCGCCTGGAGCCATTTTCAGATTCCTTTCATTTTGACGCGGCGGATGGGCATTTCGCTCCGGTCCTGCTGTTCTTTCCCGATCTCCTGGCCCGTTTGCGCCCACTGACCAGCATCGAGTTTCACGTCCACCTGATGGCCACCCGTCCCATGGACCTGCTGGGTGCGTTTCTGGACGCGGGAGCGGACCGCATCACCTTGCCGTTCGAAGTGGGCAAGCGGGTCCGCCCCACGCTCGAATTCCTAAAGGAACGAGGCAAGAAGACAGGCGTCTCGTTCGCCCTCGACTCACCCTTAGGCGCCATCCGCGAATGGCTGCCCCTGCTCGACACCGTAGTCATTATGGGAACCGAGGTGGGCGTGAAAGGGCTGGGAGCCGATCCACGCGTATTCGAGCGTCTGGCTGAGGCCAGGAAGCTCACTCGGAATCGGGCTTGCGTGACTGCCGACGGCGGCATCCGCGAGGAATCCGTCCCCCTGTTGCGCGCAGCGGGCGCCGACGCCATCGTTCCCGGATCGCTGGTGTGCAAGGCTGAGGATCTAGCGGCGACCGCCAAGTGGTTGAAGAGCCTGTAAGTTCCTGGAAACGGGCCCCTCCCTCGATGCGCGTCCAAACGGCCGCACAACGGGGTTGGGGGCCCCCGTCCGATTCGTCCGCAAGGAGGATCTCCAATGATCCATTTCGCGCTTCTGCTCGCTCTCTCCGGGCCGTCCCTTCTCCTGGAACAGACCGCC
>Ga0118677_10013143_pt1 | contig 11985 bp, 9 predicted proteins | sample AliMusrvi5mmetaG_FD_86154 | JGI IMG/M metagenome (GOLD analysis project Ga0118677, IMG submission 86154) | reverse complement strand
GCCTGCTGATCGACAAGCCCGCCGGGCTCTCGAGCCACGATGTCGTAGCGGCCGTCAAGCGCTCGCTCGGCGGCCCCAAGACCGGGCACGCCGGCACCCTTGACCCGTTCGCGACGGGGCTCCTGATCGTCCTGCTCGGCCGGTGAGTTCTGGAGGCAGCGCGGAAGGAGGTCACCATGTCCCTCGACGAGATCGCGCGGTTCATCGACTTCCAGCCGGACCTGTCCGGGGTTCCCCCCGAGGAGGACCGGACCGAGATCGCCATGGTCCTCGTGAAGGAGGCCGACGAAATCAAGGCGGCCGCGCCCCGGAAGACGAATCCCTGGGAATTCGACCAGGCCATCACCCTGGAGGTCCTGCCCCGATATCTCTTTGCCATTGAACTGCTGGATGCCCACATCGACGACACCCCCGGGGACGACAAGGCCCGGGTCCAGAGGGCCGGCTACATCACCGATGTCGGACTGTGCCTGATGGCGGCGCTGTTGAGCTACCGGGGGCGGCGCAGGACGGGAGATCTGGGCGCCGACGACTTGGCCAGGGCGCGGGCGTTAAGCGACCTGGCGATTTCGACCTTCCTGACGGTCCCAGCGGGTCAGCGGGACGAAGGCAACTGGTACAACCTGGGATCATTGTACGAACTGAGCGGCCGAGTCGATGACGCGATCCGGGCCTTCGAGCGGTCCCATTTCATCGCCCGGGGCAACGACTGGTCCAAGATGGCGGCCGAGGCACTGGCCGACGTGCGGGCGGGAAAGACGACACCATTCCCGTGACGCCGACGGCCGCCCGCAGACCCGTGTCGCGGCCCGATCTGCCCGAACGGCCGACATTGACAGGCGCAGACGCTCGGGCCAGAGTGCAGTTCATGGAATTTCCCGACCTGATGCTGGGGATGTGTCCGGGCTGCGGGGGGGCAGGGTGCGTCGGCGACCCTTGTCCCGAGCCCACCTGCACCCGGGCGGGGTGGCACTGCATCCCGCCGGACGCGGCCTCGCGCTTGATGGCCCAGCCCCCGGGGACGCGGGACCCGATGATCGGGCAGCGGGTCGACGACTACCTCGTCGTGGACCTGCTGGGAGCAGGGGGATTCGGGAAGGTCTTCCTGGCGCTCCAGGCGCCGATCTGGATGAAGACCGCGTTCAAGCAGATGAACCGGAATCCGGACGATTCCGCGCTGTCTGCCGCGCTGGCCCGCAAGTTCCTGGGCGAGGCGCAGGCCCTTGCGACGCTGACCCACCCGAACATCGTCCGGCTGCTGAAATACGGTTCGTGGAACGAGTGCCCATACCTGGTCATGGAGTTCGTCGAGAACGGCCAGAGCCTGAAGCAGATGGTCACCGACCTCGTCGTTCGCGGCGAGGAACTGGGCCTCGCGGTGTCCGCCCGGATCCTGGGCCAGATCCTGGACGCCCTGGCCGCCGCCCACGCGAAGGGGATCGTCCACCGGGACATCAAGCCCGACAACGTGATGCTCCAGGAGGTGGGGAGCGACAAGCACTTCGTCCGGGTCCTCGACTTCGGCCTGGCAAAGTACGTTTGCGAGTGTGCCGACACCAGCATGATGTCGGGCACGCCGATGTACATGGCTCCCGAACAACTGGGGCGCAAGGGGCTGGGTCCCTGGACGGACCTGTACGCCGTCGGGGCCGTCGCGTTCGAGTTGATGACGGGCCGAAAACCCTTCGAGGGGCGGACCGCCCAGGAGGTCCTGGGGAAGAAACTGGATCCCACGTACGACCCCGCCAGCCGCCTGGAGCCTGGCTGCCCGGAGTTCATCGCGGCATTCTTCCGGCGGGCCCTGGCGCGGGACCCCGGGGAAAGGTTCCGGACCGCCGCCGAGTTCAGGGCGGCGCTGGACGGAATGATGGCCCGCATGATGCGGAACGGCGGCCGGGATCCCTCGTCGTCCACCGACCTTTCCGGGCTGGTCGATCCCGCAGAGGTCGCGCGGTTGCGAGCCGAAAAGGATCAACTGAAGCGCGATATGGCCCGCCAGCAGCAGGAATGGCAGGCCGAAAGGAGGCTGCTCGAGGTCGAACTGGCGGCGCGGCGGGCGGCCGACCTGGTGCGCGAGGCCGACTCCCTCTGGGGTTCCTCGGACGAGCGTCGGGAGAAGGGGCCCCATGAACAGGACGCCCTCTTCACCGAAAAGTACCTCCCCAGGTACCAGATCGCGATCGCCGAGGTGACCCGCGCCATTTCCGAAGGGGCTCCCGACATCGTCGAAGGCGCCCGCATGCGCAAGGCGGCCTACGAGGCCTCCCTGGCCCTGGCGTGCCTGTCGATCCTGTTCGCGTTTGCCCGGCGCGCCGACGCGATGACGGAGGACGACGGCCGGCGGGCCTCCGAGCTTCTGGCGATGGGACGCGACTGGATTCGAAGCGCAGTCGAGGTGGCCGAACACTGGAGCCTGTGGTTCAACGTCGGGACGTTCGAGGAGTTCTCGGGCGACTTCCCGGCCGCCCTTGCGGCGCTGCGGAAGGCGATGGAAGCGGCGCCCGACGAGAAGGTCGCCGGGACCCTCCGTGCCTCGATCCGCCGGCTGGAGGCCGGGGAAGGACACGCGTTTCCGCTGCCGGCGACGGGGGCGAAGCCTTCGAGCCCGCCGCCGCGGTCCGATTCTGCGAAGGCGCCGGCGGGGGGGAAGGTTTCGTGCCACTGGGGCCACACGCGCATGGAATCGCGCCTGCGATCCTGCACGGATGGCCGGAGCGTCGTGTGTCCGATCTGCTGCTTCCTGGAATGTGCGCGCCAGTACCCTGCCCTGTTTTCCGAGTGCAGTTCCCGGGACTTTCCGGTCTGGAAGCCCGGGGAGGCAGCGTCGCTGCCGGGCCGATCCCGCCCTGTGTTTCCCGAGACCTCCAAGGTCTGCTACTGGGGACACACCCGGGATCCGCAACGGATCCGGCCGTGCAGGGACGGCAAGAACTTCGTCTGCCCCACCTGCTGCCACGAGGACTGCGTGGTCAACTACCCCGGCATGTATCGCAGATGCATGGAAGAGGGGTGGCCGGCCTGGAGTCCCGACAGCGTGCCCGGCGGCGCCTCCTCGACCCCGGAACTGGAACGGCCACGGAAGGTGCCCGTTCGCGGCGACAGTTCCGTGAACTGACGGGACGGTTGCGGTGAGGAAAGGCCATGTCGAATGTTCCGCGGTGGATGCGACCGGATGGCATCGCCATCCTTGCGGCCCTGCTGGGTATTGGCTCGTGCGTCGGCGGAATCGCTTCGGGTGGGAACGTCGTGCTGATCGGGTTCGCCGTCTGCATGTGGGTGGTGTTCCTGGTTCGCGGCAGGAAGCAGGACAACGAACAGCTCGAGGACATGCGGGAGCGCGAGGAACTGGGCATGTCCGACCGGGAGTACGCGGACGAAATGACCCTTTCGGATGACCGGTTCGAGGCGAAGTACGGCCATTCGAAGCGACCAGGATATCGGGATGGGCACGCGAGGAACGTTCATCGCAGAGTCGCGGATCGGCCGGTGAACCGGAAGGAACCCGACGAACTGACCCCCCGTCCCGAGTTCCAGGGGAAGCGAACCTCCCAGGCCTCCGACCAGGGCGTCTGCGGATGCTGTGGCCAGAAGTTCGTCGAGACCACTCGAATGAGGCCGGAGGCTGGAGTCGCCTGGACCGGCCACTTCCTGCGGTTCTCGTTCACGGGAGTGTGCCCGCGATGCCATGGTCAGTGGGTCGGGTTGCACCACCACGTGCGCCCGTGGTCCATCGACGAGTGGACGTCCTGGTTCGACGAGCAGTTTCGCAAGGTCACCTCGGCCGAAGATGCAGAGGCCCTCTTCGAGCAGGTCGTTGACTGCTGTCCCGATCTGGCCGAAAAGGCCCGACAGAAGGCCCAGGAACTTGGTGTCCTGGAGGCACGGACCAGCGCGCTGATCCAGATCCGGGATGCCTGCCGTCCCGGCGAACTGCTCAACCTGATCGACGGACTCGAGAAGGCAGGACTTCCAGAACTTGTCGAGGTTGCGAAGGAGCGCCTTCCCGAGGTTGAAACTCTGGCCCGACTCGATGATGACCTTCAGGCGGCTACGCTCAAGAAAGCAATCCTGGCGCAGGAGTTCGATGCGATCGGGGCACGCAGTCGTGCCGCGTTGGAGAGCGCTACTTTCGAGGCGCCCTTTCTGGAAATCCTGAAGGAATGCATGGAACGCGCCGATCGCCAGCGCAGGAAGGAAGCGGACTGGAGGAATCAAGGTTGTTGCCGCGGTTGCGGGGGCACCCTTTCGAACTACGAGTTGACGACAGGATTCTGCAATGCCCATTCCGGGCTCGCGAAAGACCTGCGCAGCGGGATTGACGGCCCCCTCCGATCGCAGTAGACGATGAATCACAGTATCCAAGTCCCTCTTGAAGGAGGATCCGATGGCGACCATCAAGTGCGAGGCGTCCGGGTGCCACAAGACCAGCGACGGGGGGCACATCTTCTACCAGTGCGACCACTGCGGCCGGTGGTGGTGCAGCCACCATGGGTCGAAGGGGGCGAAATGCCCGGGGTGCCAGAAGGGGTACCTGAAACACTAGTGTCTCGCGGTTCCTGCAGGGAGGCACTCAGATGTTGAAAACGGTGCTCCTCGTGCTCGGTGCTCTGGCACTCTATCTCCTGTTCGCGGTGAAGATGGGTTGGCTCATCCTGCTTTGCATCCTGGCCATCATCCTCGTGATCCGGCACTACACCTGGGGCCGGATCGTGAACATGTCTGATGAACAGTACAACCGGGAAATGAGGTGGATGAAGGCCGAACTGCAAGAGGACGAGGACAAGGAGAGGCGACTGGACGAGGAATATCGCAACCGGGCGATGCTTGCCATGGGCTCCAGCGAGCCCGTGGCCGCCTCACACCGCACATCCAAGTCCCGTTCGGCAAAGGGCGGACCCGGAAAGGAATCGCCTCCGAGCCAGCCGTCCGCGGTTTCGTACGCTGAGGCAGTGCCGTCGAATGGAGCCTGCGCTTGTTGCGGGCAGGCGTTCATCGAGGCCACCCGGGTCTCGCCTTCACCGGGTGCGGTGTGGGCGGGTCCTCTGGAACGGTTCGCGTCCGCCGGCGTCTGCCCGAAGTGCTACAACGATTACGGAATCATCCAGGGGTTCGAGCGGCTTCCCAACGAGGCCGAGATGAAGGCGGCCGCCGAGGATGCGCTGGCCAAGGCCAGTTCGTCTTCAGCCGCCTACGAGGTCGTGCGCCAGGCCCGCCAGAGATGGCCCGAGATCGTCGCTGCGGCGGCGCGGAAGGCGACGGAGTTCGAGAGCCGGGAAACGGCTCTGGCAGCGGTGGCGAACGGCCAGACGGTCGCCGAGTTGGAGGCGCTGGCGGCAGCCCACAGGGCATCGGGGGCGACGGACCTCGAGGAGGCGGCGCTGGAACGCATGGAGGGAGTCCAGGCCGAGACGGAGTCCATCGCGCGACTGAAGTTGCTGGTTGGCCAGACGGTCTTCCCGAAGCACGCGCAGATGTTGGCGAAACTGTCGGAGTCCATGCGCTCCAGTCCGGCAGCCGGTTCGAGACCGCCGTCCCTTCCGGGGCAATGGGACTCGCTGCTGGCGGACATCGATACGCGGCTGGAAGTCCTGCTCAAGAAGGAGAAGGCGGGCCGGAACGAGGGTTCGTGCACGGGTTGCCGCTGCATGCTCGGCCGCTACGAGGCGTCGAGCAATGTCTGCGGGAAATGCACCCAGAAGGCCCGGGATTTCGAGGCGGCCCTGAAGGAGGTCCAGGACCCAAGAGGCCAGGGGCAAAGGGGGGCTCAGAAGGGTACCCCGCCCGGTGAAGCCCCCGTGGACGGGAAGGCCCTGCTGGATGCCGCCACGGATCTTGTCCACGAGGCCGACGAGCGTTGGGGATCCCCCGGCGAGCGTCGCGGCATTTCCGGCCGGGAACTCGACGAACGATTCCGTAAGGAGTTCCTGCCGAGGTACGAATCGGCCCTCGGGTGCCTCGGGAGGATTCCGCGGGACGACCCAATGGTTGTCGATGAGAGCCGGAAGCGTCGGGCCGGGTATGAAACGGACATCGGCTTGGCGTCCTTGTCCGTACTGCTGTCGTTTCGACGTCGCGTCGAGGAGATGACGGCCCAAGACAGGGCGCGGGCCAGGGAACTCCGCGAGTCGGGACGGGAGTGGTTGCAGAAGGCGGCAACCGTGCTGAAGAGCGATCACGGCGTCTGGTATAACCTCGGGACCTTTGCCGAGATGTCCGGGGATTCCGAGGCCGCCCTGGATGCGTACCGGACGGCCCTGCAACTCTGCACCAACGCATCCTTCACGAGCACGATCCGGGAGGCTCTGGCAGACGTCGAGTCCGGGGACCTGCACCGGTTTCCCGAGGCATGACAACGGAGTTGCACGATGTGGACGATCATCGGGATCGTCGTCGCCCTGGCAATCATGATTCCCGTCATTCACGACCTCATGTCCCGGACGAAGTACAAGCACGCACAGGCCGTCGAGGCCGCGACGTTCGCAGGGGACGCTGGGCGCCTGAGGCAACTGCTGGACGACGGCGGCGTCTTCACGTCTCATGACGGCGAAGGCAACACGCCCCTGCACTTCGCGGCGATGGCGGACGACCCGGACACCGAGGCCGGATGCGCCCGGTGCGCTGCGCTCCTCATCGAGCGCGGCGCCGACATCCATCGAGCGAACGACTGGGGCGGGACACCCCTGAGCATCGCGCGAAGGCGGGGCCACGGCATGGTGCTGAGGGTGCTGGAGGAAGCCGCCGGGCGGGCGTGATCCCGGGCCCGCAGACCGGACGAAGTTCTTGTGGAGTTGCAAGATGTTCGGAATCGGGTCGGCCGAGTTGCTGTTCATCGCGATTGCCGCGGTCGTTGTGTACTCGATCGTGCGCGCCTCCAGGAGGTCGCGCGGATTCGACGTGCCGGACGCGATGCACGAGCGACGGGCCGAGCGCGTTTCGGTCGTGGTCGTGTGCGACGAATGCGGGCGCGTCGTGAACCCGGCCGCAGGGTTCTGCGAATCCTGCGGTCGCAGACTGGGCGTATCGAGAGGCGGTGAGCCGGAGTACCAGGAGCACGCGGTTCCGGCGAGTCCAGTTCCTTCCCGCGATGCCGCGACGCCGGACCAGTTGGCATCCAAGGCGGTCGAGATCATGGAAGCCGACCCGGGACTCGGACGGGCTGCGATGGCGGGTCCGACGGCGCTTGAACCCCGGATTCGCGCGGCGGTGGGAAGCGCGGCTGCGGAACTCGGCGTGCTCGACCCGGCCGTCATCGAGGAAGTGACCTCCAGTCTGCTTCGGAGTGCCTATTGACGATCCTTCCGTTGACTCGCTTCTTGCCGCCAGTCTACGTCCAACGAGATCGCCCCGGAGACGAGATATGAATCGCGTTCCAACCTCGGCGCTCGTCTTTCGTGTATCGCGCTTGTCACAGTTGTTCTCGTAGGCTGCGCTGGCCATCCAATCGATTGAGGGAAGTCTGAATCGAAGACCGACGGGTTCCGACTGACTGATCCCCTCATGCGGGGATTGTTTGAGGCTCGCGCCACCGCGGATTCTCGAACCGAGGCCGATGAATCACCTGTACCTTCGGTAGGGTACGCATCAGCCACCAGGTAGTGTCACTGTGTCGATGCAAAGTTGAAGGCGTCAGTTCTGTCGAGGCCGACGCCGCCGGCCGACGCAGCCAGTCATTGGTTCAGCCGCCCGCGCGACGGTTAGTCGATGGGTTTCGCGTCCCGGGGGGGCCATCGTGGTGGCAGGGGCAGGAGCCTCTGAACCGGCAAGGCGGATCCCGGCGTCCCCAATGCGCCGCACCGTCCAACCCACCGACAAGCCCACAGACGAACAGAATCCAGAAGAGAATCGTCATCGGACTTCCAACCACGTTGCGCTTCTGCATCGAGTGTAGGACGCCGGTGGGACATGCGCGTTGAGGCGGGTGCCCCGGCCGCCTACTTCGCGAACGTGTAGGTGACGCCGAAGTTGATGACCGCGGAATGGAACATGTGGTTGACCAGGTCGGCGCCGTATCCGCAGCCCGCCCAGCCGATTTCCGCGAAGACGCCGACGTTGAAGGGGAAGGTGTACTGGAAGCCGGGCAGCACCTTCACGCTCCAGCCGCCGTAGGAGGGCGTGCCCGACTGGGCGCTGATGGGCGGCGCGAACACCGTGAAGCCCGCCGCGAACCGCAGGTAGGGCAGGAACTGGCCGCGGTCCCCGAACGGGTAGTAGCCGCGGGCCGTCCCCATGAAGGAGATCTGGGGCGTGTCATCCTCGGAGCTGCGGGCGCCCCGGGGCTCGTACCCGTTGATGTCCAGCAGGCCGCCCAGCGAGACGTAGTCCCAGACAGCGTAGTCTGCGATCAGCGAAATGCCCCCCGAGAACCGGTCCGCCAGCGATCCCGAGTTGCCGTGGCTGGACTCCTTTTCGCGCGGGGCCAGCCAGAGGTTGCTGGAAAAGCCGATCAGCACGTCGCCCGTCGCGGCGTGCGCGTCGGGCGCGAACGCCAGTGCGGTCAGCACCAGCAGGGACGGGAGGAGCAGGCGGGGAGTCGTCACGGGAACCTCGTCGCGTTCGGGTTTCAGGGGGACCTGGGCCGCAGTTCGGCGCCGCCGTAGGCATCGACGTATTCGCGCCACACGCCTTCGCATTCCGGGCGCAGGGTGCAGCCCGTGCATTGGTCGGGGAACACCTTGCCTTCCACGGTGCGGTCGCGCGACCAGTCGCGGGCGTCCTGGTCCAGTTGGCGGACCTCGCTGCGGTATCCCGCGCGGTAGGTGGCTTCGCTGGCCTGCGCGGCGCGGGCGCCCAGCAGGCAGGGCGGGATGGCTTCGGTGACCGCGTCGCACCCGCGCGATTCCAGCAGGTCCAGCGCGGCGTGCACGAACGGCATCGCGTCGGCGTAGCGCGGAACGACGGCCTCGAACTCGCGTCGGGCGTTGCCCAGCGCGTGGGGGAAGGTCAGGTTGAAGCGGCGCGCGCCCGCCGCGGACAGCCGGTCGGCCAGCGCGGGCAGGTGGGGCACGTTCAGGCGCGACATCACGGTCTTGATCGTGACCTTTTCGCCGGCCGCCAACAGCGCGTCCAGGCCGGCCATCACCTGGTCGAACGACCCCGGCACGCGGGTCACGGCGTCGTGGATGTCCGCGTTCGGGCCGTGCACCGCCACCACGAAGCGCAGGCCCTTGCCGACCAGGCGTTCGCGCAGTGCGGGCAGCGACAGCAGGCGGCCGTTGGTCTGCAGGCCCACCGCCAGCCCCAGCGAGCGCGCCGCATCGACCAGTGCGGGCAGGTCCTTGCGGATCGTGGGTTCGCCGCCGGTGAAGGTGACCAGCGTGAAGCCCCGGGCGGCGGCGTCCTGCAGTTCGGCGGCGACCTCGGCGGAAGAGCGCCAGTCCCGGCCGCGGTGCAGCATCGCGCCGTCCCGCTGGTCCGCCACGACGCAGTGGATGCAGCAGTTGTTGCAGGCGTACGAAAGCTTGATGTCCACGTGCCGGACCATGGCGGGAAGGGTACCGGAAAACGGGGGCGGGGGCGAATCGGCGTGGGAAGAGCGCGGGGGCCTACAGCGCCGCGATGTCCAGGCCGCCGACGCGCAGGGCGCGGACGCCTTCCAGCGCCGCGAGGGCGCCTTCCAGCGTGGTGATGCAGGGGACACCGGTCTGCAGCGCGGCCAGGCGGATGGCGCCGGCGTCGGTGCGGCCCCGGCCGCCGCGCGGGGTGTTGAACACCAGGCCGACGTTTTCGCGCTTCAGCAGCGCCACCGCATCCGCGCCGCCTTCGCCCAGCTTGGCGACGACCTGCGCGATCACGCCGTGACCCGCCAGGAATTCGGCGGTGCCTTCGGTGGCGTGGACGGGCAGGCCCAGGTCCTTCAGCCCCTTGGCCAGTTCCACGGCGCCGCGACGCGTCTTGTCGCGCGCGTTGAGGCTGACGAACACCGGCGCCTGCTCGGGCAGCCGCATGCCGGCCGCGCGCAACGCCTTGAACAGGGCCAGGCCCAGCGACGGGCCGGACCCCAGCACTTCGCCGGTGGACCGCATTTCCGGGCCCAGCACCGGATCCACGCCCAGGCGGCTGAACGGGAACACCGGCACCTTCACCCACACGCGACCCCGGGCATCCGGCGCCGGCGGCCGCAGTTCGGCCAGCGTGCGCCCGGCCATCAGCCGTGCGGCCAGGCGGGCCCACGGGGCGCCCGAGGCCTTGTGCAGGAACGGCACGGTGCGCGAGGCCCGGGGGTTCACTTCCAGCAGGTACAGCTTGTTGTCGGCCAGCGCGAACTGCAGGTTCATCAGGCCGACCGCGCCGACCTCGACCGCCAGCATGCGTGCGATTTCGACCATCCGCGCCGCGACCTCGGGCCGCAGGCGCTGGGTCGGGAACACCTGCATCGAGTCGCCCGAGTGGATGCCGGCCGGCTCGATGTGTTCCAGGATGCCGCACGGGTGCACGTCGTGGCCGTCAGCCAGCACGTCCAGGTCCAGTTCCAGCGCGTCTTCCAGGAAGCGGTCCAGCAGCAGCGGGCTGTCTTCCGTGACCCGCATGGCCGTGGCCACCCGGCGGCGCAGTTCGTCCTCGTCGAACACGATCGCCATGCCTTCGCCGCCCAGCACGAAGGACGGGCGCAGCATCAGCGGGTAGCCCAGGTCCGCCGCGGCGACCAGTGCTTCGGCCTGGCTGCACGCGGTGCGGCTTTCGGGGATCGCGATGTCCAGCCGGTTGCACAGGTCCGCGAACATGCGGCGGTCTTCCGCCAGATCGATGCCCGTGGTCTGCGTGCCCAGGATGCGGACGCCTTCCCGGTGCAGGCGCGCGGCGACCTTCAGAGGCGTCTGGCCGCCCAGCCCGACGATGACGCCCAGCGGACGCTCGCGCCGGCACACCGCCAGCACGTCCTCGCCGGTGACGGGCTCGAAATACAGGCGGTCCGCGGTGTCGAAGTCGGTGGACACCGTTTCGGGATTGCAGTTGTACAGGATGGCCTTCAGTCCTTCGTCGCGCAGGCCTTCGACGGCCGACACGCAGCAGGTGTCGAACTCCAGCCCCTGGCCGATGCGGTTCGGGCCGCTGCCCAGGATGATCACGGCCTTGTCGCCCAGCCCCTCGCCTTCGCCCTGGACGCCATACGCGCTGTAGAAGTAGGGCGTCGCGGCCTCGAACTCGCCGGCGCAGGTATCGACGCCGCGGTAGGCGGGGTCGGGGCGCATCGCGGCCAGTTCGTCTTCCGTGATCCCGGCGGCGGCGGCCAGTTCCGGATCCGACAGGCCCAGGGACTTGCAGTCCTGCAGCAGGGTCGGCGAAATGGGGCCGCCCCGGCAGGACGCCATGCCGGTCAGGCCGTCCACGACCTGCGCGATCTGGTCCAGGAACCAGGGATCCCACTCGGTGGCCCGGTGGATCGCGGTGCGGGGCCAGCCGCGGCGGAAGGCTTCGATGATGTGGAACAGGCGGTCGGGGGTCGCTTCCCGCAGGATGGCGGACAGTTCGTCGTCGGTCAGGTGCGCCACGGGGCCCAGCAGGCGGGGGTTGCGCATTTCCGTGGATCGGATGGCCTTGCCCAGCGCTTCCGCGAACGTGCGACCCAGCGCCATCGCTTCCCCGATGGACTGCATGCGCGTGGTCAGGCGGGGCGCCAGGCCGGGGAACTTTTCGAACGCCCAGCGGGGCACCTTCACGCACACGTAGTCCAGGCTGGGCTCGAAGGCCGCGACCGTGGTCTTGGTGATGCGGTTGGGCAGTTCGTCCAGCGTGTAGCCCAGGGCCAGCAGCGTGGCGACGCGGGCGATCGGGTAGCCCGTCGCCTTGGATGCCAGCGCCGACGAGCGGCTGACGCGCGGGTTCATTTCGACGACGATCATGCGGCCCGTTTCGGGGTGCAGCGCGAACTGCACGTTGGACCCGCCGCAGGACACGCCGATGCGGCGCAGGATGCGCAGGGACCAGTCGCGCAGCGTCTGCAGCTCGCGATCGGTCAGCGTCTGCGCCGGCGCCACGGTGATCGAG
>Ga0118677_10013141_pt1 | contig 11985 bp, 10 predicted proteins | sample AliMusrvi5mmetaG_FD_86154 | JGI IMG/M metagenome (GOLD analysis project Ga0118677, IMG submission 86154) | reverse complement strand
GAGCATTTGTAGCCCATCGTTGGTCAGGCTTTTGAGCTGTGCCGCGCCAAAGGTTGATCCCCGATTTACGGGAATACATCCACCACCGCAAAAACCAACGCGCCAGCAGACGGCACTATTCGAAACAACCCAAAAAAAGCTGGAAGAATACTTCACAGCTTTAGCAAAAATCCCGCCCAACGGAACCAGCGTTCATATCACCCGGGAAATCAGGGAATTCATCCCCAAAGTCAGGCTTCATCCCGACCACCGGGCGATATTGGAAGACATCATCACAACCAACCCACTGATCATCGCCACCGGAGACAATCTTGACAACTTCAGGCGAATGCACCCTGCAGAACGAAACACCAAAGAACTGGTGAAGCTCATCACCCAGCCAAACACAACGATAAACAAGTTCACCCAAAAATTCGTCCACGAAGGACTCAAAAAACCCTTCCTAGCCGATGTGGTGCTCCCCTTGGAAGACAGCTCTCCACAAATCAAGGAATGGCGACTCAAAGCTCAAGTAGAAGAACCGCCGGAAACCCCCTCGCTGAAGGATCGCATCCTGACCGTAGCAACCACGCCGGGAGCTAATCTGGACCTATCCGAATCCTTCGGAGCCAAACAATACACCGCCGTGCATGTCGCCGCCTGGTGGGGCACACCAGCCGTGCTTAACGAAACCTTGCAAGCCGCCAAAGCCCGCAAGGAAACACCGTGGAAAATCAACAAAATAGGATCCACACCCGCCCACCACTGCAAAGACCCGGTAAAGGCCAACATACTAGTAAGCGCCCACGCACCGCTCGATGTCACAAATGAACACGGCATATCACCCCGGGACTCCGAGCAAATCCAGATCGCCGAGCGGACGTTCCAACTCACACGAGCCCCACAACGGGCGCAATTCGAGCAGCCCGACATCCAAATCTAATGCCCGGAATCCCCTGCTTCCGTGACGGGGCGGCACCGCCTCCCTTAGAAACTCTGGAAGAGAGGCTCAAACGGCCTGCCAGAATCCGTTGCCGGAAGTGGGACCAGGAAAAGTCAGAACGACTCAGCGTCCTGCTTTCCAACGAAAAAGCCATAGAGCGCAGCCTCCGCTCGAAATCCGGTTGGGACGCCATATTCGAGCTCTGCCCCATGGCTCCCTGGCGTGAAACCGCCGCACTTGAAGTCGCCAGTGGAACTATCCTCTACCTCGACTACAAAAACTTCTACCCGGCGCTGCTCTGCTCCATTCCATTCCCGCATCCGGCCCATCTCACACTGGTCAAAAACCCGCAGGCATCTCAAACGGCCTGCGGGTTGTTCCGTGTGCGGTTGCATCCAACTGTCTGCACACCCGAGGCGGTAAAGCGCCACCATCCGTTCACCATGAGCCACCAACGGAAAAGCTTGCCCTTTCTCATCGGGAACAGGCCCATTGACACCCTGCTGCACGGCACCGAGCTGCCAATCTGGCAGAAATGGTTCGACCTTGAAATCCCCGAGGGCTTGGTCTCCAATCCAGTCGACCACCCACTCAAACTCCGAACCCTGCGGGCACTCATCGCCCTAGAGGAAATCCCGGACGGAGACCCCGCGCGGGAAGAACACAAACTCATCATCAACTACGCGTCCACCACACCAAAAATCAACACACCAAGCAGGCTGCCATCCCCCTTCGGAGTTCATTGCCTGCCCGCCCAAATCTCAGCCATGGCGCGCGCCCTGCTTTGCGAAACCGCCCACATGGCAATCAATGCCTATCCGGGCAACCGGCTGCTGCAAGCCAACACCGACGGTATCCTGCTGGAAACGCAAAACCCGGAAAAAACCCTGGAGGAGTTGAAAATCATCGGGGTGTTAGGCAACCACCCCGGACAACTCCGATTCAAGGCAATGGGCGACGAAGCCCTGATAGCCGGCACCAACCTCTGGTGGTTGCTCCAAGACGGCCAAATGATAACAGCCTGCGGCCGCGGCGGATCAACCGACACCGTGCCCCTATTCCATCACTACGGGCCTGACAACCGGCACCGGATCGCCAGTGTGCACCTGGCGGATTTCCGCCATCAGCTTGACCACCAGACCCGGCTCCGCACCAAGTTCGAAGCCCCGGAATCCCCCGAGGGGATTCATCAGAAAATAGACGAAGAAAAGACGAAGAGCCTTAGGACCACAGCAGCTTCAATCCGGAAACTGCGAAAAAGGCTGGCCAACCAGCCTACGGCCAATACTGGCCGATAACACCCACCAAACCCATTTCAGAATCTGGCGCACGGCCCCGGGTAACCGGGGCCTATTTTTTTTATGGTCGTTACACTCCCGAACGCTCCGGGACCAAAGGCCCAGCTTTTTAAGTCTTTCCTAAAACCACAGGGTTGCACCCTGCTGGCGGCCTTTTGCATCTGCAAAGGCCGCCTAGGAAACAGGGATTGGAAAGGCCTGCGGCCACCCAAAACACGGGGCTACGCCCCGCACGGTATCCCCCTGTTTCATATTCAAAGCACCACACCCCATGCCTACGGCATGTTTTAGCTCGTTTATTTTTGTGCATCAAACCCCCCCGCCTGTGGCGTGAATTTAGCTCTTTTTTCTTTCCGAGGGGGATCCCGGTGGCCGCAGTGCCGCGTTCCACGCGGCACCAATTCGAACGGCCCACCCCCTTCCTCTGTTAAACCCTGAAATTCCCCCTAGACAACCCGAAGACTGTGTCGGCGGCGGATTTTTTTCCGTTAAAATGCTAGAATGAAGTAGTGCTGGTTGACCGGGCGGTGTTCCGACACCGCCTGTTTTTGAACAAACGTTTGAAACCAACCAACACTATGAAGAGAAATAAGGGCATTAAAGCCCCGGCGCAAGCCGGGATTGAGGATTTCAGGGGAGTTTTCCACGACCAGATCCGCACGATGGTGCGTAATGGGATTCTGGAACTCATCGCGCAGGAAGTCACGGATTTGTGCGGTGAGAGTCACCGTCCTGATGCCGGGATTTACCGGCGAGCGGGCACGGAAAAGGTGTCGATCAAGACCAGTTCGGGCAAGGAGCGCATCGCGAAACGACGGGTGCGCGCCATGCAGGACGACGGCACGGAACGCGAGGTGGTTCTCAACAGCTACGAGGAAATCCGGCGCAGCAAGGGGATTTTCGACGAGATTCTGGAGGGCATGTGCCACGGCGCTTCGAGCTCGGGGGTGGGCAAGATGAGCGGGATGAGCAAGGGCAGCGTGGCCACGGCGTGGAAGGTGCGCAGCAACGAGCTGCTCACGGCGTTCCGGGCGCGCAACCTGAGCGACATCGACGTGATGGCGATGTATATTGACGGCATCTTTCTGGGCAACGAGCGCTGCGTGGTGGTGGCCATGGTCATCGACACGCAGGGTTACAAACATCTGTTGGATTTCGAGGAGGGCGGCAGCGAAAGCGCGGAGGTGGTGCATGGGCTGCTAGGCCGGATCGCGCATCGCGGACTGGTGGTGGGGCGGGACCGCCGGGTGCTGGTGCTGCGTGACGGCAGCGCGGCCATCGCCAAGGCGGTGCGCGAGTTCTGGCCCGACGCGGTGCAGCAGGAGTGCCTGGTGCATGTGGAGCGGGTGGTCTGCTCCAAGCTCTCGCACAAGCACAAGCGCGGGTTCGTGGAGCGGATGAATGTGCTGCGAGGAGTGCAGGGAAAGGAGGCCGGGGAAGAGGCTTTTGATGAGGTGCTGAAATATGTGAAGGAGCGCAACCACGCCGCGTTTGAGGCGCTGGAAGCACGGCGGGATGTGATCCTGGCGTTTCACCGGCTCAATGTGCCCTCGACGCTCAACGTGACGTTTTTAAGCACCAATCACATCGAGAACGTGATGGGCAACGCCAGGGGCACCATCGGGCGCATTTGCCGCTGGCACGATGAAACCAACCAGGTGTCACGCTGGATGGGCGTGGCCCTGCTGCGCGCCCAGAGCGGCTTCAGGCGGGTTCGCGGGCATGCACAGCTCGGCGAGCTGTGCGCCGCTCTGAAGCGTCCATAGGCGAACGAAACCCGCCCCGCGCACAACCGGAAAGTTGCTCACAGGAACCCGCAGCTCCGACGAGCTGTTCCTTCGGGCCCATTCTCGCTGCGGAACCCTGTGAACAACTTTCCTGCAAACACTTGCCGCCTCATTGAACCGGAGTGGCCAGGCAAACCACGTCCCCACGCCCGGCTCCGGCACCTCGTCGCTGCGCTCCTCGCCGCCGGAGCCGGGCGCAGAGCGCGGGACATGAAGAAAATCGCGCCCACCGGGAAGAATCTCCTTCCCAATCATCGCCGCAACCGCTACCTCTCATCCCGTTAGCCAGCCCTTCGCGCTTCTATCAGATTAACGGAAAATTGACCGCCCCCACTGTGTCTTCCCTCGCCGTCCGAATTGGCCTTTCGGCCAATCCTATGGAGGCGCCAAGAATTCTTCTTGTGTAAATTCGATCATAACCAAAAATTGAAGATACAAGAGTTGCCCCTCTTAAACCACTTACCTACCAACGAGAGCATGAACAAAAAACTGACATTACCATGCTCCTGGCACTACAACTCGCTCTTGGACTCGCTTTCCTCGTCTACCTCGTGCTCGCTTTCTTCGACGCGATCCGCGGCGCTTTCATCATCCTAACCGGACTGGTGCTCCTCGCCTTCGGCCTGACCCTGAAAGGGATCCTCTTCGTCCTCAACAAAACCCATCCGGCCCCAAATCCGGTGCCGACCACCGACAACACCCCAAAGGTGACAACGTGGAAAGTGGTTAAATAACCCCTCACCGCCGCCGGTGCCTCACAGCACCGGCGGTTCTTCTGTGATAACCACACGCCCCCAGAAGATTATAACAAGCCGGGGGCGGCCTTTCGGCCTACCCCTTCCCATCAAAGAATCTTTCTGATATATGAATACGAACAAATGCGAACAACTCGCGGACCGGATGCTTGCTCTCAGCAAAAAACTCCGCAGCCACCCAATCGCCACCAGCATGGTGTCGCTTGCCGTGGTTATCGTTGCGGCCATCACCATCGCAGTATTCTCCCAAAACACCAACCCAACGGCGGAAACAGCACCCACGCCCGACAAAAACCTGCGCACATTGATAGCACTCCGCACCGAAGGGATTACCACCAGCCCAACCGGTGACTATCTGGGAACCAACAGCACCATCCCCCAGGTTTACACGGGAAACCCCGCCCTAAGCTGGGACAAGTTCTTCACCGACAAATGCTGTTGGGACGACCTCCCTATCGGTAGCTGGGAGCTGGAAAGCCGCACCGACACCGTGCTCAAATACTCAGCCAGGGAAGTCCAACCCTTCTTAATAACACCAGACCCCGACTCACCCACACCTACCCGAATCCACATTCGTGTCAGCATCAAGACCGGAAGGGTCATCTCCGCCGAAATTATCTGGCTCTCACTCTCAAGCGGCCAAGTCACCGCGCCACCCCAGAAAAACCCGCCAAAGGCGACCGGTGCCCAAAAAATACCAAAACAAGTGCTGGACGCCCAAAAGAAGATGACGGAAGACCAACGCGACCCTAGCAAGCCAATACGAAGGGCCGTTGCAACCGAGCTTGGGAAACGCTTTCCCCAGCAGAAAACACGGATCATCGGCAGCACGCCGGTATTCCAAACCGAAGTAACCGATTATGAAACCCCGGGCGGGCTGAACATCCGCTTCTGGAAAAACGAACCGGGACTCGTCCTTGCAGTCATCCAACCCATAGAGGATGCCGGCAACAAGCTGGGAATAACAGAACCCGTATCGCACGGACTGTCCGGGTGGGCCAAGACCAACGTGGTAAGACTCCCCAACCACGACGTTCTCATCAAAAACCTCCCAATGGATGAACTCTTCGGCTCGAGTATGACCGTTTCCTGTGGAGCAACCGCCCAAGCCATGATATGCGAATATTGGGGGCAAGCCATCCCACTGGAACTGATCTGGGCAAAAACACTCTTCCCGCCAAAAGACGGATACCTGGACGCATGGGAACCGTGCGCCAAAGAAATCGGGATCAAAACCGGAAAGCAAGACATCGCCATCCACAAAATCATCCAAGAGATTGATGAAGGACGCCCGGTTGTCATCGCCCACTGGATGAATGAGACCCGTAAAGGGCTCCATGCCCAATGGAAAAAAGAAGTCGCCGCCGACCCGGAATTCAAAATCCCCAATCCCAAAACCGCAGAGGAGAAAAAACAATAGCGCACACCCAGCGATGTGCCCCATTCCAGCATCATCACCGGTTACAATTCCCACCGCAAGGAATTCCTCCTGACCCAAGGCTGGGGAGAAGGTTACCGCAACCAGCGGATCAGTTACGAGGAACTCCTTGCTACCGCTATGGCCAAAACAGTCCAAGTAACTGGCCCATAACCAACTCCAAACCCAAGCACGCTTGCTATCCGCACCTCCCAGCGCATAATCCCATGACAAGATTGGGGGTGAGCTTTCGATCACCCCCTTCTTCCATCTAAGAACCACCCAGCATGAATATGAACACCCTCCGCCGCAGGCTTTGTCAAGATCCGATCGCCATTATGTCGCTCGCCATGATCTGCATAGCAGCCATTACCGCATCGGCCAACCAAACAGTACCTGCGAAAGAAATCGTATGGGTCTCACGGGCCACCCAAGCCCAAACGACACGCACGGGCAAAGTCGATTACGAAATTGTGGCCAATGACGTCGGCATCGAAATCCGCGATGTGCCAACCAACGCAATCGACCACATGCTCGCAACATGGCAGCCGGTAAACGGAAAAATCCAACACGTCTCCAAAAAAGACGCAACCACCATCCGGGTCATCACGGAATACCATATCCCCTCCGGAGAACCCATCCAAATCCTCAAAGAAGACCCCGCTACCATGACTATCATAATCGGAAAAAAGGGACCGGACACCTGCCTCAGCGCCGTAACCCTAACCAAACCAAACCCCGAATCCAAACCCACATCAGTGACGGCCACTACCGCAGTCCAGCTATAATGCGTGACAAGTTCAGGGGCGGCCTTTCGGTCGCCCCTTCTTCCATTTAAGAATCACCCAACATGAATATGAATACCCTGAACCAAGCTATCGACCAACTTGCTGATCGCTCCCTCGCGCTCAGCCGCAAGCTTCGTCAACATCCAATCGTCACCAGCATGGTGTCGCTTGCAGTGGTTGCTATCGCAGCATTTACCATAGCCAGCTATTGTGCATCCCCACAAAATCCACAGCAATTACACGATGCAGAAAATGCCCGCATAGCCAAAAACAAAATGCGGCCACTACCCTACCCAATCCTTCGGGTCGAAATAGAAGCAGAAGGAAATTACACCATTGTAGGACTCACTTTCCCAATGAACCATCCGTACGAACAAATCGACGGAAAACTTCGGGTTCTCGTTCCCGATGACAGGGATACAACTATCTGGGAAGCCAATGATGCCGACACTCTCGAAAGCAAAACCAACACCGATTCAAAACTGGCAGATGCACTCAAAGCCGTATGCGCCAACCCCAAACTGGCGGGCCGACCCGCTCCCCAAGGGGGCCTTCTGGCCGGACGCCCAACCCACGGCAATTATACCTACGAAACATACATGGAACAATTTGCAACAAATGAGCACTGCCGCGTCAGTTTCGCACCCTCCCAATTTGCTACCCCAAGAAACACCCCGGTCAAGGATGCAATTACGCTCATAACAAATCATGACCCACTCGCGCAGAGCTTCATTGACACGTCCAACAACTACCAACATCAGCATGAAAACAGCCAAGCCAACTTCGAATATGTGAAAACAGAAGACATCGCGAAAGAACTGCTGGCCGATCCCAAACTAACTAACCCCACAAGAATCTCCCTGCGGGAAGAAGTGGAGAAACTAGGGGTCAAACACCGCAGGCAAACAAGCTACGATTGCAGCGTCTACTCAGCTTATCACCTGCTCGACTTCCACATGAAAAGAGGAGACATTAGCTTATTAACATTTGAACAATTCATGACAATGATGCCAAAATCCGCAGTAAGTTCCTCCAGGTCCTATCAAGCGTGTGGAGATGCCAATATCATACAAGTGATAAGCAAAACCCAACCCGACATCAGAATCAAAATCAGGGAACTCACGCCCTTTGGAAAGCAAAAATCCTTCACCCCAGATACCGCCAACCATATATTCCTATCCTTCATCCAACATGAATTATCCGTCGAAAGGCCACTATGGGCGAGAGTAAATACCGGAAATGATTGTCACCAAATCATGATCGTTGGCTATGATCCCGACAAGCAAGCCTTCCTCTCAAAAGGAATCCTTTGCGGAGGAATCACCGCACTCGACTCCACAGGCTACGGCGACGGTGACCACGGATATTCATCATGGGCGCCAGGACGAGTGGAGGCCGCAACAAGCTTCCAATTCATCAACACCAAACCCAAGTAAACAGACAATAGTCCAACCCCAAATAAAGGCCCGCCATACGGCGGGCCTTTTACGTTCAAACAAAATCAAAAAGGATTCACCGGGATAAATTTGGTCTTAGACACATCCCTACCCCCCAACAACTGCACCGTACCAGAATCACCAGCCACGGATGCAATTGCTCCCGCGAAATTATCGTCAGTGAAACCAGCGACTGCACGCACATAAGCCTCCATTTTTTCATCCACATTTCCAGAAAGCACCACCGCATTCCAAGAATAAACCGAGCGGGTATCCCCCATAACTTCTCGCCCATTTTCACCCTGTAATAATGCCGGCGTGCCAGTCACAAACGCCAACTCAGTTAAACCACCATAATAACCTGTAAAACGCCAGTCTAACTTTCCCGGAGCACAATGGATTTTAGAAAACAAACCTGGGTAATAACCCAATTTAGGGTAAGTTCCGAATGGCAGACTGACCACATACTGGTCCGCCCCCACAGTTACGAAACGAAGCAAACCATTGATTCTATTACCCATTCCCCAAACATAAACCTTTGCCAAAGCAGGCGGGGTCCCTATCAATTTGGGTTCATAATACGCCTTTGGGGTGTCTCTCTTAACAACAGTCACATCTGATGGCAAACCCATACTCCACCAATCCCAAGTGGCAACCATCTGACCGGATTGGAGCACAGCACCTTTAGGTGCTTCCACGTCACCACTCTGATAGGAAACCGGATGGACGTTCAACGCCTTCAGATAAGAATCGGCAGGCTTTATTTCTCCTGGATCCACCAAGCCATTGGAATTTGCATCCACCCAAATCCATAGATTCCTTAATTCACTGCCTACAAGCTGGCCATCCTTGTCCTTATCCAATGATGCCAATGCTTCATAACCATTCGCCCAAGTGCGACCAAAGGTATGATCTCCAAACAAAGCGCTACCATCAATGACTGCCGGGATATTTTTACCATTACGTCCTGCCTTTTCGGCATCCCAATACACCAAGATACCTGATTTGGGCCCAACCCATTCCCAATATTTTGAGCCTGTCAAATCAAAGTCAAACCTACGAAATGCAGACTCGTTCACTTTTCTGACTCGATCTTTTCGCCATTCCTTTCCTGCTAACAAATCCGGACACCCCAAACCAAATACATCCACCAAGATAGGAGAAGAAGGCGGACCAACCAAACTGCAGCTCCAATCACAAGACGGGGTGCTATTTAGGTCATGCCAAAAACATTGCATTATTCGGCATAACACCCCAGAACTAGAACCAAAATACTGCATGTGAGAACCACTCCCCATTCCAGAACCGTTGTACCAAAAAGTTTGGCCATCTACCGTGCAATACCAGCCTGGGGAAGCGCAACACCAAACAGCGAAAAACGTGGTGCTACGTTGTTTATCCCCCGTTCCCCCATCCGCCGCTCTAATCGTACCGGACGCAAGTGGGCCATCATACGGAGAAAACCTGCCGCAATACGCTGCAGCAGCGTCATCTGAAATACTGCTTGTTGGAGTAGGCGTAGTTCCATTATCCCCACACTTTGAAGCCGGTGGAGTTGGAGGAGGGCAGCTCGTATCTATCGGATAACCCGGACAAGATGTTGACACAATCGGGCAACTGGTGTTTGATGTTGGACAATTAGTCTGCGAATAACTCGGGCAATAAGTGTTGTTCAACGGGCAAACCGTAGATTCTGAGCTCGGACAAGTAGTCGCATTATGCGGACACACAGTCGCCTCCGGGTTTGGACAAGCAGTCGTGCTATGCGGACATACCGTAGATTCCGGATTCGGACAAGTGGTCACATTATGCGGACACACCGTAGACTCCGGATTCGGACAAGTGGTCACATTATGCGGACACACCGTAGACTCAACTGCCGGACAACTGGTCACATTATGCGGACACACAGTTTGCTCCGGGTTTGGACAAGTGGTCGTGTTATGCGGACACACCGTGGACTCAACTGCCGGACAAGTAGTTGGAGTATGCGGGCACGCAGTGGTTGACACGGGACAATTCGTGGGCAACGCCGGACATGAAGTGGAAATCGTTGGACAAGCCGTACTGCTCACCGGGCATGTCGTAGTGCTCGCAGGGCACGCCGTATTACTTGTCGGGCACGAAGTATTGCTTGTCGGGCACGAAGTATTGCTCACCGGACAAGTGGTGCTATTCGTTGGGCAACTCGTATTGCTTGTCGGGCACGTGGTGGAGGCCACCGGACACGTTGTGTTACTTGTCGGGCACGTTGTGGACGCCACTGGGCAGGTTGTAGACGCCACTGGACAAGTCGTGCTCGCTGCAGGGCAAGACGTGGAAACCACCGGGCAAGTCGTAGCAGGGGACGCGGGGCAAGATGTGGACGCCACCGGGCACACCGTGCTGCTCGCAGGGCAATGCGTCGCTGAGGTAGGACACGTGGTACTATTGACCGGACAAACCGTCGCAGAAACTGCCGGACAGGTCGTTGCCACCACCGGACAAGAAGTGCTAGTCACCGGGCAACTTGTTGCCCCAGTCGGGCAGGACGTCGACACCACCGGGCAGGCAGTGCTGCTTGTCGGGCACGCTGTAGACGACGTTGGACACGTTGTGGAACTCGCAGGGCAGGAAGTTGACACCGTCGGGCACGTGGTGGAGGCCACAGGGCACGTCGTAGAACTTGCAGGGCAAGAAGTCGATACAGTCGGACATGTTGTGGCTGGCGATGCCGGGCAAGTCGTGCTAACCGTCGGGCACGCCGTACTGCTCGCAGGGCAATGCGTCGCCGAAGTAGGACACGTAGTACTGTTCACCGGGCACGCAGTCACACTTGTCGGGCACGTGGTGCTGTTCACTGGACAGGCCGTAGCTGCCGCGGGACAGGAAGTAGAAACCACCGGACACGCAGTTGAACTCGCTGGGCAGAAAGTCGACACCACCGGGCAAGTCGTGGAAGGAGATGCCGGGCAAGTCGTGCTCACCGTCGGGCATGCTGTGCTGCTCGCCGGGCACGTAGTCGATACCGTCGGGCACGTAGTACTATTCACGGGACACGCAGTCACACTCGTCGGGCACGTGGTGCTGTTCACTGGACAGGATGTAACCGCCGCAGGGCAAGAGGTAGAAACCACCGGGCACGCAGTTGAACTCGTTGGGCAAGAAGTTGACACCACCGGGCACGCCGTGCTGCCCGTCGGGCAGGAAGTCGACACCACCGGGCACGCCGTGCTACTCGTCGGACACGTGGTAGAAGCCGTCGGGCACGAAGTATTACTTGTCGGACACGCCGTAGAAATTGGAAGCAACGGGCAAGTTGTTGTCACAATGGGACAAAACGTGGATGATGACGGGCAAAATGTAGCAGAAGTCGGACAAGTCGTGCTAACCACAGGACATTGAGTAGCCACCGCAGCAGGGCAAGTCGTTAAAGACACCGGGCAGGAAGTTCCCACCACCGGGCAAGCCGTCGCCGCTGCAGGGCAAGAAGTCGGAGCCACGGGGCAAGCCGTTGCCGCCAATGGACAAACCGTCGCCGACGGATTCGGGCAAGTCGTTACCACCACCGGAAAAATCGTCACTTGGTTATGCTTAGGCTGA
>Ga0118677_10013138_pt1 | contig 11986 bp, 8 predicted proteins | sample AliMusrvi5mmetaG_FD_86154 | JGI IMG/M metagenome (GOLD analysis project Ga0118677, IMG submission 86154) | reverse complement strand
ATTATTATGAGAACAATGTTTTTTCTAAAAAATCAGATAACTATTTCTTCATTCTTTAGATCAAGTTTCATGGTGATTATTTTGGTAATGCTCCTACCCGAAATAAATGCTCAAAAGGTTAAAGATTGCTGGGATGAATGGGGTCCTGTATATGTAAATGTCCCAGAAATGACTGTTCAGAACTCAGTTCAAAAATCAGGTTGGAATTTAATATTTGATGAAGAATTTTCAAGTCCTATTTCAAATTCCAAATGGGATTTAACAAAGAGGGGGGATGATTGTGATTCTTTGGGAACAGGTTTTAGTCCTAATCCAGATAATGTTTACGTAAGGCAGTTCCCAATAAATCCTGAAAAAAACAATCTATTCGTCTCTCCTGGTGATGGTTATGCAGTAATAGCAAATACTCTGGTGTCTTGCCAGACTGGTTGTTATCCTCAACATCCCTATAACCCACGGCCCTATTCAGCCGGTGGAATACAAACTTTCAGGGTTTGTTCGGAATATAGTGATCCAACTTATAATTTATTTGGCAATTATTATTTTTACGATGAAGGTTATATGGAAGCGAGAGTCAAATTGTTCAATAAAATTGGGCAAGGATCATCAATGTGGCTTTGGTCTAACAATACTTATGAGTCACAAGCCCAGTTTGGTTCAGATACCTGGAATGAGATTGATGTTTTTGAACAACATTGGGATTTGGCCGTGGATAACCTTTTTAAGGGGACCTACATTTACCAGGATCTTCAATGTAAGCCTTCTAATTCTCATTATCTGACATTTGATGTGTATTTACATGATCTTACTGTAAACAAGGATTACAGCCTGAGTAACAATTGGACCACCTTCGGAGTTAAATGGAATAAAGATACAATAGTCTGGTATGTTAATAATATTCCAGTATATACTATGCTAATGCATACTGCTGGTCATGACTATCCACCCCCAATTTGGCCCTTTAGTCCAAGATTCGGAACAGCAGGAAATTATAATGCAGATATGGAAGATCCAGGGTCGATGAAGATCGACTATATAAGAATATATAAGAAAACTGGTTATTATGCATGTCCAATTCGTACTTTTTATCATATGGCATCTGATGAACAAGACCCCAACTTCGATAACATCTCTTATACTGATCAGCCGTATATTTGTCAATCGGATACTTCATTTGAGAATTCCAACAGAATCATCGGCACTCATTACTATCCCGAAGCGGCGTACAGTTGGTCTTCTCCGGGATACCCTACTTCACAAGATCCTCCGGTATTTATCTTCTCTCCATCCCGCCTGCCATATGAAAATCCTCAAACACCCGATAAATTCAAATATTGGTTAAATCCAAATAATACCCAAATAGTTTCGAGTAAAGTTTATCCTGTTTGGTTACATGTTACTTTCCCGTGGGGATATACAGAAAGTTCATTAATTAACATATTAGTTGGATCACCAGAATCAGGTGGATCTTTTTTGGCTCACCGAATCTCATATACTTGTTATTTTGAGATTACTAACCCTGCAAAACAAAGTACTCAAGGGAGTGACTATAGCCTTGATGGTGGGAATTCATGGAATCCCTGTGTTCTTAAAACTATTTCCGGAATAAATTACTGGTGTTTTGGATGTTTTAACCCGGATACGCAGGTTTCCTTTTATTATAGAGAATACAATGATTGCGGTTATTCACCTGTCACTAATAAAACCCTGACGATGCCTCCTCAGCCTAATCCTTGTGGGTGGTAACTGACGAGGAACATCGAATAAGAATATAATTTATTTGCCAGGATTTATTGGTGCCAGGAAAAGTATTATCTGTAAATCTTCCACCTGACAAGATAGTATGTGCCACTTCCAATGCCATTTGTAACAATTCCGATGTTTTTTGCACAGTAAGCGTTATATTTAGAACGTTGCAAATTATAAAATGTAAATTGCCCTATGTGTAAGGAATCAAGAGTCGTACCACCCTCTGAATTGAATAACATCCATCCATTATACCAGGTAACAGATAATGGATGATAATTTCTCATCAAAAAACTTCCTTCAATACAATCATAATACTGATTTGTAGAAGGAAAACTTTTATAATTCATAATATAATAATCCGCTCTATAACAATAATTCTGCCACTCATCAACTTCGCATCCGATTTGAATTGATTGTAATACCACACTATCATAAATATTAAGAGAATCGTTTTTATAAATCCAATATGAATTTGGGAGGAAGAAAAATCCATTCATTGATGTGTCAATAGAGACAGGAGTACACTCAGTAGCATTGTCACACCTACTTTGTTGGCTTTGTTCTTTCTTTTTTGCGTCTTGACCATAAAGATTAGGTTTTTGTTCTTCAATTATTTTGTCACAGAAGGTGTGCCAGAAATAGTGATAAACTTTTTCTGAAGCCGAATAAAATTTAAAATTATCCATTTCTTTTGTGATTTCTTTTGCCTGTTTCTGGAAATCTTTCAGTATTTTTTTGTCTTTGCCGTTTAACTTTATCTTGCCTTCGGGTTTATAGCCTTCCAAATTCATTAAAACAAACCGCGAAGCATTCCAAATTTTTGTGGCAAAATTTCTGTATCCTTTAATTTTTTCATCGCTTATTGCAATGTCATTTCCCGGTGTGTTTCCTACAACTAAAGCCATTCTTAAAGCGTCTGTTCCATAAACATCCATAACTCCCAAAGGATCAATAACATTTCCTTTGGATTTAGACATTTTCTGTTTTTCTTTATCTCTTACTAAACCGTGTAAATAAACATTTTTAAACGGGACTTTTCCTGTTGCATAAATTCCCAGCATAACCATTCTGGCAACCCAGAAAAACAAAATATCCCAGCCGGTTTCCATAACATCGGTTGGATAAAATGTTTTAAAATCTTTTTCACTGATTGACTTTAACGTTGCAAAAGGCCATTGGCCCGATGAAAACCAAGTATCAAAAACTTGGTTAGATTCATCTCCGGGAATTGGTATCCCCCAAGTAATTTGGCGGGAAATATTCCAGTCGCGCAAATTTTTCATCCAGTGTAAAAATACTTTTTCCATTCTTTCCGGCGTAAAGACGATTTTTTTACTTTTGACAGCTTTTACGGCTGAATCTCTTAAAGACAATCCGCCTGATTTTGGTTTTGCAGTCATTTTAACAAACCATTGGTTATCCAGAATCATTGGTTCAATGATATTTCCGCATTTGTAGCACAAAGAAACATTGTGTTTGTAATCGTGTTGAGTTTTTGTTGGGTCTAAAAGCCCTTTTTCTTCCATTTCTTTTGCAATCAAATCTCTGGCTTCTTTGGCTTTCATACCGTTGTACTGCCCGGCTATCTCATTCATTTTTCCGTATTTATTTATAACTTGAACCGGGCCGGGAATTTCATTTATATGTCTTTGCCAAATTTCAAAGTCGGTTTGGTCGTGTGCGGGTGTAACCTTAACAACGCCGGTTCCAAATTCTATATCAACGGCCTCATCAGCGATGACTTTCATTTTTATCTTGCCATTTATCGTATCAACTTCCATTTCCTTGCCAATATATTGCTGGTATCTTTTATCTTTTGGATTTACTGCTACAGCAGTGTCTCCAAATTTTGTTTCCAAACGTACGGTGGCTAATTCCAATGGGCCGTATTTTATAAAATAAAGCGGATCGGTTCTTTCTTCATATTTTATTTCTACGTCTGATAGGGAAGTCTGATGTTTTGTGCACCAGTTTACAATTCTTTTGCCTTTGTAAATTAAGTCGTCTTTTTTTAGTTTTTCAAAAGTTTCATAAACAACTTTTACAATATTTTCATCTAAGGTAAATTTTTCGCGAGACCAATCACACGAAGCCCCCAGTTTTTTCAATTGGTGCTCCATTACTTTTTTGTTGGTTAAAGTAAACTCCAGAATTTCTTTGTATAAATCTGCCGGGGGAATTTGGAATCTGTTTCTGCCTTCTTTTTCCAATTTTTTGTCGTAGACGACCTGAGTTTCAAACCCCGCATGGTCAGCTCCCGGAAGCCATAAAGTTTTTTTGCCCTTCATTCTTTGGTATCGAATCATTATGTCTTCTAAAGTTACAAAAAGCGCGTGGCCAATGTGTAAACTGCCATTGGCATTTGGCGGAGGCATTATTATGGTAAACGGTTTTTTGTGGCGTTTTGGCAATTTATCAGGATTAAAAAACCCGCTCTCCTCCCAAAGCCGATAAATTTTATCTTCAACCTCTTTAGCATTGTATGCTGTTGGTAGTTCCATGGATTTTATTTGTTTATTTTAGCATTTTTTATTCTATGCGTAAATTGCCGTCGGCTTGGATTTTGCTCCAGCTTACGGTATTTTTTTTGTGAAAATATCCGGCCACGGCAACCATTAGGCCGTTGTCAGTGGACAACGCAGGTTTTGGCACGAAAAATTTTGTGTTTGGCAATTCTTTTTCCAGTTTTTCTTTAAATTGTTTTTTTAGTTCCTGATTTGCTGTTACTCCTCCGCCAAGAATTAAAGATTTTGCATTAAAATCTTTTACGGCTCTTATTGTTTTTTTAATTAGCACATCTATAATCGCTTGTTGGATTTCTGCTGCCATTTCTTTCTTATATTGCGCTGTTTTTTTAATTACTTTTCTGTCGGCATACAAAACAGCGGTTTTTAAACCGGAAAAACTGAAATCGTAATCTTTTGTGCCAATCATAGGGCGAGGGAGTCGGTGGGACGTCCGACATCCCACCGACTTGTCTGCGAGTTTCGCGATAATTGGGCCACCAGGATATCCAAGTCCTAAAATTTTGGCGCATTTATCAAAACATTCTCCGGCGGCGTCATCTCTGGTTTCGCCAAGTATCTTGTAGTCTCCAATTTTATTTATTAAAGTTATTTGAGTATGTCCGCCGGAAACAACCAAACCGATAGCGGGAAACTTTATATTTTTATTATCTAAAAAGTTTACTAAAATATGCGATTCAACGTGATTTACCGGCACAATTGGAATGTTTCGGGTAGAAGAAAGATTTTTTGCAAAGTTAACTCCAACCCACAAGCATGGCTCTAATCCTGGGCCGTTTGTCACGGCAATCAAATTTATTTCCTTTAAGGAGGTTTTTGCCTGGTTTAAAGCAGTTTCCAATGTCGGAGGTAAATTTATCTCGTGTGCTCTTTTTGCCATTATTGGATAAACCCCGCCATATTTTTTTCCAAGCTCAATTTGTGAGGCAATTACATTTGCTAGCACGTTAAAATCGCCGGTTTTTTCATTAACTTCTAAAATGGCAATTCCTGTGTCGTCGCAAGATGTTTCAATTGATAGGATATGCATAGGTCTTTTATACTAGAAATCTTGTATTTTTTCAACACTGTGATATAAAGAAATTGTTTTCCTAAACTGTTTCATTGACAACAAGAAAGGCAGGTGTAATCGTGGACATCATTTCTGAGCAAAAAAAGGATTTTATTTTCCGCTTCATTCTTTCCGGTTTCGTGAGAATTTTCTGGGCCGCTATTGGAGTTGCAGTTGTTGCCGCATGGTGGTGCTGGCTTTGGCCGAAGTTGCACTGGTCATTGCCAAAGTTGTTTAGCCAGGTTCCTATCTTTTTGGGAACTACAAGATTCCACTTGGACATAATCGGTGTCGTATTTTTTGCGCCGATTATAGCATTTTATGTCGAGGATATACTAAACAAATACGACAAGATATCTGACGACGGTGATACAGACGGAAAACGCCGCATTTCCCTTAAGGAATTCTGGTACGTGTATCCAAAAGCGGTTCGGCTCGGAATTTTTTTGCTGTTTGCCTTTGTGACGGGTTTAATTTTTACATTAACCGTCAGTGTTATCATCTATCTAATCTGGATGATTATAAGGGCTGCTCACAGCAATTCTACTTTTTATCTTGGCGGACATAGTGCGAGAGATAAACACCCTGAAGATGAAGAATAACTGCCGACCGGTTGCATGTTCTAAAGCAAGAACTATTTTCATAACTCCCTCCGGGAGTTTTTTTATGGCTTCTTGATTTATTCTGATTTTTAGGTTAGAATTTTATTATTGTACGGCCTTATCGTCTAGCCTGGTCTAGGACGCATCCTTTTCAAGGATTAAACCCGGGTTCAAATCCCGGTAAGGCCACTATTGTTTTATGGAAAAAAAAGAGTATCTAGATATCTCAAAAGCTTCGGATATAAAAAATCCTAAAGAGAGGGTTCTCTACAGATTTTTTGAAATGATTCCCGGGGTGATAAGCTTGGGCACACTTTTCGGTGTGCTTATTTTTTCGTGGCTGGTTCCTTCATGGGTGGCAGTTTTTATTATATGTTTTTGTTTTTATTATCTTTTTAGAATATTATATTTTTCTTTGCACCAGATAATGGGCTATTTCAAGGTTAAGAGCAATATGAGAAAAGATTGGTTAAAAACGTTAAAACAGGTTAAAGGTAAGAACTGGAAAGATATTTATCATGTGATTATTTTACCTGCTTATAAAGAAAGCAGAGAAATTATTGAAGAAAGCTTAGAAACTTTAATAACATCAAATTATCCGAAGGAAAAAATGATTATTGTTTTGGCTGTTGAAGCCAGGGCCGGCCAGATTTTTGAAAAGCAGGCAAATAATATCGCCGACAAATATGCAAATAATTTTTATAAATTTTTGGTTTCTGTGCATCCCGACAATATTCCCGAAGAAATAAGCGGCAAAGGTTCTAACACTGCATATGCGGGCAGGGAAGTGAAAGAAAAAATTATTGATCAATTAAAATTACCCTACGAAAACATTTTAATTTCCACTTTTGATATTGACACAAAGGTTTTCCCTCAATATTTTGCCTGTTTGACTTGGCACTACTTAACCGATGAAAATCCAATGAATGCCAGTTATCAGCCTGTGCCAATTTATAACAACAATATCTGGTCAGCTTCTTTCTTTTCCAGAGTTGTTTCAACTTCCAATACTTTTTGGCAGATGATTCAGCAGGAAAGATCGGAAAGTCTCACAACTTATTCTTCGCACTCAACCCCTGCCAAAGTTTTTTTCGAAGTTGGCTATCCTACTAATGTAGTTTCGGACGATTCGCGAATTTTTTGGCGCGCATATTTATATTATGATGGAAATTATAGGGTAGTTCCTATGTATTATTTGGTTTCTATGGATGCTGTAATGGCAAAAAATACCTGGCGCACAATTTTAAATCAGTACAAACAACAAAGGCGCTGGGCCTGGGGATGCGCTGAAATACCGTATATGATTTTTGGATTTTTAAATAATAAAAAAATACCTTTGCGCACTAAAATTTCCCACATTTATACGATTATCGACGGATTTTGGTCTTGGGCGACAGCAGCTCTTTTGTTATTTTTATTAGGATGGTTGCCGATAGTCTTGGGCGGACAAAAGTTTAATTTTTCTGTTTTGTCTTTTAACTTACCAATTTTAACCGGCCAGATTATGACGGTTTCCATGCTTGGAATGTTTGTATCGGCTATTTTGAGCACAATGCTTTTGCCCCCAGTTCCAAGAGAATTCAAATGGTATGTTCGATGGTACAAAAAATCCACTGTCTTCTTACAATGGATATTTTTGCCAATAACCTTAATTATATTCGGTTCGCTTCCATCTCTCGACGCTCAAATTCGTCTAATGCTAGGCAAATACATGGGCTTTTGGGTAACAGAAAAAGTAAGGAAATAGTTGACTTATAAATCTGTTTTGTATAATATTAAGTTAAAATTATTATTAGAATAATTATAAAATATGGAAAGATCAAAAAATGTTGAACTTTTAAGGCAGGAAGCTGAAACTGGGGGTGATACTCCAGAAGATATACATGCGAGAATTGATAGACGGCTTGAGCAATCCAGGGAGGGTGCTACAGAATTTCAAAAAAGCATAGCCGGCCATCAGGCAAAAAGATTAGAAATTGCTTTGTTGGAAATGATGAATAGAACCAACAATAATCCGGATATAGTTAACAAATTAAGTGAATTTATTAGTGGATTGGATCATCAGGCACAGTTTGGTGATAGTTCTAAGCCGGTGGCAGAAAGCAGACAGGAAGATGTTGCTAAATTTTTATCACAAGCTGGTCAAGCATTAAGGTGGACAGTGGGCGACGGAAACAAACCGGCAGGCGTAAAGATTGATTTTAAAGAATGGGAACTAGACACTAAAACTCCTAAAACAAAAACCGGCCAATAAGCCGGTTTTTCGTTTAAGGCGATTTTGTTTTAAAATCCGTTTGATGCTTGGCAAATACATGGGCTTCTGGGTCACCGAAAAAGTTAGGAAATAGTTTGACGCATTTTCAAAAATATCCTAATATAAAAACAGCCCTTTTCGAGCGTGTTCAAACCGGAGAAAAACCATGAAACTAGCGGTTGTCTTACCACGTGAACCATACTTGCCCTGGTTTACTCGAGTTCTCTGTGAGAACATTGTACTAGACGGGTTTGAAGTCGTTATGGAACTTGACGACGCAGATAAACCTAACGGCCGATTCTGTGTGGAAAAAGTAGATGGTAGTCCACCTTTAGAGGAGATATTTTGTCCGAGCATAGTTGCGTCTTTCGTGTCTCGTGGCGGACAAGTTTCTCTAGTTTCGTAAATCCAAAGATTGTATCAATGGATTTTTTTTATTCGAAGTGGATTTTGGTTTGGAATTCTTTTAGACGTTCTTTGAGTTCGGGATAATCTTTTAAGGTTGGATCTTTTTCTAGAATTTCTTTGGCGGCAGAGCGGGTTTTTTCTACTAAAAATATATTGCTTAAACCTTGCATGGCCATATCGGGAATTCCCGATTGCATGGTGCCGTATAAACTGCCAGGACCGCGGATTTCCAAATCTTTTTCGGCTAATTCAAAACCGTTATTTGACTCAACTAAAGCTTTTAATCTCCTGCGGTTTAGTTGGCTTGGGTCTGTGGTAAATAAGAAGCAATAAGATTGCATATCGCTTCTGCCGACACGTCCGCGAAACTGGTGAAGTTGGCTAAGTCCAAATCTTTCAGCACCTTCTATCATCATAATTGTGGCTCGTGGCACATCAACTCCAACCTCAACCACAGAAGTGGAAAGCAAAATATCGATTTCACCTTTTTTAAAATCCAGCATTATTCTTTCTTTTTCCGGCGCTTTCATTTTTCCGTGTAACATTGTAATTCTTAAATCTGGAAAAACTTCTTTGGACAATCTTTCATATTCTTCTTTTAAAGCTTTAACCTCGTTGATAGCTAAAGACGCTAAAGAATTAAATTTGCCTGCCCCGAGCGAAGCCGAAGGGTAATTCTGTGGCACAAAACTTCCAGTTTGTGGGACGTCCGACGTCCCACCATTTTTTTCTTGCAGTGCTTTTAATTTTGTGGCCTGTGATTCGATTTTTGGGAAAATAACAAAAACTCCTTTGCCACCCTCAACTTCTTTTCTGATAAAGTTGTAAGCTTCTTTTCTTTGGGCTGGTTCCACAATAATTGTTTTTATTTTTTTTCTGTTTGCAGGCATCTCGTCTATTAAAGACAAATCTAAGTCTCCATAAACAGTTAAGGCTAAAGTTCGCGGAATTGGAGTGGCTGTCATTGAAAGCAAATGGGGGACAAGTTTTTTGTTTTTTATAAGTTGGTCGCGTTGTTCAACTCCAAACCTGTGTTGTTCGTCTAAAACAACCAAAGCTAAATCTTTAAACTCTACTCCTTTTTGAATTAAAGAGTGTGTGCCAATTACAATGTCCAGCTGACCGTTTTCCAAGTCGCCCAGCAAACTTTTTTTGGATACTTCGGTAATTTCTCCATCTTTATATATGCGTGCATCTTTTCCCGTCATCATTCCAATTTTGGCATTATAATTCTTCAGTAATTCTGTTATTGTTTTAAAATGCTGTTTTGCCAAAATTTCTGTTGGCGCCATAAATGCAATTTGATGATTATTTTTAAAAACGCTCAAAGTCGCCATTGTGGCTACAACAGTTTTTCCCGAGCCGACATCACCTTCAAGCAATCGCGACATTGGAACGGTTTTTTCCAAATCTTTTAAAATAGCAAAAGCGCATTTTTTTTGTGAATCTGTCAGTTGAAACGGTAAAGAATCGGTAAAACTTTTCATTAAGTTAGCATCCATTGGGCAGGCATGGGCTTTTTTCTGCATTAACCTAATTTTTTCTTTCAAAACATTCAGTTGTATCAAAAATATTTCTTCAAAAGAAAAACGGTTTTTGGCGGCATCGGCATGTTCAAATGATTCTGGAAAATGCAATTGCCAAACAGCTTCTTGTATTGGCAAAAATTTATATTTTTTTATAATTTCCTGCGGTAAACTTTCTTTTATTTGGTCACAAAACCTGTAAAGCAAAGGTTTTATAATATATCTTAGCCAGCGCGAAGTAATACCACGAGTTTCTGAGTAAACCGGCACAATTCGGCCTGTGTGCGTTAGTTCCTCATTCTCCCCAATTTCATTTATTCTTTCGTAAGCGGGCGAATTAAAAAATAATCCTTCTTTGCTTAAACTAATTTTTCCGGCTAAACAAATAAAATCATTTTCCTTAAGCGACTTTTCCAAATATGGCTGGTTGAACCACATTACATTTATTTGAGCTGTCCTGTCTTGGACAACAGCCTTCGTTATTGCCATTCTCCCATATAAAGATGGGGTAGTTTCAATTTCAATAATTTCTCCCTGTACGCAAACAGTATCTCCCAATCTGTTACGAGCTTGGCTGATATCAATTATTTCCGAAAAATCATCGTATCTTGCCGGAAAATAAAAAAGCAGATCCTGCACAGTTTTTATGCCGAACTTCTTCAACCTTTTCGCATAAGCCGTCCCCACCCTCGGAATTTTCTCCACCGCCGTTTGAAGCGTTATTACCTCCATATATAGATATCTTATCAAAGCTAACGAATTAAAACAATAAAAAAGCCACGGTTATGAGTCGTGGCGTTCCCATTTTTTTGAGATGTGGGAACCTATCCCTTAGGAGTTGTATCGGCGGTATCGGGCTTAGGCCGATTATTTTTAAGTATTCCAGCTTCGAATAGCCGAACCATCTCTTCTCCGCCCCTCTGGTTGACCCCACACGAAAGGGAGTTCGCAGGATCCCCAGAATAACGTCTAGCCACTGCAACATCCTTCTCTTGAAGCTTTATGCATGCAGCAATTAATAGGGGCTTATTAAACCTTATCAGCATTCCAACGAGTGGTGCTTCTGGGACATTTTGGAAAACGTCCAGAAGAGCCTGTAAAACTTCAATTTCATCGGAGCTGTATTCCATGGTAGCAGTCCTTTCCTAAAAGGTTGACGAAGAGCTACTTGCTCTTTTGATTTTATACTAATCTTAATTACAGTTTTGTCAATAAAAAACCACCTCAATTAAAAGGTGGTTTTGATTTTAATTTATCTTGGCATGGTGACTTTGAAGTCGCCGGCGGAGCCGAAGGCGACTTGGTATTGAGGGAAGTAAAAGGTGATTGTATTGTTGGGGTTGATTAGAAAATATTGGAAATTGTCGGGGTTGGGGCCGGCACCGTCGGCTAAAGATGTGCCGTCTAAACTACCCAGTGCTTTGGTTAGTTGCTTTGTTAAGTCGGCAGTGCAGAAAGCGGAAATTTTTTGGAGGTAATCGGATTGGTTTGGAAATAAGTCAGCCAGCGCAAGTTCTTTTTTATTTTTTACATCGTAATTTAATGGGACAAAATAACTGGCGCCGTGGGCTCCGCCTTCAAAGTTGTAAACGTTGAAAACTACACTGGCGGTGTTGTTGTCTACTTCTCCTTTGTCGTATCCAATATCTAGTTCATAGGTTCTTGGATATTTTGCATAACCAACCGGATCAACTTGTTTTACTGCCGCATCATTTGCCAGAGAGTTTGTTTTGAAATCGGAAATTTCTTTATCAATAATTGCTTTCGCTTTTTGGTTAAAATCATTTAAGCCCGCAATTTGCGGATAAACAATTTTTATCACAAACGGATTTGTGTTGTCGTTTATATTTTTATCGGTAATTATTATACTC
>Ga0118677_10013137_pt1 | contig 11989 bp, 6 predicted proteins | sample AliMusrvi5mmetaG_FD_86154 | JGI IMG/M metagenome (GOLD analysis project Ga0118677, IMG submission 86154) | reverse complement strand
GGCAAGCAGCGTGCGTGGGCGCGCGGTCTTTAGCACTGTCATTTCCTCGGCGAATTTGCACAGCTCGGCGCGATGGACTTCATAATCCTGAAAGTCCCCGAGGCTGTCCTGCAGCTCTTTAAGCGCCCCGGCCAGCTCGTCGATCGCGGCGGCAGGGTACAGGCTTTTGAAAAACTCCATCATGTAGCGAAGTTTTTTACAGGTAATGCGAAGCTCGTGAATGGCGGATGCTGGCGAATCATCCGTCAGGGCCTTGCCCTGGCGCAACGCCCCCTTTAAAATTTTCAGAATCCTCTGCCCGGCCACAGCCTCCGCCGGATCGCTCCCCCTCCAGCTTTTTGATCCGGATTTCCATGCAGAGAACAATGCCTTTTTCCAGTCAAAGATAAGCGCTTGGTAGCGTTTGGCGGAAATGGCATGGCTGAGGTTCAGCTGCTCCTGATGCTGCCGCCGGAGAATATGTTTCCTGAGCGGGGCAAGGTCGCGCCGGACGGTTTCGTCCAAAGGTGCGACATAGTCGTCAAATTTTAAAATATAGACATCCAGGTCGCGCGTCGGCCCGGTTACGGCGCCAAGCCAGTCGAACTCCGGCCGGAACTGTTTCAAAATTGCAGCAGGAATGGACGCCTTCATCTGGCCCAGCATGGAGCGGGTGCGGCGCACCGCCACGCGAAAATCATGGAGAAATTCAGTATCGACATCCGCCACCGTTCCGTCGTGATTGGCCGCTATAATCTCCACGAGCCGGGCAAGCACCTTGCGCACCGCTTTTTCGCAAGGGATACCGGGTGCAAGCTTGACATTGATTTTTGAACTGTAGTCAAGCGGCGTGCGGCTGTTTATCGACAGCACCTGGTTCAGCGCGCTGTGTTGAGCCCTGGTAAGGCCGGTGATACCGGCAAGCACGGCTATCGCCTGTTCAAACGACTTGTGATAGCCGCGTACCGCCGACAGCAGAACGACAGGCGGCAGTGCTGTACCGGCCTTTGCGCCGACCGCGCCGGTGGTGCTGATTTCCACGGCAACGCGGACGACTGTTTTTTCGCGCTCGTCCAAAAGGTCGGCAGGCCACCGGGTCATATCGATTTTCGCCAGCGGCAGAAGGGCGCGCATCTTTATCGTCCGCGCCAGCGCTTCTGCCAGGGGCGCCGGCTGCCAGTCGCGGGCCATGCGGCCCGCCGGCCCATTCACGCTGCCCAGCACATTGCCGGAGACGTTCTCCAGCCATTCCGCGTGAACGCTCTCGCCCTCGCGCACTTCCTCCACCCTTTGGCCTGCTGCGTAAAGCCGCCAGTCAAAGGTATCGAACAGCGTGCGCGTGATCCTAAGCTGTTTACCGGGACGCACCGTGAAGCGTGTTGCCAGCTCGGCGAAAACCGCTTTGCTGCCGGCCTGTCCTTCCAGCATGAAATCCATAACTCTCCGTCAATCGGTCCGATTAGGCTTATTTCTGTTTGCCGTGCTTGTGTTTGAAGGTCTGGACCTTCACGGCCCGTTTTTCCGCAACCAGGATCATCTGCTCCTGAGACCCCAGCGGCTCTTCATTTTTGTCCGGCGTTCTCTGCACGTACTCGCCGTCGGGCTGCATGTCCCAGGCGCTTCTGCGGTCGCCGCAATGCGTGTCCAGTATTTGCCGGAGCCGCTTTTGGAGCCGCTTTGATTCAACGGGCGTCACGACCTCGACGCGGTGCTCCAGATTCCGCTTCATGCAGTCGGCCGAGCCGATATAGTATTCCTCCTGCCCGCCGTTTTTGAAGTAGTAAATGCGCGAGTGTTCAAGAAACCTGCCCACGATGGAAATGACGCTAATATTTTCACTGAGCCCCTTGACGCCGGGCCGGATGCGGCAGCTGTCGCGCACGATGAGGTCCACGCGCACGCCCCGGTAGGCCGCGAGATAGAGGGCGCGGGTTATGTCGACATCCTCCAGCGCGTTCATCTTAAACTGGAGGTGGCCGGGGTTTGCGGCTGTGTGGAGTTTGGCTTCGCGTTCGATTTTGTTCAAGAGCGCCTTCTTGAGAAACGACGGCGCCACCAGAAGCTTTTTGTATTTGCGGCTCTCGTTCACGCCGGTGGTGAGGTAGTTGAACACCTCGGTTGCGTCGGCGCCGATTTCCTCGTCGACCGTGAACAGTCCGATATCGCTGTACAGGCGCGATGTTACCGGATGATAGTTGCCGGTTCCCACATGCACATATCGCCGGAGGCCGTCGAAATCACGGCGCACGACCAGGATGATCTTGGTGTGGGTCTTCAGGCCCAGCACGCCATAGGTCACGTGTATGCCCACCTCTTCCATGCGCTCGGCAAGCCGGATGTTTTTGGCTTCGTCCAGGCTGGCCTGGAGCTCGACCATCACCGCTACCTGCTTGCCGTTGACCGCCGCCTCGATCAGGTGCTGTATAATATTTGATTCCTCTGCCGTGCGGTACAGGGTCATCTTTATGGCATGCACCTTGGGATCGCGCGCGGCCTCGCGCAGAAACCGCTCGATGGTGGAGCTGAACGTCTCATAGGGATGCTGCATCAGGATCGATCCCGCCTCCCGCAGGATATGGAAGATGGAGCGGTCCTGCGCCAGATCAGGGTGGTCTATCGGCAGATGGGGCGGGTCTTTCAGCTGCGGCCGGTCAAGGACGACAAACTCCATGAAATCGCGCAGCCCGAGCAAGCCCTCTCTCTCGTACACGTCGCGACCGGGGTCAAGCCCGAGTTCCGCCGTCAGCTGGCCCTGGCGGACAGGGTCCATGCCTTTTTCCACCTCCAGACGGACGATGGGAGCAAAGCGCCGCTCCTGCAGCTCCGATTCCATCATCGCCAGAAGGTCATCGGCAGTATCGTCGCGGCCTTCGATGTTGGAGTTGCGTGTCGTGCGAAACACTTCGCAGCTCAGTATTTTCACGCCGGGGAACAGCAGGTCGAGATTGTGGCACATTACCTCTTCAAGGGGGATGAACCGGTCGCCGCCCTCGAGCCGCATGAACCGCGGCGCGCCGTAGCCCACCGGAACCCGTACCCTGGCAAGCACCGGCGGCTTGTTTTTCTTTTGCACGAAGGTGACCAGCAGGTTGAGCGACAGATTGGAGATAAACGGGAAGGGATGCGCGGGATCCACGGACTGTGGCGTCACCAGCGGGAAAATAAATTGCGCATAGTGGCTGCGGGCCTGGTTTTTTTCCGCGGCGGAAAGGTCGCCGTAACGGAGAATGTATATTTTGTTGCTCCTGAGGGCCTTGACGATATCGGCGGCAATCTTCTGCTGGCGCGCGAGCATTGTCCGCACATAGGCCGAGCACTGTGTGATCTGCTCCTGCGGCGTGAGCCCGTCGCTGGTGCGTTTAGTAACGCCGGCGGCGACCTGCTGCATGAGGCCGCCGATGCGCTTCATGAAAAACTCATCGAGGTTCGAGCCGGTTATGGACAGAAACTTCACCCGCTCCAAGAGAGGCGTGCGGGTGTCGGCGGCCTCATGCAGCACGCGGCTGTTGAAGCGCAGCCAGGTAAGCTCGCGATTCAGATACAGCTGCGCGGAGGAAAGGTCCGGCCCGGGGGCGGCTGAAGCCTGCGCCTTGACCGGGTGGTCAGCGCCGGTTAACGGAACTTTTTCTCCGGTCTTCTCTGGGGCTATATCCTCCTGTGCGGTTTTACTTTTTCCCGCATCGTCTTTGTGTGCTGCTGCGCTGAGTGCAGCGGCCTTCATTTTTACCTTCTTTCTAACCATGTTATTCCCTTCTCCAGCAGACGATTCGTTGGCGCTTATGAGCGATATGGAATGCGGTATACGATTTTACAGCTTTTTTACTGTCACGATGAACCGGTGTGTTGAGATGAAATGCAATATAAAATTCAGTCTGATGCCTGTCAAGTTAAGTTATGGTTAAGAAAGATGCGCTGGGTCGTTGTCGAGACGCCATAGTAGCGCTGCCGGTCCCATTACGTGCATAAACACGAAGGGCAGACTCGGGATAGATGAATTTTCGCGTTATGTAAATTAAACATACGGCTGCACCACCCCCAAGCTCGGCCCTGTCAGACCGGACTGAAAGTATTCCGATTTTTTACCCAGCCTTTCATTATTCATCAAATCATAGCTTTTTATTAATTGGTTGTTAACAAATCCATGGGACAACTACAGCCAGCCATTCTGCCGCAAAAACATTTCTGAAAGGTGAAATTATGAGCAAAAGCAAATTATATACTGCTGTATTTTTGATGTGCATAGCCGTCGCTTTCACTTCGTGCAAAGCCGGCAACCAGCGGCTTTTTCTGTACCAGACAGACCCCGAGGTTCGCGCTCTTGTTGAAAATAATCACCCCACGTATCCCGACGCCCGGTTTATTGTTTTTTCCGACCCCCATTACTTTGCCCCTGAACTGGGCACGCAGGGCAGCGCTTTTGAGGACTATCTTCGCCAGGACCGTAAAATGCTTCGGGAAGGCCCTGAAATATTTAATGCCTTTGTTGACGACATCAAAAACGTGACAGCGGATTTTGTCATCCTGTGCGGCGACATGACAAAGGACGGCGAACTGGAAAGCCATCGCCAGGTCGCCGGGCTTCTGGCCGCTGTTGAACAAACGGGCAAAAAGGTCTATGTCGTGCCCGGCAATCATGATGTCAATAATGGCGTTGCGCAGAGCTTTTCGGGCGATACGGCATCGCGTGTTGCGAATGTTGATCCGCAGGAGTTCAAAAACATCTATAAGAATTTCGGCTACAGCGAGGCGATTGCCGCCGACGACAACTCCTTAAGCTACATTGTCGAGCCGGCGCCGGGCCTGTGGGTGTTCGCCCTGGATTCCTGCCGCTACAGAGAAAACGCCGCGGACGGGCCCCCGATCACGGACGGGAAGTTCTATGATGCCACGCTTGGTTGGATCGAGCAAATGCTCATCAAGGCCATACAGCAGAACAAGGCTGTTATTGGATGTATGCATCACGGCGTCCGCGAGCACTTTCCTTCAAATGAAAAATATTTCGGCGATTATCTGCTTGATGAATTTGAACCGATTTCAAAAATGTTTGCGGCCTACGGCATGCGGTTTGTGTTTACCGGCCACTATCATGCGCAGGACATAACCGGCAAAACATGGAACTCCGGCCTGCCCGATCATTTTTTGTTTGATATCGAGACCGGCTCCCTTGCAACCTATCCTGTCCCCTGGCGCAAAGTTTCGATCAGCGATCAGAAGATGAACATTGAATCCCATCAGATTACGGCCATTGCCAGCCATCCCGATGATTTTCTTGATTTTGCTTATCACTTTGTCTTAAACGGCATGACCGATATTATCAATGCAAAGCTCGCCGGATACGGCGTATCGAAAAAAGATCAGGAACTGCTGACCCCGCAGATTTCCCTGGCCTATGTCACCCACCTTCAGGGCGATGAACAAAAGCCCGACCATTATTTGGATTTTACCGGGGTTAGCCCCCTGGGTGTTCTGGTTGGGGAGGTGGAGGGCGATCTTGTCCGGGGCTGGTATACCGACCTGCCGCCCAAGGATAATGACCTTGTAATTAATATGTCGACAGGCGTTGTCGACTGAGTGCCGCAGGTGTTTGCAAAAAAAGTTTACAAAAAATTTTTTCCGTAGCGGATGCCACATCCAGGCCCATGGTAAAAAACACCACCTTCCGTACAACCCAGCGCCCGGCCATCAGGCGCAGCCGAAACAAGCTGATGCGGCATAAGCTTCATTTGCTCTGGCTGATTTGTTTTCTGTTCACTATGGCACGCGCAATACTCGCGGATACCGGGCAGTACACGGCAGGGCATCTCAAGTACCGCGAAACCACGGGAGCCCAGAGCTCCGTAAAAAACTATGCCTTTGAGAAAACCGGCTCGGGTTATGCTCTCAGGCTTTCCCAGGATGACATCGCTCAGGAGATACTGTGCGATGCGGCCTATCATACCCTAACCGAGAGCTACACCCGGGCGGCCACCGGCGATAACATAACCGTCAGGCGCGAAGCAGACCGGCTTGTGTTCACCGGCTCGGCCGGGGGCAGGCCCGTCCGCAGCCAGGCCGCCATCGGAAACGATGTGTGGTACGGGTCGAAACTGCTGCTGCAAGGATTCATCCTTTCGCAAAAAAAATTCGAAGTTTTTTACATGACGAGACCCGAGGAGCAAAAGGTCATAAAGCTCAGAGCGGAAAAGCAGGGGCTGGAGGAAATTGCGGTGGCTGGCAGCCGGATCACAGCGGTCAAAATCAAATGCACGCTGCCTGAGTATCCACTGCTGCCCTGGAAATCATTCTTTTGGTACAGGGCCTCGGACGGCATTCTTCTGAAATCCGAGGAGCGCCGGGGACCGCCCTGGGAGCCCTTGACTGTCGTGGAGCTTATGCATGAAGACCCGAAAAATCTGAAAGCCGGCCCGGACAGTTTCCCTGGCCACTGATAGCTGGTAGGTTTATCAGTAAAACAGCTGGCTGGCGCTTAAAATCCGGCTGCCCTGCGCAGCGATTGACCGGCGCTAGCGTCATGATATGCCATGAAATGCTCCAGGCCCTCCTGCCCCATAAAGCGCCCGAGGATCCTTCTTTCGCTTTTCAGCAGATCGACAACCAGAAGGCTGTCTATGGAACTGGAAAATTTCCGGTCGACATTAAAGCTGAGTATGACGCCGTTAAGCTTCAAATAGTGACGCAGCAGCACCGGAATGCCCTTGCGGTCGTGCTCTATCTCCGCAACCAGCGCATTGACATGCTCCAGGGTCGGGAGGTCGGCAACAATGCGGGGATCGATGCCGGTAGGAAAAATATTCACAACCGGGTTGCGCGGCTTAACATTACAGGAGAGCCGATGGTCGGTTATAGATGTTTTGAGAAACTGTATACTGAGATTTTTTGAGATGCGGTGATAGTCATTGCTGATGCTGACAGGGCCGAAAAGCATTTTATACCGCGGATTTCGCGTCACATATTCTCCAATGCCCCGCCAGAGGATCGACAGCGAGTTATGTTTTTTCTGATACCGTGGTGAGATGAACGAGCGGCCCAGCTCAAGGGCAGGCCCCAGGTTTTCAAGGAAATCCTTTTTGAACTTGAACAGGGTGGTCACATACAGTCCGCCTGAGCCATACCGTGGAAGAATAACATCGGTGGGGCCAAGCCGGTAGCCTCCTGCAATTTCCCGGTCTTTGCTGCTCCACATGAAAACATGCAGGTAAAGTTCGTCAAACCGGTCCAGATCGAGCAGCCTGCCCGTGCCCTCGCCGATCTCGCGAAAGCTTTGTTCACGGAGCCTGCCGATCTCCTGCAGCACCTGGGGTATCTGGCCGGCCCGGGCGATATACACGCAAAAGTTCCCCTGTCTGCACAGGAGCTGCTCTCCGGGGAGCCGGTCTATGTCCTGCTGCAGCAACTGCGGCGCCGAGGCGGAAGCCAGCGGCTTGGCCCGCCCCTGGATTACGGGAAAAGTCAATGCGCCGCCGGTATGCAGCCGGGTCCGTCCGGCTCTGTTTTTCATCAGAGAGGTGCTGAGCCTGAGATAATCGATCATGGCTCTGTCGGTTTGAAATTCGGCAAGGCTGCGAAACGGAATCGGGCTGCCGATATGCATCCGGATCGTGCGTGATTTCTTGTTGATCACCTCGCGGGCAAGCAGCATGGTGCGCAGCCGCGGGTGCACCATGCCAGCCATGTGAAACATCGCGCTGTTGCGGCCTTGAAAAAAAACCGGCGCAGCCGCGGCTCCGGCCCGCCGCGCAAGCCAGGCCACATGCTCGCTCCATGGCGGATCGGCGATCCCCCATTGGTCAAAACACAGGTGCGCCACCTCCCCCGAAGGAAAAGTGACAAGCGCGCCGCCGCTTTTCAGCCAGCGCAGCGCCTCCCTCATTGAGCGCATGTTCCCGCGCGCCGCGCTCGCGCCGCCGAAAAGATCAACAGGGATTATGATCTCTTGTATTTCAGGGATGCGCTGAAGAAAATAGTTACCCAGTATTTTGACATCGCTGCGGATTCCGGCCATCAGCGCGCCGAGAATAATGCCGTCGACGCCGCCGAAGGGGTGATTGGCCACGACAATCAGAGGTCCCTGGCGGGGGATCGCCGCCGCCTCGTCGGGGCTGAAAGATACACGCACCCGCAAAGCATCGAGGCAGGTGCTGAAAAAATCACCCGGCTTCCGGCATCGAGCCTGCCGGTATACGCTGTTGAGTTCGCCAAGAGAAAAAAACTTTTCAACGGGCTGCGATATCAGCGTGTACAGTTTGTTTGTAACCGGGCGGGTAATGAATTTTTTAATATCAATGAGTTTCTCGTCGGCCGTGGTATGCATTTGGAAAATCCTCCTGCGCGTTTGCACCGTGCGGCTCCGGCGTGCGCCCGTTGCGGCGCACCAAGGCAGAGCCGGCCGTGCATATTTAGGTATCCGGCCGATATAGTGTTCTTTCTCTGTTAAGGCATGATTAGCCTGTTGTTTAAAACTCGTTAAATTTTATGGCAGCATCAGGTTTTTTTACTGCGTGCGCAACCACTGCCATGCCTGGTAAAAAAAGAAGCCCGGCACAGGACGTGACGGGCTTTAATTTTTGCCCTTGCGTAACACAAAATTAACAAACATTATTTATAATAAAATATATGGTGCCGCGCTCTTGCGGGCAAAACCGGCAACGCCGGGGCCGGGCGGCTTGCCGCAAGCCTTATTATTGAAAGCCTTGATATGATGTTTTTGACCTTCATTAACGCCGATCAATCCAGGACCCGCGAGAATTTCGAGCTTCCCGGTGCCCTGACCGCCGACCGAGGAGACATCATGGAGCAAATCCGCAAATCCTGTCTTTATTCGGAAAACAAGCTCACTGGGGATGACCGGGCAATGATATATTGTATATCACCAATCTTTTTGACAGCACAGTTTCTGATATTGCATGCTGCGGACGCCTGCTGGTCAAACATGCCGTCACGAAAAAGGCCGGAGGGTTTTCGGAACTCTGGCCAGGAAAGGAGCTGCCATGCGTAGGCTTATCGCAGCGCTGATCATTCTTGCCGCCATGGCAATCGAGGTTCCTGCCGGTGAAACGGCACAGGCCGGCGGCAATCCGCCGACGTATCATTTTTGTGTTCCCCCCTACCAAAAAGGGCAAACCATCGACAGCATACGCTTACTGTTTCTACCCATGCTGACGTGGCTCGGCAAGCAGATCGGGTGCCGGTTTGACGTGGTGGGGGCCGCTACCTACGATGAATCGGTCGACATGCTCGCGCAGGGCAAAGTTCACCTTGCGTGGCTGGGTCCGGCTTCCTACGTGACGGCAAAGCAGATGAATCCGCATATTCAGGTGCTCGTGACGGAATTACACTGGAATACGGAGCGAACACAATTAACCGACACCTATACTTCCAATATCGTTTCGTTGAAACGCCGCACGGACATACAAAATCTCAAGGACCTCAAGGGGAAGAAATTCGCCTTTGTGGATCACATCTCAACCACCGGGTTTGTCTATCCCAATTATCTCCTGCGCGAACAGGGCATTATTCCCGGAGAGTATTTTGAACGGGTCTTCTTCCTGGGCAGCCATCCCCGTGTTACCGACGCGGTCGTTGCGGGGAGCGTCGATGCCGGAGCGACATGGGATTTCAACCTCGCGGAAGCACGAAAAAAACATGGAGATGTGTTCACGGTCCTCCTGAAAAGCCCTCCGATCCCCAACAATGTGATCGCAGCGCACCCTTCATTGCCCGCTGATATTCGGGAGAAAATCATCAACCTGCTTCCTTCGATCGACCGGCCGCTTCTGGAAGGCACCTCCGCGGCAGGGTTTGTCGTTCGCCCCGACAGTGTCTACGATCAAGTGCGCCAGGTAATGGAACGGGGCAAGAAATAACATGCACGCACAACGGCGCGCACGGGAGGTCTTATAAAAAATATCAGAATCAAACTCCTCATCCCGACACTGTTAATGACGGCCATTGCTCTTTGCGCCATTCTTGCTGTCTCGTACCTGCAGTATCAGGCATTTCAAACGCAGATCGAGCAACTGGCGGGACGGCACGCATCGCAGCTCAGGAACTTCCTGTCCTCACGCCAGCAAAAGAACAACGAACTCATCCATTTGCTGAAGAACAAGTGGCAGTTCATCGACAGCGTCACGATGCTTGATATAAACGCGATCCTTGATGAGATAACTCCTTATTATAACCAGATGAACTACGGGTTCGTGACCCTGTATGACATGCAGGGGTTTATTATTGCCAGAGCGGACACGCCGGAAACGTTCGGCAACCGCGATGAGCTGACGCCGCTGGTCCTGAACATACGCGATGACCGGCGTGCTGTTGCAGAGGCGGCGATATACAACGGGCGGCTCGCGCTGCTGTCGATAGAGCGTCTTGAAGGCACTGCGGGGCCCATCGGTATTCTGGCCGCAGGGAACTACCTTGATCAGGCAACCATGGACGAATTCGCCGTCGCGCAGGATCTGAATATTATCCTGTCTTTAAATGACAAAGAGGTCGTATCCTCGACAGTGCATAAGAATATCCCGCCGCAGGCCATGGCGAAGAGAACGCTTCTGGACATGTCCGCTCAATTGAGCGGGACCAATTCGGTCAAGGCGCTGATCGTGGATGATTATTCCGCAGCCATGAACAAATTCAAGCTGAATCTATTCGGGGTCGTGCTCGCGATGGCCCTGGTCAGCGCCATCCTGATACTTCTTTCGCGGCGAACGGTTATGGCGGCGGCCCGGGCCCTTGACGGCGCCCGCCTTTCGGCGGAAGAAAAGACCGCGGAGCTGGCACTTGTCAATACCGCACTGGTGGAGGAGATGAACGAGCGAACCAGGGCCGTCGAGGAACTCCGTCAGTACAAGGCTAATCTCGAGGCGCTTGTTGCCAGGCGCACCGGCGAGCTCAATGCGTCTAACGAGCTGCTTTGGGATGACATAGCGCAGCGAATACGCGTCGAGGCGGAGCTCGAAAAAGCCATCTTCGATCTGAAAGATGCTCTGGCGCAGATCAAAACCCTTTCAGGGAATACTGCCCATCTGTTCTTCCTGCAAGAAGATCCGCGACGATGAAGGCGCATGGCATCAACTGGAAGCCTATATCAGCACGCATTCCGACGCCCAGTTCAGCCATGGACTCTGCATGGAATGCGCAAAACGGCTGTATCCGGAGTACGTTATAAAAGATGCTTCGTAGCGGTATCCTGTTCTGCAGTGCTCGATACATAGAACGCCCGTCAATCAACTGACGGGCGTTCTTCGATTTTTATTCGTATTGTGTTCTTGCCTATAGTCGGGACCGGCGACATCAATTAGAAAGGACACCGTACCTGTTTCCTTATACGTAAAAAATTCACCCTGTTACCGGTAAACGCCGTTGATTTCGCGCCTTGCAACCAGGCGTTCAGGAGGTTACATCACCAGGCATGCCCCGCATACGGAAAATCGCTATCCGGGTCATATAATAAACAGCAAGCGCCGGCAGTATGCCTAAAATGGCTCCGCCCGCGAGCGCGGCGAAGCAAAAATCGGCCCCTGATTTTAAAAATTCCATAAATGACTGCTGCTGAAATGACAGTATTGCTGCAGGTCTTCCCAATATAAGCACTCCAATTCTGCAGCATCCTGCATAAAGTAGCGGCGTGGTCAGGGGATTGCCGGACCAGATGCCCAGCACCGCCGCCGGTTTGCTGCCCCGGCAGAGCGCTGCCAGCCCAAGCGCGAGGGCTGTCTGGAAGGGCATGGTCGGAGTAATCCCTACAAAAACACCGATAGCCAACCCTCTGGCGACATAGTCCGGGGACCCATCGAATTTATTAAAAATTTTACAGATATTTTTCCTTATCATAATCTATAATCATCAGGATTGTTACTATTCCTATGCCCTGTAGATGTTACGTTTTGATTAGGAACGCATTAAATTAAATTTTGATTAGAGCATTTTTCTTTTTTTCGTAGCCGTTTGCACAGGCAAGCTTTTGCTTCGTTAGCCCGTGCTATGATTCTCGCAAAAGAAGCCGGCGATG
>Ga0118677_10013136_pt1 | contig 11989 bp, 11 predicted proteins | sample AliMusrvi5mmetaG_FD_86154 | JGI IMG/M metagenome (GOLD analysis project Ga0118677, IMG submission 86154) | reverse complement strand
GAAGGGACATGGCTCGAGGTTTCATTGGGATTTTTCCTTGGCTTCTTTGGCACGCTTGGTGTTTTGAAGCTTGGGATGTTTGGCGAGCACTTTCAGATTCTCTGTGGCGAGGTCGTCTTCCTTGAGCAGCTTGGCGGTTTCACTCGCCTGCCAATAGGCTTCGGCGCAAATTTCCGGGAGATTTTGATAGACGACGTACATTCGTTGATAGGTATTGTAGGCCTTGCGGAGCAGTTCGTTCGGGTCGGAGCCAGCCGCCGCCTTGGCGGCCTCGATACGGTAGCTGTCTGCGAGCATCAGATATGCTTTGCCGGCCAACTCGCCGTGGAACATTTTATCGCTCACCAGTGATTCCGCCAATTTGCGGCCTTCCTCGAATTTGCCGAGTTCGATGAGAGCCTGCAGCTTGCCGATAGTGGTTTCGCAGAAGCGGGAAGTGCCCTTATTGTTGACCAAAGTATCTTCAAAGATTTTGAAGGCTTCATCGGGTTGTTTGCGGGCGAGTGCCACGTTGCCCAGTCCGAGGGGGCCAGCATCCGAGAAGAGCGAATCCTTGTATTTGTCAGTAAGCCGTTGATACATGGCTTGCGCTGGGTCAAATTTCCCATCCTGCAGTAGAATATCACCACAGACGGACAGGAGGGTCGGGCTGAGGACAGAAGGATCGGCGGCGTAGTTGGTGGCGATGCCCTTGAGCAAAAGGTCCGAGCGGGGAGTACTGCTCGCATGATACAGCAATTGGCTGAGGCGTGCCTGTGCGTAGAACGTGCGGGCCGTGGCTGTGGGAGTTGGCTTGTCGCCGATCACCTTGGCCAGGGTATCGACCAGTTGCTTGTCGAGTTGCTCGGCAATGGCTTCCATCTCATCCTTGGCGGGTCTTTTACGTGGGACGAGGGTTTGGACTAACAGGTCTAGGAGGTACTCTGCCTGTTCGACGCCAGGATTACTGATGCTGGTGCGCAGCGCCTCGGCGAGAATTACCGCGCCCTCCTCGCCCTTGCCTTCGCGGATTTTCATTTTCACGATCATGGCGGCCGAGAGGGGGGCCAACTGGCTATCGGGATGATTTTTGAGGAAGTCGCCATGGAGTTCGGCGATACCGCTCCAATCCTTCTTGCCTTGCATCAGGGTGGTGGCGGAGTCCATCGCGTATTGGATCACGTCATCGGGACTCTTGCTGCGCGCTGCCTTTAAGAACGCATCAAGCGCGGCGTCTTCCTGGTTCTTTTTCTTGTAAGTGTCAGCCAGGAGGCAAAGCATCGAACCGTTGGAGACATCTTCTGGATGGTCCTTCATGAACGTTTCCAGCTCGTTGATGATCTTGTCAGGAGAGACCCGCGGATCATTAGAATCCACGAAGGCGAGGCGGTACTGCATGTCACCGGCGTAGAGGCCTTTAGGATACTTGATGAGGTATTCGGTACAGGCGGCAACGGTTTTTTTGTACTCGTTGCTCAGGAAATAAGTCATCGCCAAATGGTAGAGTGCTGACTCGTAGAGTTTGCTGTTGGGGTGGTCGGTGGTGACTTTTTCCAGCAACGGAGTGGAGCGTGCAAAGTCGGAGGGTTCCGCCGCGTTGAGGAAAAGGGCCAGGCCCTGATAAAAGAGGAAGCGGTCGAGGTTCGTGGATTTTGGGAAACGGGTTTCGAGGTCTGCAAAGTAAGTGGCCACTTCCGGCCATTTGGATTGCTCGACGAGGAGTTCGCCGGCAAGGGTGGCGACGGCCTCAGTATCGTCGGCATCCGGATAGGTGGTGAGGTAGATCTTGCACAGGTCGAGCAACTCCGTGGTCTTTTTAAGATCTTGCATGATCATGATCTCAGAGAAGGCTGCGGTCTTGATTTGCTTGTAGGTCGGAAATTTCAAACGCAAGGTACTGAAGCAAACCCGTGCCTCTTCGTAGCGTTTGAGTTCATAGAAGCAGTGGGCCCGGCGCATCAACAAGCCCGCGTCGAGATCCTTCAACTCCTTGATGGCCGCTAGCGCCTTTTCATTCGCTTCAATCGCAGGCTTGAGGTTGGACACCAATTCCCGGGCGATGGAGCGTACCGCCGGCGCGTCCGGTTTCTTCTTTTCGTCAGCATCTTCCTTGGCAACGGTGCGTTCGAGAATCGCCAGATTTTTCCGCTGGATATCGAGTGATTGGGCCTGGATATTGAGTATCTGGCTGCGCGAGGGGGCCGTTTGAAAGATGGCCAGCGCTGTATCATAGTCGCGTGTTGCCAGGCACTCGTCACCTTTCACAATCACCTGATTGGTGTACCAAGCGATGGCATCGCGCACTCCTGCCTGGTTGGTCAAATGGTCCAGATAATACACCAGATCCTCGAGTTTTCCTTCGTCGGCTAGCAAGTTGATTACTCCCACGGCAGCGGCGGTCTGGTTGGCGCTGCGGATGTCCGCGCCCATCAGTGCCTTGAATACTTCCATGGCTTCCTTGCGTTTGCCCCCTTCGCTGTAGAGACCGGCGAGGGCCAAGCCTGCTTCGGCGTTGAGCTTGGGATCTTTCATAGCCATCTTAAGGACTTTGATGGCAGTCTCCTTTTTGGGATCCGTGTCTTGGCCGATGCACGCCTTGCCGACACCCAGTGCACTGCGGGTCGCATATACGCCGGTGGGATACTTGGTGACGTAATTGGTGAAGGCAGTCTCGGCTTCCACAAACTGGCCGGCAAGCAGATTGGCGAGGCCCACTTTGAAGGTCAGTTCCTCCATCATCTCGCCCTTCGCGGCTTCCGGGGGGAGAACCTTGATGAGTTCATCGAGCTTGGTCACGGCGCTCGCGTATTCCTTGGCTTCAAACGCCGCATCAATTTCCCTGAGCATCCGATTGAGCGTCGCGATGGCAATCGCCTTTACCGGAGCTACTGGTGCTGGGGGGGGCGTGACCTTCGGGGCCGCCACAGCAGAATGAATCAGGACTGAAGATAGCGCGGTCCACGCGATAAGGGCAAGGAAAGATGTGGGGTTGCGGGCTGCCATGCGAAAGCGTTTTGAGGAGGCTAATCGTGCCATGTGCGAGGTCAATCAAAAAAACAAAGGATTTTTTGCACCAACTGGCAAATCGCGGGGTTTCAAGTGTTTCATTGGGGTTGGGTTTCGTCGGCTTCCGCTCCAAAATGCAAGATGCAGGCGTGCCAAGAGGCAGCCGAGAGTCTTTTCGGCGTCAGCCCAGGTTGCGGCGATGGCCGCGTTCGGTGGTGGCTTGGCATGCCGGGCACTCGACGGTGGGGCCGTGCGACGAGTCCTCGAAGGCGTGGAGGCAGAGCCGACAGATGACCCGGCGGGCCAGTGCTTGGCGCTCGCCGCGGGCGTGGAAAAAGCGTGAGAGCAAGGCGGTGAGTAACACCAGAGCCAATGAGCCACCCAGGGCTAAACGGACAAACTCAGTGAGGGTCAGTTCCATCGGTGGGTTGGTTGTTGAACCTTATTCCGACTGCCAGCCAGCCGCCGTCGGCCGCCAGCTTTGGGTCAAAGACCACTCCGCGCAACCAGTTCTCTAACGGTGCTGAAGTGGTTCCCACCGTTTTCGTCAGGGATACCGCTTCAGCCACCCCGCCAGTGGCATGGAGACGCAGCAGGAAACGCCAGTCGGTGGCCGTCATCGCCGCATCGACGTCTCCGGCCAATGCCGGCAGGTTGCGCGGCAGGCCGACCTTCCCGACTGCGGACAGCGGATAGAGCACGGGTACGAGCCTGCCCGTTGGCATATCATGATGTGAGGCCACCAGAGGCACGCGGCGCGGCAACACCAGCTCGCCCTTGTCGGCGAGTGCCTGCGGTTTGGCCAGTACTGCGGCTGGCAGGTCGCGCAAGGTTGGCACATAGGCGTGGGCTGTAATGCGCGTTGCCTGCAACACTTCTTTCGCCAGGGGCGCGTATGCCGCCCACTCGGTTAGTTCGTAGCGTGCCAGCAAGGGGCCGCCTTCTTTTGCCCGCAGTGCCCATGATATGCCGTTGCCGCTGGCAGGCAGTTGCATCCATGACGCTTTGCTGGCCATTTTGAATTGCGGGGCGGCCACCTTGATGCGCACCAAGCCCAGCAGCACGGCGAATACCAGAGTGGCCAGCGCGGTGGGCACTAACATGGCAAAGCGCGAGCGGGACGCTCCGCGCCACGCAAAAAGCAGCGGCACCGGCTCGCCGGTTCGATCTTTGGGACGGGTCTGGGCCGGGCTCATGAATCCGGTTGGCTGGTCTCCGGGCTGGCCGCCGCCCGCGGTTTTAGTGCTGCTTGGCCCACGATCGCCAGGCGGAACCCCTTGCCCACGATCAGTTCCGCCACCGCCCGCTCTTCACCTACCGGGGTCGCAGCATCGGTTTGTAGCAAAATAACCGCTTTGGCCGCCACACCGTCGGCTCGCAAATTGTCGAGCCGCAACGCCAATTCGTCCAGCGTCACCGGATGGCGTTGCAGGTGGATTCGCGGGCCGCCTTGGCCGGGGCTCAATGTGACCACCAGGGTGTCGCGAAAACGTTCCATCTGAAATTTGGATGGGGGTAAATCCACCATCACTCCCGACTGCAAAACCAGCGATGGCCCTAACATGAAAAAAAGTGTCAGCAACAAAAACAAGTTAAAAACCGGCAGCGCGTGTAGGAAGCCGGGGCGTTCGGGCAATGTCGTCTCCAACTTCATGGGGCGGCTGCTTGCGGGGGAGGGGGCGCGGCTTTGCCGGCGCTCACCTCACCCCGGAACGGTGCGAAAAGCGCCTCTTCGCGCGTATCTGAGATGAGGTTGATCATTTCAATGCCGGCCCGTTCGATGCGGTGTATCAGACGCTTGGCTCGCCCTAGGAAATATAGGTAAAACACATACATCGGCACCGCCACAGTCAGCCCCACCACCGAGGTGATCAAGGCGGTAAAGACCCCGCCGGAAAGCTCGCCGGGGCTCGAAAACCCGCCTTGTTCGCTGACCCTTTGGAAGGTTTCGACCATGCCGACCATGGTGCCGAGCATACCCACCAGGGGTGCCAGCAGTGCCACGCCGAGGATAGCGCGGACGTTGTTTTCGATTTGCGGCACCTCCAACTGGCCAGCCTCCTGCACCACATCGCGCAAATCCTGCCGCGGTAAATAATACCGCAGCAACGCCGCATGGGCCACCCGCGCCACCGGGCCCGGTGCCCGCGCTGCCTCGTGCAACGCCTCCGCAAACGCCCGCCGCCGGATGTGATGCGCCAGTCCCACCAGCAAATCTCCGACGTTGATGCGCGCCCGGTGAAAATAAAACAAGCGCTCGATCACGCAGACCGTGCCGACAAACGCCAGCCCGAGCAGAATCCAGACTAGAGGTCCGCCCCGCTCGATCAAGCCCGATGGTTCCATCAATCCCAAGATCATCCGAGGGCAAACTACGCCAGCGACCCACCCGCTGACCAGCACCAAAAGCTTGCCACCCGCAGCAACCCCGCCCCAGCATCCCCCGCGCATGCTCCAACTCGTCATAACCGGCGGCTGCGGTGGACTCGGCCGAGCCCTGGCCGCCACCTTTCACAGCCCGCTGTGGCAACCCGCCGAGCCCAGTCACGGCGAACTCGACGTCACCGATGCGGCTGCAGTGCGGGAGTTTTTCGCCGACCGCAGAGTCGATTTGCTGGTTTGTGCAGCGGGCCTCACCCGCGACGCCCCGCTGGCCCGGTTGGTGGAAAGCGCCTGGGACGAAGTCATCGCGGTGAATTTCGGCGGTGCCCGCGCCTGCGCCGCAGCGGTGATGCCTGGCATGCTGGCTCGTGGCAGCGGCCACATTGTCTTTATTTCCAGCTATTCGGCGCGTCATCCGCCGCCCGGACAAGCCGCCTATGCCACTGCCAAGGCCGGGTTGCTCGGCCTCACCCAGCAACTCGCCACCCGCCACGGATGCCATGGCATCCGCGTCAATGCCATCCTCCCCGGTTTCCTGGAGACGCCGATGACGCGCCTCGTGCCCGCCGCCCGCCGTGCCGCCGTCCTCGCCGAGCACGCCCTGGGCACCTTCAATACGCCATCAGCCGTCGCCGGTTTCATTCACTTTCTTCACCACCACCTTCCACACACATCCGGCCAATTCTTCCAGTTGGACAGCCGCCCCGCTACCTGAGAGCGTTTTTTTAAAATTGTGAGGGCAAAAGGTTGCACAGTGCCGCAAAACCCCCTTCAATCACCGTTCACCCACTAACAATACAACCATCCCCAACATGAAAATCGTCAAAAACAACTTTGCCAATGAAGAAGTGCTGCTCGACTTCCACGAATACGATGCCTGCGAATTCCGCGATTGCCGCTTCGTGGTACTCGGCTACGGCCCGTTCGTCCTCAACAAGTGTGAGGTGATCAATTGCACTTTCAATTTTGCCGGACCTGCTGCCAACACCATCCAGACGATGTCCGCCATCTACAACAACAACGGTGAGCAGGGAAAACAGCTCATCGAGGCCACCTTCGACAATATCCGCAAAGGTATCGCCGCCCCGGCCCAACCCACCGCCTAGGTCTGAGCCACCGGCTCTCCCATAGAGTGCGGCAGCTTGCGCTGCCAGGTCAATCCAGCTTACCTGCGAGTTGTCAGCTTGCGGGTAAGCTGGACACGATAGATATTTTCGCGTTTGAGGAGTTCACCCATGAATATTAATTTGAAGTGTCCCAATTGCGGTTTGGATATGCTGGCGGAAGCCAGCAACGTCGGCGGTATCGGCCAATGCACGTCCTGTGGCCAGCAATTCGTGGTGGCGCCACCGCCGCAGTTTTTGCCTGTGGTAAGGGCCCAGATGGTCGTCCCCGCTAGCCGCCAAATCCCGATCACTCCTCCTCCGGCATCTCCCGCACCACTGCCCCACTCGCCGTCTCGGACGATGCCCCGAACCGCTCCGGCAGGCCAGCGGCATGCGCCACCTGCACCTGTGAAGAGAACGGAGCATAAGAGCAAAAACCGCGACAAGATTCTCATCGGCAGCGTGCTAACGATCGGGGCACTGCTCATTTTCGGATTGCTCTGGTTGATCCAACACGCCAATCCGGGCGCGCCGCCAACCGAGCCGGCGCAGCCCGCTGCGGTGGCCAAACCGGCAGTAGCCGTGCCATCGGCGCGGGACAAGGAACTCGAGCGCCTTGAGACCAAGCAAAAGGAGATGGAGAAGGAACTCGAGCAGACCAAACTCATTCGCGACAAGCATGAACAAGATGCTCAGGAGGCGATGCTTGCAGAGCGGCGCAGGCAGGAAGCCGATATGACCGCCCAGCAGACGAAATTGCGCCATCATTATGCGGAGACACTTTTTGAGGGAGACGAGGAAGCCGCCAAGACCTTCATCACCGAGCTGGAAAACGTCCGCAATGAGCTGGACATGTTGCCCGAGGATGCCAAGGAACGCACATCCAAAGAGGAAACCTACAAGTTCGTCGCATCCCATCTGATCAAGCGCATCGGCAATAATGCCGTCTTGTCCGAGTGGCTGAAAACCCACGGCCGCAAGGCTGAAGAACTGATGCCAGGCCTGGCCCAAAAGAAACCCAAGGCCCCAGACGGCACTCCCGACTTCAGCAATTACGCCGCTTTCGGCTCCGGCTTCTGGGTGTCTGCCGATGGCTGGTTGCTAACCAATAGTCATGTCGTTGGCTTGGCCACCACGGTGGATTTGCGCATGCGGGATGGCACCATCATTCAGGCCAAGATCGTCAAAACCGACACCGTCAACGATTTGGCCCTGTTGAAGGCAAGTTCGGCCCCATCGTCGTGGCTGCCGGTTTCCAAAGTGGAAGCCGAGCTCAAGCTCGGTCAAACCGTCTTCACGATCGGTTATCCAAACCCTGAGATCCAAGGAGTCGAACCCAAATTCACCGACGGTCGCATCAGCAGTGTCACCGGCATCAATGATAGCAAAAATCATTATCAAACCACCGTCCCCATTCAACACGGCAACTCGGGCGGCCCTCTCGTCGATCTGCTCACCGGCTGGGTCGTCGGTATCGTCGATGCCCGCCTCGAAGATCAGCGCAGCGGCGCTGGCGTCGCCAACGTCAGTTATGCCATCAAGAGCAACGTCGTCTGCACCTTCATCGACTCCGTGCCGGAAGCCAAAGCGGCGATTGAACGCAAGCCCGCCACCTTCCTCAAAAAAGGGGACGAGCGGGCGGTCATTGATCGCGTCAAGGATGCTGGAATGCTCATCATGAAACCCCATTGATGGCCGGTTTTGCGGGATCCATGAATTTCACGCCACTCTTCTCTCCCCCAGCACCGCCATCGCGGCCCTACGAAAAAAGCGGATACTCCCACCCCTCGAGAATCATGAATCAGCAACTGATGGATAGAAAATATTTTGCAACCCTTGCTGTCCTCGCGGTCGGCCTTTTGGTGTCCCATGGTGCCCCGGAGGGCAAGGCGGCGGTGGATCCCATTCCGCAGTTGGATGCAAAGGGTGACGTCTATAAAAGCGAGGGAGGAACGGATCCGCTGATCTATGGCAGTGCCGTGGGTCATAAGAAAGTCATCATGCTCTACCTCGATTTTTCAGACATGCAAATGAGTATCGACACCAAGGATCGCGCTCGGGCGGTCTTGGGTGAAGGCCGGTTTGAGGAGCTGTTCAGGCAACAATCTTATGGCAAGCTGAGTTTCAGCATCGAGCATGTCCATGGATGGCGGCGGCTGTCGAAAAAGGCAGGGGAATACAGCAGCAACACCACGGAGTCGCACCGCGATCTGTTCGCTGAAATATTCAAGACCTATCCTGAGACCGACTTCCGCGAATATGATTACATTGTCGCCAACATGGCACGCATTGGCAACACCGCCTTTGGTGAGCGCGATGACCTGGCTATTCCCTACCGCGGAGGAAAGATCAAGGTTGCCTTGAATATCTCGACCCCCAGCCCAATCGTTCTGGCCCATGAGACCGCACACCTGATGGGGCTGCCGGACTTGTACACCTACGGCGGCGTCGCGGGACCGAAGAATCCTACCGGTCCCTGGGACATCATGTCGGACGCGGGACGCAGCACGGGGTTTCTCGGCTGGCACCGCCACAAGCTCAAGTGGCTTGACGCGGACCGCAAAGCCTATCTCACCAAGAACGCACAATCACTGGAGCTGACCCCGTTGAGCGGCTCTTCCGGACTTTCCATGATTGTCGTGCCGGTGGGTGACCCGGCCCGGCCGAGCAAAGTATTCGTCATCGAGGTGGCCCAATCGATCCGACTCGCGAAGGACGAAACATCCAAAGCCGGAGGGGTTCTGATTTACAGTGTGGACGCGACCCTCGCCAGCGGGCAAAACTCTCTTGTGGTCTATCCGCACGCCGGTATCGACGAGGCTGCCTTCAACGTCGGCGATACCTTCGACCATGCCGATGCTCCCTTCAAGCTACAGGTACTCAAGCGTCTCCCTGGCGACAGCTACACTCTGGATATTCAGCTCAAGAACTGAGTGGTAAGCCGCGGATTGTTGCAATCCCCGGCACCACGAAGTTACACCGCCTGGACGAAAACATCGGAGCGGTTGAGGTCGAACTCACCCTCGACGATCTTCTGGACGTCGATGCTGCTGCTTTCAAGATCACGGTGCATGGTCAACGGTATCTGGGTGATTGCCCCGTATCCCTCACTGCCCCAATGAGCGCAGCAGAGCGGCGGCTTGCTGATGGGCGGGGTTGCGCTGGAGGGCTTCACGGGCGGCGGTGGCGGCTGCTGCGCTTTGCCCGAGGCGAAGATAGATGGTGGCCAAAGCATACAGTGGCTCCGGGTCGTCGGGGCCGAGTGTCGCGGCGTTGCGCAGCGAGATGATAGCAGCTTGCTCATGCCCCTGGCTGTTCAACAACAGGCCGAGGTTGTAATAGGCCCGTGCAAAGCGCGGATTGAGACGGATCGCCTCGCGCAACTGCGCTTCGGTGCCCGTCTCGTCGCCGAGTTCGGCTAAGGCCAGTGCGCTTAGATAAGGGATTTCCGGGTCCTTGGGGGCGATTTTCGCTGCCTCCGCCAGCACCGGCAGCGCTTCGCGGGTGCGACCTGCGCCTGCCAGATAAACAGCCAGATCCCGCCGCGCCACTGCGGAGCCCCGGTCCCAGTCGGCGGCCTTGCGCAGGTGAGATTCCGCCTCGGCCGCCTCGCCGCGGTGCGTGGCCAAGCGCGCCAATCGCATCTGCCCGACCGGTTGGTCGCCTTGGTGCCGCGCCACCTTTTCCATATCCACGACCAAGGCGTCGTTTTTCGGCAGGCGTTCGAGAGCCCCCCAGCCGGCGTCGAGGCGCACGGATCTAACGGGATCCTTGGATAATCGTGCCCACTGGGTGCCGTTGGCTGGCACGCGAGCCAACAGAAACGCGGCGGCCGCGCGTGCCAGCGGATCTTGGCTGGCGGCCGACCGCTCGGCACGCTGGGTGATGCGCGAATCATCCGGCCACGGGTCCATTAGGCGCAGCAACGTCGCCTGCCAGGCGGCGTTGTCCTCGACGTCAAACGCCGCCAATAGCTTTTCCACGGCCTCCGGCTTACCCGCGAAAGCTGCCGCCACCGCCCGTGTGCGTTCCCGCACCAAGGGTTTTTTCGTCGGCCCGTACCACTTGTTGGTCCACTCGATTTGCCAGTCCAGCCCCTTGTCTGCGTGGCAGGTGTTGCAGGCGTTGGGCGTTCCAAGTTCTTTTGTTAGAATGGGATCCGGGCTTGGAAACCGGTGGTCGCTGCGTGCGTCGCGGCCCATGTAGATGGATTTGGGCATGTGACAGTCCACGCATCGGCTACCGGCGGTGCCCGGTTTGTGGAACGAATGTGCCGATGGGTCGATGACGATGGCCCCGCGTGCGCCGCTGGCGTGGCATTGCATGCACAACGTGTTGGTGTCCACCGCGGGTTTGCCGCCCTTGGGTGTGGCGGCGTGGGAGTCATGGCAATCGATGCAGGAAATCCCCTTGTGGCCCATGCGCGAAAGCAACAAGGAGGTAAAATTGTAGTCTTCATCGATCTGTTGCCCATCCGGATGATAGAGGCCGGGTTGGTTCGGCAAGGCCAGACTGTAGTGGTCAAAAAAGTTATCTCCTATCAGGAATTCCTCATCCATTTCCTCGCGCCTGCTATGGCATGAGGCACAGGCATGCATCCATTGCTGGGGCGTGTACTTTTTCTTAAAATCAACGATGCATTCGTTAGGTCGGCGTTGATCTCGCGATGGACCGTGGCATTGGGTGCAGCCGACGCCCTGTTCGAGCCAGCGGGTCGCATAACCGTCTGCCTCCGGTTGGTAGTTTTTCCGATAGCGGGTGAAGTGGCAATAGGCGCACTGGCTGTTCCAGTTCATTCCGCGTTGTGTCCAATGCCCCCAGTCCTGGGGTTCGCGCTGGTCGCTGCCAAACATACTGAACCATTCTTGCTTGGTCGGATCCCAGGCTGCGTCTGGGACCTGGTAGCGGCCGTTGCCGAAATCCAGCACGTATTGGATCAGCGGTCGGTAGCCGATGGCCATGGGTGGTGTCAGTGCGATGGGAGCCACCTTTGAGGAATCATCCTGCCACGCGATACTCGGCGAACTCTCACCTCCGGAAAACTTCCAGTGTGCCCGGCCCAGATCCAGCGGCTTGGCCCGGAACGCCCATGCATCATCCCGCGTACCCACTTTGCGATGGGCCAAAGCATGCATCGAGCTTCGCCACACTTGATCCGCCGCCTGATGGCATGCGCTGCATTCAGCAGATTTTGCCAATTGTGGCAGCGCCACTGCCTCCTGCGCGGTATGGCCGTTCTTCCGCCCGCACGAGCCAAGCCCCAGTGCCAGCGGAATAACCAGCAACAGCAACCGGAAAATCCTCACGCGCCAGATGTGCGCCAATCCATCCAGCCCCGCAAGCCTCAATTTGTAGCTGACGCCACCCGCCGCAGGCCCAAGCTCCGAAAGGAAACGCCTAAAGTCATTGAAAAGCCAAAGATGTTGTCGTTAGGTCGAATTCTTCGTCTGGCGTCTTGGGTCTGAGGTGGAGTCTCGCTAGACAATGAACGGGGGCTCGGGGATGTGTGTGAATGC
>Ga0118677_10013135_pt1 | contig 11989 bp, 10 predicted proteins | sample AliMusrvi5mmetaG_FD_86154 | JGI IMG/M metagenome (GOLD analysis project Ga0118677, IMG submission 86154) | reverse complement strand
AGCCAAAACCAAGCCATCCATGGAAGAAATATTGGGTAAACAGAAACATTAGAAATTTAACAAAAACAGGACATTTCTAAAAAGTTCAAACCGGACATTTTAACTAAGTATTGACATCTGCCAGCTAGACAATTGTAGCTAAAAATGCTATAAACTATATAAGGAGGTGGCCAAATGAGAATGCCACAGGTTCAAATTAGCAAGGTGCTACTGTTTATCTACGGTAGACGAAAGGAGTACCAGCCATGCGGCCGGGATCCGATGAAAAATCTAAAGCGCGTTGTAGATATTCTTCTGACCAACGACACCAGAGCGGCTAAAGAAATCAGCGCCTTCGCCGACGAAAAAGTCGGCATCAAGGTTATTATGACTGACGGAGCCTAACGATTTTTTCACTTGGCAAGAGGCAGCTTCACGAATTATAGTGTCGTTGGATTCCCGACAATTCGGGAGATAAACACAGCTTGCAAAGATTTGCTCAGGAAAAAGTGATCCCGCGGGAGTTGGACTGACACAAACCGATGTCATCCGGCTCCCGTATTTTTTATAAAATTTTTGTCATATAAGTTCGATCAAGATTATAGCCGAATTTCCTGAAATATTCTCTTGTGCCGATGCCGGAGATGACGGCTATTTTTTTTATTTCAAATTCATTTTTTGCAATATTCTCCGCTTCGGCAACTAATCTTTGCCCAAAGCCGTGATGCTGAGGCGAATCGGTTTTCTGGCCGACGGCGACTTGCGGGCCGTACGTGTGGAGCTCGCGGATGATGGCAATATCATCCAGCGCAGAAAGAGGGGATCGCATACCGGAAAAATAATATGAAGGAATTCGCAGGCGAAGTAAGCTGACTAAATATTTCCGGTCGGGGGATTCGAAGCTCAAAAAAATTTCTTTACCGTCCGATGCATCGTAATCCTGCCGGAATAATTTAATATTTTTCAAATCGATGTCAGATTGCTTGACTTCACGGCAACGAACGCAGTGACACTGCAAATTATTCTTTGCCATCTCATTGGCTACAATTTGTCGCAAGTTTGAAATTTTTGCCCCGCCCTCAACGATACTTTCGGCCGGAATATCGCGGATAATCCGTTCAACGCGGCAATAATATGGAATACTTGATTTGATGTTCGATAGCAATTTAGTCAGCTCGTCCGCCGTGTAGGGCTTAAATTGACCCGCTATATATTTATTAAATAACTCTGTCTTCTCAATCAAGGCAAGGGGATATATTTTTAGATGATCGGGCTGATATGAACTATCGTTAAATAAATCTAAAAATATTTTCTCATCTTTGGGAATACTTGAGCCAAATAAATTTGGCATCATCTGATACGATACTTTGAAGCCGGCGTCCTTGAGCAATTTGGTCGCTTTTATGACATCATCAACCGAATTTCCGCGATTATTCATTTGTAATACTTTGTCATACAGCGATTGAACGCCAAGCTCGACCTTTGTAACGCCAAGCATTCTTAGTCGCTTAATCTCATTAACATCAATATAATCCGGACGCGTTTCAATCGACAGCTCGACAATCCTATTATTCGCTGTTTCATTAACCTCTTGTAATCCAACGAGGTTTGCTCGTGTGTCATCCTCGGGCTTGACCCGAGGATCTATTCTATCTGACTGGATTCCCGCCTGCGCGGGAATGACAGAATTGGAGTGATTTGCTGCTCTAAATAGTTCTTTCATGAACAATGTCTGATATTGCTTCGAATAATATGACCATGTTCCGCCGATAATTCTGATCGAGATTTTATCGGTGATATGTCCGACATCGCGCAATGCTTTTAGCCGATACTGCATTTGAACGTACGGATCATATTTACAAGCAATCGCACGCATCACCGCCGGCTCGTTCGAGAGATAGCTTTTTGGCACATCTTTTTCAGTCGGACAAAAGATACAACAGCCGGGACAGGGGAATGGCTTTGTCAAAACTGAGACAACGACAATACCGGATTGCGATCTGGTCTTTTTTAAATTTAGAAACTTTTCCAGTGGTTTGCTTTCCTGAATTTGGCCAGCGCTTAAAAGATTTTTGTAAGCAAATAGTAGTTTGTCATTTTTAAAAAAATCACCGCCATATTCTTTACAAAATTTGCGCTGAAGTTTCAGAAAATCGCGGGATGTGATAATATTATCTCGTTGGAATTCAATTATAAATTTTTCAATCGGAGTATTATCCATGGACAAAAAAATTGCTGATAAATTGGTTTGTAAGGTAACTGATGATTATAACAAAATGGCCGACGAATGGTCAAGGAAAAGATGGCATCTGCCCTCTGATATTATAGCATTAGAAAGCTACGCCAAAGCAGGCGACAGGATCTTGGATCTCGGCTGTGGCAGCGGTTACTTATTTGAGTTATTCGATTCTCCTGATTATAAATATACCGGCCTCGACGTTTCAGCAGGTCAGATTGAAAATTGTAAAGCGAAATATCCGAGCGCAAATTTTAGATTGTCCAAGCCAGATTCACTAGACTTTGCCGATTCAAATTTTGATATTGTCTATTGTCTTTCAACAATTCACCATGTCCCGAGCGAGGAGAAACGAAAAGAATTTTTGAAAGAAATCAAACGGGTTTTAGCGCCTGACGGGATTTTAATTTTGACCGCATGGGATATCGCATCGCATAGACCGAATAAGCTATCAGAGGGAGGGGAATTTGCCGGAAAAGTTGATCAAAATGATTTATTTGTGCCGTTTAATCTCGGGGGCATCGACCAATCAGTCGGCCGATACATTCACGCTTTTGAGATTGATGAGATAAGGCGACTGGTCAAAGAGTCAGGATTTGAAATTATAAAAACCGAAAAAGTCGACCGCGGCATCGGCCGTCATAAAAACATCCTGGTCGTTGCTCGTAATAAATAGTTATGGAAAATACCACCATATTTGAATCAAGCAGTAGCAAACCATTGGCCGAGAAACTCCGCCCAAAAACATTGGGCCAGTTTTATGGACAAGAGCACATACTCGGTCCCGACAAGATTTTACGGAGAATAATCCAATCTGATCGTATTATCCCGATGATTTTTTGGGGACCACCCGGCTGTGGGAAAACTACGCTGGCCAAAATTATCGCCGAGATGACGGCTTCAAATTTTGTTATGCTCTCTGCTGTCGATTCCGGGGTCAATGATGCCCGCAAATTGATCACTGAGGCCAAAAACGATCTTGGCGCATTCGGCAAACGAACAATTTTGTTCATCGATGAAATTCACCGCTTCAATAAGTCGCAACAGGATTTATTCTTACCGCATGTCGAAAACGGTGCTATTATATTAATCGGGGCCACGACCGAAAATCCGTCCTTCCAGGTCAATGCGCCACTACTATCCCGTTCGAAAGTTTTTCATTTTAGGGAATTAACGGTGGAGCAAATCGTCAATTTGCTCAAAGTGGCCATCAAAACTATCAACAAAAATCCGGAATATTATTTTTCAAAGATTTTATCCAAATCAGATAAAATAATCCTAAATCCCAAATCTGCCAAAAAAATCGCCGAGCTCTGTGAGGGCGACATTCGAGACGCATACAATACTCTAGAGTTAGCCATAATCTCCGGCAAAATCGAAAACCATAAGCTGATAATCACGGATCAACTGGCCGAAGAATCGATGCAACAAAAATTTATTCGCTACGACAAAGGCGCCGACGGCCATTTCGACGCAATATCAGCTTTGCATAAATCCCTCCGCGCCTCACAACCGGACGCTTCACTCCATTATCTGGCTCGGATGTTGGAGGCAGGCGAAGACCCTCTATATATAGTGAGGCGATTAATCCGATTTGCCAGCGAGGATATTGGCATGGCTGATCCGCGGGCGCTAATTTTGGCCGTCTCAGTCCAGCAAGCGGTTCATTTTCTCGGCATGCCGGAGTCAAATGATGCTATGGCCGAATTGGTCATATATTTAGCCAAAGCGCAAAAATCCCGCGCCGTTGACGAAGCCTACGCTAAAGCCAGAGATGATGTAATAAATCGGCGGCTCGAGCCGATTCCCTTAAAAATCCGCAACGCTCCAACCAAAATGATGAAAGAATTTGGTTTTGGCAGTGGCTATAAAATGTATGACGAGGAGTCAAACCTGCCACAAAATTTAAAGGATAGAAAATATTGGGATGGCACACAAAAAGAATAGTGCTCTATTTATCTTTGTTAACCTCAATCGCGCCATCGGGGCAAAAAAGACGGCAATTGCCACAATTGATACAGCGCTCCAAATCGATCTCCGGTACCGGTGTGGCATAGACGCCGAGTTCTTTGCTGTTTTTGAGAGCGGCAACCGGACATTTTGTAATACAGAGGCCGCAGCCCTTACAACGAGCCGGGATTATTTTTGCTGTTTTGCCAAATCCTTTGACGACAATGTCGTGTTTTGAGGGCTGAAAAACCGGTTCGGAATATTTTTTGACTTCAAACACAAAACCATAACCGAAACGAAACGCTCGTTCGGCTTGTTTCTCAATTTCCTTCGTTTTAAACTTTGATTTCAATTGTCCAAAAAGCAACTCCCAAACCTTGTCCTGATCAAGGCCAAACACTTTGGCCAATTTGCCAAGGATTATCAGGTTGAAGGCTTTGGCATAAAACTGCTCGATTGCGATTTGAGTAGCCGGTATGCCAAAAACGGCCGTTTCGGTTTTTGGAAGATCGCCGAGAGAGATGGTTGAACTGTCAAAAATAATTTTAGCGCCGATATGACTATAACTTTTGACCGTATCAATCGCTCGCTTTTGCAAGATTATCAAATAATCCGCCAATTCAAACTTTGGATAACGAATTTCCTTGTTGCTGACAATCAAATATGCGACCGAAGGGGTGCCGCGCTGTTCGACGCCGAAAGCGGGGATATAGGAAACCTCCTTACCTTCAAGGGCAAAAGCCTCAGCCAGAACTTCGGCGATTGTTTGGACGCCCTGACCACCCTCGCCGGCAAGTAATATTTTTAATTCGCTCATTTGTCCTCCTTCAAAAACTCGCCGAGCGGATAATGTTTTTCCATCTCGACAACGCGGTGAAGCGACTCTTTGGCATTTGTTCGCCAGTTGGTCGGGCAAATTGATAATATTTCAAGAAATGCGAAATTGTTGGTTTCAGCTTGGGTTTTTATCGCCTTTTTTATCATATTTTGCATCACAATCGGATTGGCCATCGTAGTTCTGGCTACATATGCGTTTTTGTCAGCCATCATACGGACCAATTCCGGTCCTTTGAGCCCGCCGACCGAATCTTTGGCTTTTCCAAGCGGAGTGGTGATGGTAATAGTGCCGGTCTCAGTCGTCGGCGAAGCCTGTCCGCCGGTCATGGCGTAATTTTCGTTGTTGACAACTATTATTGTAATCGGCTCGTTGCGCATCGCCGCATGCAAAATCGACTGTAGCCCGATAGCGTAAGCGCCGCCGTCTCCCATATAGGCGAGAGCGATCCGCTCCGGCTGGGCGCGTTTGTAGCCGAGCATGGTCGGAGCTGTCCGGCCGTGATGGGTTTGGACAGTATCGAAATTGAAAAAGTTCCAGGCCAAAAGCGAACAACCGATATCGATACCGAGAGTGACTTTATCCCGAATCTCCATCGTATCGATAGCATAACCAAGATGCTTTAGGACGATACCGTGTCCGCAACCGGGGCAAAATAAGTCCGGTTTGGTCGCTTTATTCCAACATTTTGGCATAATCTCAATCATTTATCTCCTTTCGGACAGTGGTTACGATTTCTCCGGCCGTGAAAGCCAGTGCCGGCTTGGCGTTTTCAATAATCCTAATTTTTGAACCGGAGAGGTTATATTTGACTATATAGGAAAGCTGGTCGAGTGATGACTCAAATATCAAGACTCTGGTCGCATTTTTAACAGCCCGCAAGAGGGACGGATGATCGAAGGGATTTAAAGTGATTGGGCGAAAAAGACCGAGGCTTACTTTTTCTTTCCGCAAAACATCAATCGCGTCCTTGGCCGCCGCCGCCACGATTCCGTGGGCAATAATTAATACTTTTGGCGTCTTGACGCCATAGATCTCACTCTCGGCCATTCTGGCGAAATTGTCCCGCCAATCGCGAATATTATTATTCAGATGACCATTTAGCTCGGTCTCGTTGCTGTAACAATTGCGTAAAAACACCGGCGTTGTTCGACCTGGTAAAATTGGCTTGGCAATAACTGGGTGCAAAGGCTTGGGCAAATCAAGCGTTGTCGCCATTTTGCCGAGGTAGCCGTCGCCAAGCATAATGGTTGGGAAGCGGTAGCGCCAGGCAGAATCAAAGGCTTTTATTGTAAGTGTGTACAATTCCAAAATACTGCTAGCCGAATAAACGATGCGCAAACCGTCGCCATTGCCACCATGGATGGCCAGATTGACTTCTTGCTGTCCAAAACTGACCGTGCCGGTCGATGGGCCGCCACGCTGCATCATTATGCCGACAAACGGAAGGCGTAGATTTTCAGCCATGGCCAGCGCATCCTGCAATAAAATATGACCCGGACCAGCCGAAGCGGTAAATGCCTTCTTCCCGCCCAAAACCGCTCCGAGCACGGCAAAACCGGCTGCAATTTCATCCTCGGTTTGGAGACATTGTATTTTTTTATTTTTTCCGCATTCTTTGACCCAATTATGCAGTATTTCCGATGCCGGCGTAATCGGATAGCCAAACATAATTTCAGCACCGGCATCAAGCGCTCCGGCCACAATCGCGTCATTACCGGTGATTAATTTATTGCTCATTTTTGACTCCTTCACGAATGGATAACGAATTTATCTAAATGACTAATGACAAATATTTGTTGATTAGTGATTCGTCATTTGGAATATTGGTCATCCGTTTGTGACAATTATGCGCAGATCTGCGATTAAAAAATTGCCATCGTCAATCAGAACGGGGTTCATATCGATTTCGGCGATGTTGTCAAAGGCCAGCATCAATCGGCCGGTATCAACCAGTATTTTGGCCAGTTTTTCCGTATCAGCAAAATGCTGATTGCGGGCGCCACTCAAGATCTCGCCCATTTTTGTCTCAGATATCATTTCGCGAGCATTTTCCAGGTCAACCGGCGCGATTCGAAAAGAGAAATCTTTGTAGATCTCCGAGTAAATACCACCGGTGCCAAACGCAAGTGAAACAAGACCGGACTTTATATCTTTTTTGACTCCGATGAATATTTCAACCGGCGATTTGATCATCCGTCCAACGATAACCGGTAAACCGATTTTATGAATCGCTATTTTGCCCTCGGTTTCATCGCGGATATCTAGAGCCAGACCATTGGCATCGGTTTTGTGAATATTTTCTTTGGCCGTTTTTATGGCTTGAGGATATCCGATTTGACGTGAAATCTCTGAGAACTGGGCATCTTTTTCGACTTTTTGATACTTGAGCAACGGCAAATCAAACTCAGCCAAAACCGCTTCTTTCTGGTCGAGCGAGAAGCTACGATGGCTTACGACTGCTGATTTCAAAGAAATTTTTGATTTGAGACGCTTAGCCAGCGACGAGAAGGCGAAAACAGCGTTTTCGGGAAAAGAAAAACAGGGCTTTCCTTTTGCCTCAATAATCGCTTTGGCCCGATCTAATATTTCGCCACCGACAAATGAGGAAATAACCGGCTTGTCGGTTTTAAAGTTGGCAATTGCTTCCGCCACTTCGGCAATCGGCGTCGAAAGTTGGGGGGTGAGCAAAACCAAAATTCCGTCAATATTTTTATCGGCGGCGGCAACCTTGAGGGCAAATTCATAATCGGGCGCAGTCGCATTACCCAGCAAATCGATCGGATTTTCTACGCTCGAAGCCGGTGGCAAAAAGTGTTTAAGTTTTTCCTTCGTATCGCCTGAGATTTCGGCTAATTTCAAACCGATAGCCGAGACAGCATCTGAGGCGGCGATGGCCGGCCCGCCGGCATTTGTGATGATAGCGATCCTATCGCCTGAAATACTGTTATAACTTAAAAATGTTTCCGAAAGCAAAAGTAGCTCTTCGAGATCATCAGCCAAAATTGCGCCGGCCTGCGTCAGATATGTTTTGATCTGTAAATATGAAGTAACAATCGAGCCGGTGTGAGAGGAAGCGGCCTTAGCGCCGAGAGCGGAACGACCGCCGAACAAAATAATCAACGGCTTTGATTTTGCGTAATGCTGAAAAATTTCGGTCAGCCGCGGAGTGATGTCGAGCTGTTCGATGTAGGCGATAATAACTAAAGTCTCTCTATCCTGATAGAGATATTCCAGGAAATCAGCTTCATTTAAAAGCGCTTTGTTGCCGAGTGAAATAATTTTGGAAAAACCGAGCAAATTGCTCTTTTTGGCTAAGCTCAATAAAGAGGAAATTATCGCCCCCGATTGCGAGATAACCCCGATTCCGCCGGGAAGTGCGCCCTCTTTGGCAAAGCTGGCGTTCATCGAACCATTGGTGATGAGGCCGAGACAGTTTGGACCGAGTAAATTGATGTCATACTTGGCACAATACTCAGCAATTTCTTTTTGATATTTTTCACCCTCGTGACCAGTCTCGGCAAAACCGGCCGAGATAACGATAATATTTTTGATATTGTGTTTCTGGCACTGGCCGATTTCCTCAAAAACAAATTTAGCCGGAATAACTATAATGGCCAAATCGATGCTGTGCTTTATAGCTGAAATATCCTTATAACAAGGAAGCTCCAGGATGGTGCCGCTGTTTTTATTCACAGGATAGAGCTTACCCTTAAAGCCGCCGGTCAGCAAATTTTTCAAAATCTGATGCCCGACTTTTTCAGGGTGTTCCGATGCACCTATAATGGCGATTGAATCGGGCGAAAATAGTTTTTGCAAATTTTTCATATTTTGGGATCCAATGCTTTTAGACAAGTTTTGTGAATAAATGAATAATCTTTATGCACTCTAAGCAGTTCAGATAAAATTGGCGAAGAATTTCCCACGTCCAAGGCGGTCGTATCGGAAATTGTGATAAAGGGCAGGGGATTGGTACTTGGAATAATATTGCCCTCTAAATTTTGCTCGGCTTTTTCGGCGAAACCAAAGAGCGAAGTGAGGTAAAGGATGCCGCCTGATGCCAAAATCGCTTTTTGAAGTAGCGGAAATATTTTATCAAGCCGTGAAACGCGTGATTTTAAACCGTTAAAATTACCATATGGAATATCGGTCAAATAATTCAGATCGGCGATGATAAAATCCAAGTCGGGGGATTTGATAACATCAAGCAATTTGCGAATAATCTTGGCAAAAAGCTGATCGCTATCTTTATCTGTGACAAATTCTTCGCTCTTAAAAGCCACGTCGCCAAAGTAATAGCTAAAAAAATTTTTGTTGGCAATCGGCGCAATTACCTTTGAATTATAGCCCGACTTAGCTAAGAATTGGCTGAGGGAGCCGACGCCTAAATGACAAAAGGCGCTCTCAAACCCGGATCCGCGCGAAGAGGGAGTTTCAAAAAGATTTAAAACCGACAGATAATGATTGCCCTCAAATGATATTATATTTGATTCGGATTTAAATTGCGATAGCAAGTGACGGCATTTATCATTCGGATCGACGAAAAACAAACCGTCAAAGTCAACAATCCCCGGATTTTCCATCGAGACAAATTGATTTTTCAGCCCTGGCTGATCAAATAAATATTTTAGCGCCTGTCTGCCGGAGAGAGCCCTGCGGCCAAGACCCTTGGCAATAGCCGAGAGGGTTTTGCGTGCCGCGGCCGGAGTTTTTATCAGCTCAGAATCAAAAATGCTAGCGACTTGAACCGCTTGATTCGCTTCGATTTTATCAAGAAATTTTTCATAGTCCCCCGGTTTATCGCTACTGTCGTAAAAAAAATGTAAATGTTGTCGAAAAATCTTTGAGTCTAGTGCCAACCTGCAGATTTTATTGACCGTTTGGTAGCTCGTTTCGTTTTGCGGTAGCGGGGCAAAAATATGGCAAGCGGAGTGATGTGAGGCCAGCCCTTTAAAAAATTGTAGCAGGTGGTGATTGCTCTCAATCGTGCCATCTTTAGCTGCGATGCCAAATAAATCCAGAGGGCTCGGCTGGCGAGCACCAAAATTTATCAGCTCAAGAGCTGAAAAAAGATTGCCGGCATGATTTGATACTATCGGTGATTTTAATATTCGGTGCTCGTATCCCCGCCAAAGATCGTCAAAATTAGGCGTGCCGGCCGAACGAAGAGCATTTTGAGACCATTGAGTTGATAGGCCGAACCCTTCTACCAACAGGAGAACGATCGGTTTTTTTATATATCGCTTCATTGCGTATGTAGTAAGAAAAGATTAATTACACCGATTTGTCGGCGAGAATAAGGCTTTTTTCTTTCTTGCTTTGGTCAAAAGGCACCTTCATAATTTCCAAAACGGTGGGAGCTATATCGGCAAGTGCGCCACCGGAACTAAATTTGATATTGGCAAATTCCGGCTGATTGGTTGCAAAAATAAAAGGAACCGGATTTGTGGTGTGTTCGGTATCCTGCTCACCGGTACGCGGGTTGACCATCTGTTCGCCATTGCCGTGGTCGGCAAAGATAAAGAGCATACCGTCGCGAGCCAAAACATCTTTGACAATCCGCCCAAGACAAAGATCAACAAATTCGATTGCTCGTATCTCGGCTTTCATATTGCCGGTGTGGCCGACCATATCGACATTGGCAAAATTAATCACAAATGCATCATAAAAATTACGATCAATCTGGGAAATTAACGAATTTGTCAGTGGCCAGGCGCTCATTTCAGGCTGTTCATCATAAGTCCGGACATTCCGAGGCGAGGGGATCAGATGCCAATCCTCACCCGGGAACGGCTTTTCCCGTCCACCATTTAAGAAGAAGGTGACGTGGGCGTATTTCTCCGTTTCGGCGGTGTGATATTGCTTCAAGCCCGCGTTTGACCAAATCTCAGCCAACGGTTTTTCGACTCTTTCCGGCAAAAAAGCGGGATGACCCAGTCGCGCGTCGTCATGCAGAACAAAAGTGGCGAAATAGAGATTCTTTAACATTCTTTTCCGTGAAAATCCGTCAAAATTATCATCTGTAAATGCCTCTGTCAGCTCTTTGGCCCGATCGGAGCGAAAGTTGAAAAAAATAACCGAATCGTTATCCGCAACTAGCGGAATATCGCCGCCTTCTTCGCCGATTATACTGGGCTCAACAAATTCATCGGTAATGCCGCGACTGTAGGAACTGCCAAATACCGCTTTTGGATCTGAAAAATAGTGGCCGGCGCCGGCAGTTAGCATATTGTAAGCCGCCGCCACTCGAGGCCAGCGGTGATCACGATCCATAGCATAAAATCGGCCGATGACACTGACGATCCGACCGATGCCGATTTCCTTTATCTTATCCTCCAGTTCGCTGACCATTTCGATGCCGGACATCGGCTCGGAATCACGGCCGTCCGAGAAAAGATGAATGAAGACATTGGTGAAATTTTGCTTTTTTGCCAACTCCAACAAGGCGTAGAGATGGGTAATTTGGCTATGCGTGCCTGTTTTTGACAGCAGTCCCATCAAATGAAGCTTTGAGTTATTTTTGCGGGCCGATTCAATGGCAGTCAAAAGAACCTTGTTGGTAAAGAAAGAGCCGTCGGCGATCTGTTTATCAATAATCGGCTGATCCTGGTGGACTACCATACCGGCGCCGATATTAAGATGGCCGGCCTCGGAGTTGCCCGGCGCGCCTTTGGGCAGTCCAACTGCACCGTCAGAGGCGGACAAAGCGGTATGCGGATATTTATTCCAAAGCGAGGAAAAATTTGGCGTACTTGAAATTGCGATGGCATTGCCACCCCAAACCGGTGCCAAACCCCAGCCGTCGAGAATAACCAGTACGACCGGTTTTTTTATATTTCGGTTAAAAATATTAAACAAAAACCCTCCATTACTTTAGGAACTAGAAACCGAGTAGGAACGAGGAACGAGCGGATTTGATTCTTCATTTAGCTTGTCCCTCGTCCCTAGTACCTTAACAACTTTTTATTGATGGATATAGTTTCTTTAAC
>Ga0118677_10013134_pt1 | contig 11990 bp, 7 predicted proteins | sample AliMusrvi5mmetaG_FD_86154 | JGI IMG/M metagenome (GOLD analysis project Ga0118677, IMG submission 86154) | reverse complement strand
GAAGGGGAGGACCTATATGTACGGAAATAACATAAAGGACAATTCAAAGATCAGTGAGGTGCTCTACCCTTTTGGTTATGGGCTTAGCTACACACAGTTTAGTTACGGGAAATTAGAGGTGATCTCCAAAACCGTTGATGCGGCGGGAAATGTAACTGCAAAAATCTCCGTCAAAAACAGTGGTCAGCGCACAGGGGATGAAGTAGTTCAGCTTTATGCACATCAGGAGAAGTCAACGCTTCTCAGACCCGAAAAGCAGCTGGTCAGTTTTGAACGGGTTACCCTCCATCCAAATGAGAGTAAGATCGTTGAGCTGGTTTTTCCGGCCAGGGATCTGGCATTCTATGATGTAAACAAGAAGACTTTTGTCGTCGAACCCGGAACGTTTAAGTTAATGGTGGGAAGCTCCTCGACAGATATAAAATCGATCACAGAGGTATCTGTAAAATAACATCTCAATTATGAAAAAACAACTGATCACCATTTTAATTGTGGCAATGGCTTTCGGAACTGCATGGGCAATAAGAGGGCAGTTTGGACACGAACAGGGGGCTGCCTGGGCCGGCGGAATAGGGGCACTGGCCCTTGTGCTGGTATCAAAACGGGCAGACTGGTATTCGAAGATATTTTCCATTACCCTGGCTTCAGCGATCGGTTGGGGAGCTGGTGGGATGATAAGCTATGGCATGGTCGTCGGCTATGGGCACAGTCTAAGTTTCCCCAACGCCTTTTACGGTTTACTGATGCTTTTTGTAATCGGTTTCTTGTTTGGGATTTTGGGAGGCGGACTGGTGGGTTTGTCGCTTGAATCATCAAAAGAAAAGAGAGTAGAATGGGGATCATTGCTCGTTGAAATGGTCGCCGGTGGATTAGTTGGATATTACCTGCTGATTGTTCAGCTGGGATGGTTGATGACCCCACCCAGGGAGGAGATGTGGTCGGTTTGTTCAGGAGCCGGCGGTGCAATGCTATGGCACATGGTGCGGAATAAGTATCAATCGTCGGTACGCGTTGCGCTGTTCTCGGCCATTGGGGCGGGGTTCGGATTTGCTTTCGGAAATTTCCTCCAGATGCTGGGAGTAGCTGTGGAGCTTCAGTTTAATACGTGGAACATCATGGAATATAGCATCGGATTCTTTGGAGGGATCGGGATGGCATACGGCGTCTTCAGCTCTGTATGGCCGACTGAACCGGCTGTTCCTGAACGGTGGGAATCGAGGTTATCCGCATTGATTGTATTTGTGGCTATCCCACTTATAATATTCACTGATTCAATGGGGTACAAAACATTATTGGAGCGGATAAATGACAAACTTGATCCGGAGACTACCGCATTTCTAAGCACCCTGGTTGGTGGATTTGTGATTCTTACTGTTGCTGTGATAGGATATTATAAATTTCTGAAAGCTAAAATTTCATTCGGGAGAAAGGTTCAATTTTTTCGTGATTCTGTGGCTGATGCAAAAACAGTTTCCCCCATTCTTCCCAAATTTAAAATCAGAAATACCTCTCAATCGGTGGTTGCTTTATGTTCTCGGAATAATTATCGTTATCCTGTTTCTTACCCTGATTTCAATCAACACTCATGGCGAAATGGGTGGAGCCCATGAGCGATTTCTGAATTAACAGGTAACCAGATATGAGTGATTTGCCCTCCTATATAACTCTTTTTAACCACGCAAAGCCGCAAAGTCGCAAAGTCTTGGTTCTTAGTGCCTTTGCGTGAATTTTTAAGGTTATCTGTTTTGATGTTGGAGTTTCACAACTCCCGAGTACTTTGCGAGACTTTATTAATTGGAAATTGTAAACACCTAAAAGTTCTGAATTAAAGATGAAACTGTTTTATCGTTGGGTTATACAAATTATGCCGTTGATATCTATCCTTTTTTTTCCGCTATCGCCGATTCACGGACAGGGGAGAATGGTGCGCGGGGTGGCGAAAGTTGAGTATTCCATTCCAGGAACAACGGCCGATTTTTACGTTTCCCCTTCGGGAAATGATAACTGGACTGGAAAACTGGCTGACCCAAATGCCGCAGGGACCGATGGACCATTTGCAACCATTGAGCGGGCAAGGCAGGAGGTCCGCTTGTTGAAACAGGAAGTTTATCAGCTTAAAAAGAAAGCGATCGACAAAAGGTTTAAAGGAACCCCGCATCAGTTTGGTACCGGACGCGATATCCTTGTCTTAATTCGTGGGGGAGTTTATTCCCTGGATCGCCCCCTCAATTTTGATGCCGCCGATGGTGGCGAACGGGTTGAAACCGATCTTCCCACAGGGGCTTTTGAATATCATGAACTTAAAGACTGTTACGTCACCTATGCAGCTTACCCCGGCGAAGTACCGGTTATCTCGGGTGGGGAGAAAATAGCAGGTTGGGAGAAAAAGAGGGGCGGAATATGGAGTGCCCGCATTGCAAAAGGTAACATCAACGAACTTTATGCCAACGGCAAGCGGTTAACGCTGGCACGTACTCCCAATACCGGCTTTTTTCTGACCGACGGACAACCCGCTGATTCATCCTTTTTTAAATTTAAGGCAGGTGATTTAAAGGCGTGGAAGGATTTGGAAACGAGCAGGATACATTTGACCGTAAGATGGAGCGCCATTCATACCAGCTTAGCCAGGATCGATGTAAAAAGCCACACTGCATGGCTGAAGGACCCATCTGCGGATATGCTGATTATCCCCCCTAAATACTATGTGGAAAATTTGGAGGCTTTAATGGATACAACCGGCGAATGGTATTTCAATAACAAAACACAATCAATAAGCTTTATCCCGGGGATTGACATGGGTGATCCTAATCTTGCATCGATCACCTTTCCGAAACTGGACAACCTACTTAATGTTTCCGGTACCCGTGAAAGACCGGTAAGAAATCTGAGGTTATATAACCTTAAATTCGAAAATACCCTTTCGGGTGGCAAAGGGACCCTCTCTTTTCAATTCGCCAAAAACTGTGAACTGCTAAAAAACACGATTGAGAATGTAAACCAGACGGCGATCAGGTTCGGAATCGGATGTTACCATAACCTGATCAGCAGCAATGTGATCAACGATGTTAAAGGGTCCGGAATCATCGTGTCCGGAAATCCAATACCTGAAAACTGGAAGGATGTCGTAAGTGACAATGTCATCTCTTACAACAAGATAACAAATATTCCGATTGCGGCAACCGGGATATCAACTTATAATGCAATCAGAAGCACTGTCTCACATAATTACATCTCCAACGTGGGGAGTTACGGCATCACACTTGGTTCGTGGCCCAATATTGAAGAGACGAGTGACGGAAGCCACCTGGCAGAATATAACCATGTTTCGTTTACCAATATGAAACGTGACGATGAGGGGGGTATCGCGGTCTATGGCCTGAGCCCCGGCTCGGTAGTGAGAAATAACCTGGTTCATGATGTCCACCCTGCCGCGACCAATGAAAACGTGGCTCTGTTTTTTCAGAACATGTCCTCCGGATGGACCGTCACGGATAATACGTATTACAATCTGAAACAGGGCGAAATGAAGTTGTGTGCCTGTTATCTGGTTGATAATGTGTATGAAAACAATCATCTGATTGATGCACCTGATAACCAGCCTGAAGAGATTATCGATGGGAATGTGGATTTAAGCTTTACCAATCTGCAGGTAAAACCTGTTGGCCAGAATAGTACCGGCAGCGATTTTTCACTCTCCGTAATGGTTCGAAACAGTGGTTCCACAGGAATGGCAGATATCCATCTGTACGTCGATGGGAAGGTTCTCTCCACCCAAAGGCTCCCCTTCATTTCGAAAAATGGGCGGAAGATTGAATTTATCCACAAGTTCTCTGATCCGGGAAGACATACGGTGGCTATAGGCAATGCCCCGGCTCAGGAAGTGGTGGTCACCGGCGACCCTCTTTACGTCATTTACAGGAATTTAACTACACGGCTCTCTGAAATACCTTTGGGAGATTCACTGTTTGTTAATCTGGAGGCTCAGAATATGAGGGGTGAAAAAATAACCCGGAAAGTTGAAATGATGATTGATGGTAAGCCGGTTGCGGTGAAGGAGATTCATTTCAGGGAGAACGAAACGACTCAGATCTGTTTCTCCTGGCTGGCTGAGGCGGGTATTCATAACGTTACAATTGCCAATCAACCTCCATTGAAGGTTTACGTCTATCCGGTTTCTCAGGTGGATATTGCAGCTGCTCCGTTTCTAACCTACTGCTCGGCGACAGCTAAACCATGCAATTTCAATTTTGACAGTAGAAAAAATCATTTTGAAATCACCGCTGCCGGTACCGATTTTCTTCATGCCGAAGATTCTTATGGGACTGTTTACCTCAAAGGGGCCATTGAAGGAAATTTTGTAGCAACCGTCAAAGTTGTTGGCTTCAGTGAAGGGATCAGTGAATGGTTTCGCGCGGGAATATTTGTCAGAAATGACCTGTCAAAAAGCGGAGACTCAAAGAGCAGTAAATTGGGATCATTTCTCTTATTCTCCACTACCAAACGATCCGGAGCGCAATGGGATGAATTTGGCGACGGAAGTATGCACAATACAAAGAGTAAAAATTACGGGGCCGATAATCCTTTACCGGTCTGGTTAAAACTTGTCAGGCATGGAAACAGCTTCTCGGGATATTACAGTTTTGATGGAAAAACATGGATTATCTCGAGGGAATCGGGCGACATCCCCGGCCTGGCAAAAAAGATGGATATCGGTCTGGCAGGTGGGGCCAATGACCAAAAGGTCTCAACAGTGATATTCGAGGATTTTAAACTCAAGGTAGCGAAGAATCGTTGATTTTTTCCCGGACAGTAGTGATTTTAAACAAATTATATTCAAATGAAAAAAAGATTTCTAATTCTCTGGTTAATTTGGACTTTATTTGGGGTCGCTTTAATTTATGGTATTTCGGCATCTGATGCGAAGAAAAGTGTAATCTCAATAATTGCCAATGTTTTAAGTCTTTCACCTTTAATTGGACTAATGCTGGCTTTAGGTTCTGTCAAAGCATCGCAACAGTTCAACGATTGGTTACAGAGGGAGCAAAATTCGCACTATTACGTGGCAGGTGGAATATCCATCCTGTTTATGCTGCCCGGATTATTGACACTTAAATTTGATCCCTATTATTTTGTCATTTTCGCAGCGATCGTTTTTACTGTATTTGGAGTCTTAAAGCAGGCCAAAAGCCAGGTATTTACCCTGATCTGGACCGATCTGCTGCTTTGGATTGTCCTTTGGATTCCATTTGACCTTCGCTGGTACATGGGGATGCTTCCGGCAGCCAGTGATTCTTACGCCTGGTGGTCAGTTGCAATTTCTGTTATCGGCATTATTGGCTGGAATGGATTTCGGGGGGCCGGTATTGGGTATAACCTGGTGCCAAAATTAAAGGATTTACGTATTATGGTGATCTCCATGATCCTGATAATGATAATTATAGTGCCGCCCGGATTACTAACTGGCTTTCTGACTTTTTCAATTCCTGAATCTTATAATATTCCCAAATTAACCTTGCAGTTTATAGGCCTCTTTCTGACTGTTGCCTTGCCTGAGGAGCTCTTTTTCAGAGGTATTCTCCTTGGTGGAATGGAAAAGATGTTTTCAAAAAAATGGATTCCACTCGTTATATCATCATTGGCTTTTGGTCTTATGCACTGGAATAATGCGAACACCTTACCCACACAAATCACCTATATTTCTCTGGCTGCAATCGCCGGAGCCGGGTATGGGTGGGCATACCGGAAGAGTGGAAATAACCTACTGGCTGCAATCCTTGTCCATACCCTTGTTGATTGGACCTGGAGATTATTTTTAACAGCCTAGTTGGGTGGAACCGGTGACGGCCTGACTTGGTCACGTCATGAATAAGTCAGGCCGTCACTTAATATACCACGAAGTATTTTAATATGATTGACCCCGGTGAAATTTTATAGTTTTTGAAACTTTAAGATACTTGACTTAAAATTTTTAAACTTAGCGCCTTCGCGTGAGTTTTTTTCCCCCTTGCAAAGAGTAATCTTTGGTTTTGTAAATCTAAACTCGAAACAGATAACAATGAAAAATGATTCAATGATAAAAAGATAAGGAGTACCGCAAGATTTGTAGAAAAGATGCATTAGCGTTTTTAGGAGGTACAACGTACCGTAATATTATTAATGCTAAATAACACCATCAAAGAAGATTTTTCGGTATAGTGTACCTGGTTTGAAATATTATATTAGGTTCTTTAACCGGACAATAGTTTTTTAAAAATGAGAATATCACTCCTTTTACCTATTTTTCTGTTTCTGTTTAATTCAGTACAAGCAAAAGACCACTCCAGCCAGGTCAATATCTTTGTTGGTACCGATGCACACGGCCATACCTTCCCGGGAGCGACACTCCCCCACGGGATGGTCCAGCTTAGTCCCGATACCCGCACAACCACCTGGGATGGTTGCGCCGGTTACCATTATTCCGACAAAAGCATCATGGGATTTAGTCACATCCATTACAGCGGTGTGGGAAGTGGTGGTGGTGGAGATATCCTTTTAATGCCGACAACAGGGCAGATTCAGCTTACCGCGCCACAATCTGCTGCCGATGTTTCCGGCTACCGCGCCTCTTTCAGACATGAAAATGAAGACGCCTCTCCCGGATATTACCGCGTCAGACTTGACAATGGCATTCTCGTCGAATTGACCGCAACAGTACGTGCTGGCCTGCATAAATATACGTATGCCGGAACCGATAAGGGGAATATCATCCTCGATCTTACCCATGGGATCAACGACAATAACGATTCCCTTTATGTGAAAAACCTGTCATCAACAAAAATCGAGGGATTCCGTCACTCCTCAGGTGGTTTGGACGGAAACAGAACGATTTATTTTGCGATTGAGTTTTCACAGCCAATTCTTAATTATGGATTCTACCTTAATGACAAATTCGTTCCTAACGCTCAGGAAGCCGGGGGCAAAAGTGTGAAGGCCCGTTTTTCTTTTGACACGAGAATCACTAAGGAAGTACTTGTAAAGGTGGGCATCTCGAGAGTCGATTTTGAAGGAGCTGAAAAAAATCTGAAAACAGAACTTCCTGACTGGAATTTCAATGCGGTTAAGGAGAAGGCGCGTAAATCATGGGAGGTGGAACTTGGAAGAATTTCCATTGAAGGGGGAACAGAGGTACAGCAGCGCACCTTCTATACCGCAATGTATCATTCGTTTATACACCCCAACATCAATATGGATGTCGACCGGCGATACCGCAGTACCGATCATAAGGTTTACACTGCCACCGGGTTTGACAACTACACCACCTTTTCTCTCTGGGATACCTTCAGGGCCTTGCATCCACTATATACCATTATCGACCCCGAACGTACGAATCAGTTTATCCGCAGTTTCATTGAGCGGTATCACCATTTTGGCAGCCTGCCGATTATGGAATTTGGGGGGAATGAGGGTTTTGCCATGATCGGATACCACTCCCTGCCCGTTATCGCCGATGCCTGGGTCAAAGGGATCAGGGATTATGATGCGAAGGAGGCTTTCGAAGGGATGAAGAGACTTTCTGAAGGGTTCCGCGATGGAAAGGAGATTTATAAGAAAACAGGGTTCATCCCCTGGGATGCCGAAAGCCAGTCTGTCGCCCGGACACTCGAATATTGTTACGACGACTGGTGCGTTTCCCGGCTGGCCGTTGCATTTAATGAGGCTGACTTCCATCTGTATTCACAAAAAGGGTCATTGTATAAAAATCTGTTTGACGCTTCCACCGGTTTTATGCGACCCCGGGGCAGTGATTATCAGTGGCTGACCCCTTTCAATCCGCTCGCTGAATCGGGCCATTACACCGAGGCAAATGCATACCAGTATACTACCTTCGTTCCCCATGATATCAATAGATTAATAACGCTGATGGGTGGTGATGAAAAATTTGATCATTGGCTGGATCTCTGCTTCTCAACTGAGAACGACCTGTCACGCCAAAATCTGCAGGATATGACCGGTCTCATCGGTCAATATGCACATGGAAATGAACCGAGTCACAATATGGCCTACTTGTATAGTTTTATCGGAAAGTCATGGAAGAGTCAGCAAAAAGCGAGACAAATTGTGGATTTGTTTTACACCGATCAGCCAAATGGTCTTTGCGGAAATGATGATGCCGGCCAGATTTCGGCCTGGTATATTTTAAGCGCGATGGGATTCTATCCGGCCACCCCCGGCCTGGAGGATTATGTGATCGGATCACCCCTGTTCGATAAGGTGACCATCCATCTTGAAAATGGGAAGGAGTTTATTATCAAAGCAAATAAATCGGGAATTTACAATCGCTATGTTCAGTCGGTGACACTGAATGGTAAAGATCACCTGAAATCGTATTTTAAACACCGGGATATTGCAAGCGGTGGTGAAATGGTTTTTGAAATGGGGGATTTGCCCAATAAGAATTGGGGGAGTGAGCGGGATAACCGGCCTCATACCATCGATTACCCCATGCCAGCCACACCCAGGATTGAATCGAAAACAAAATCCTTTCTTCAGTATGCCGATGTTTCCTTAACGTGCGATGATAAGGAGGCGACAATCCATTACACCATCGATGGAACCGACCCATCTCTGTCTTCGCCATTGTATTCCGGGACAATCAGGCTTGAAAATTCTGTAACCATCAGGGCCAGAACCTTCTGTAAGGGCCAGAATCCCGGGTATATGGTCTCGGCCGATTTTGAAAAGCTGATGCCTGTTCCGTCGACTGAGGTTGAAAATGCGGAGAATGGAATCCATTACGATTACCTCGAAGGGTATTGCGTAAAGGTTGAGGATATGAAAAAATATCCGGTTCAGAGTTCAGGAATAATACCTACATTTAATATTTCTGCAATCACAGATAAGAAGCCTTTCGGTTATACCTTTTATGGGTACCTGAATGCTCCTGTAAGCGGAGTTTATACGATATACCTTAATTCCAATGATGGTGGCATCCTCTCCCTGGATGGGAGGATGATCATTGACAACGATGGTTTTCACCGGACACAGGAGAAATCGAAGAAGGTGGCGCTTGAAAAGGGTTATCACCCTATTCATCTGAATTATTTTCAGATGGGGGGTGCAAAAGCGCTAAATGTTAGCTGGGAAAAACCGGGTAGCCAGAAGGAGGAGATTCCTGCCGGGGCGCTGTTTCATTAAATCGCCATTCTCTGTAAAGGCAAACAAAGTTGTAAGTAAGATAATTTAAATAAATTCGATTAAGATCATGGGAAGTAAAATCAAATGGGGAATACTAAGCACAGGACATATCTCAAAAAAATTTGCCGATGCCCTGGCCATATTACCCGATGGAGAGCTGGTGGCAGTAGCTTCAAGAGACCTGGAAACAGCGACGAAATTTGCTGAAAGATACCATATTCCCAAAGCCTATGGCTCTTATGAGGAACTTGCTGATGATCCTGATATCGACGTGATTTATATCGGAACCCCTCACACCTTTCACCTCCGGAACAGCGTGATGTGTATGCGGAAAGGGAAAGCGGTATTGTGTGAGAAGGCCTTCGCGATGAATGCGGAAGAAGCGGCAGAAATGGTCCGGGTTGCACGCACAGAGGGTGTATTTCTGATGGAAGCAATGATAACACGTCATGTTCCGCTAATTAAAAAGGTACTAGGCTGGATCGGAGATGGACGGATTGGTGAGGTCCGCATGGTAAGAGCATCCCGCTGCGCCCGTGGTGTGTTTCCCCCCGGAGCGCGCCAGTTAAATCCCGAATTAGGAGGGGGAAGCCTGCTCGATGTTGGGGTTTATGTGATCTCTTTTGCATCGATGATCTTTCAGAAATCACCGGTCGAAACGATGGGCATAGGCCATATAGGCGACTGGGGATCTGACGAACAGGGGGTGGCAGTATTGAAATATGATCAGGGGGAGATTGCAGATTTATCGTTTGCTTTAAGAACCGCTGCTGTAAACGAAGCATATATTTTTGGGACAGAAGGTTATATTAAAATTGATGATGTCTTTGCTGTCCCTACCAAAGCCTCATTGTTTATCGACAAAAAGGAGGCAGAGGTCCTTGAAGAGCCAATAATCGGTAATGCACTCAATTACGAAGCTCAGGAGGTGATGCGCTGTCTGAAAGAGGGATTAAAAGAGTCACCCCTTATGCCACTTGATGAGTCTGTTCAGATTATGCAAATTATGGATACAATTAGAAAACCATGGGGATTGGTATATTCTAACGATAAAAAGGGTATTTGAAACGCCCTGGAGTTAAGATTTTCGTCCATGAAAATTCTTTTTGGGATCATGAAGAAAGCAGCGAATTACGATAATACGACATTGAATCAATCTTAAAATTTTTCAAATGAAGGCTCACCTGTTTATATTCTACCTTTCCATTATATGCTGCAATGTGTCAGTAGGTCAAATGCCGGACCAAAAATATAAGCTTGTAAAAGCTGAAAGCTATGTTCAATCCAAAAACTACTATCTTCTAACCTTATTTCAGCAGTTGCCTGAGGTAAGTAAACTTTTATCAAATGATAAAGAATTGTCGCAGATTGCCATTGTGAAAAGAGACTATATCCTTTCAGGCTTAAAAAGTTGCGGGGATAATGTGAAATGCTACCTTGACAATGTTATGTTCAGCGAAAAGGAAGTTCAGGATATCGGAGCCAGGCTTGTCAATCTGTATTCAACCCACAATGAATTAAAAACACTGGTAGCGAAACATCTGAACCCTTCAGGGTGCTATACCATTTTTGGAAATACAGAAAATCAGGAGTTGCTGCGCAAAGCCTGGGAGCAGGATGCCAAAGCGGTTAACCATGCCATACAGGTTTATGCCGGTGGTGAAAAGCCTAATTATCCCGACATCGATTCCCTTAGTCTTGATGTGCGTTGGAAATATTATCCGAATTTTCTTGACTATTTTTCCAGTACAGTTTTAGGAGATATCAAAAATGATCCCCTTTTTTTTATGCCGGCGATGACCTTTGCCCTTCGCGCGTTGGAAGTAAATGAGCGGAACCGCGCAGCCGATTTTGAGCCCATGGAAACCGGGTGCAATAAGCTCGCCTGCGACAGGATTAAAGCCATCAAATGGCAGGATTTTAAATATTCACTGATACTTGTTCCGGGTGAGGGTCCCGAAGTTTATGATCAGCCGATAAGTCCGATCGGAATGTTAAGATGCAGATCTGCAGTACATCGCTGGAGGGAGGGAGTTGCGCCCTTTATTATGGTTTCAGGAGGTAAGGCCCATCCGTTTAAAACAAAATTTTGCGAGGCAGAGGAGATGAAAAGGTTTATGATGGAAACAATGCATGTTCCTGCCAATGCCATTATCATGGAACCTCAGGCCAGGCATACCTCCACCAATATGCGCAATTGTGCCCGGTTAATATTCCGTTATGGTATCCCAATGGATAAGCCCTGTTTAAGTTCAAGCAACAAAGAACAAAGTCATTATATTTCCGACAAAGGGATGCAGGAGAGATGCATGAAAGAACTAGGTTATCTCCCCTATACCAACGGGAAAAGACTCACCGAAACAGAGGCTGAATTTTATCCGCTCGTCTCGTCGCTCCAGATTGATTTCGATGAGCCTTTGGACCCATAGAACGATATTGTAAAATCAGGCCAAAGTCAGCGCTATTTTTGGCTCTTATTCCATCTGTGAAATATAACCAGCGAGTAAGTCATCAGAACATGAAAACAACCAGATTCCCTTTCCTGCTACTATTCAGTTTTATTTTAATCACCTTCATGGCCAGGGTTGAGGCTCAGAATAGAGATCTGACCAAATTGGTTAATCCGTTTGTAGGAACCGACTTCTTCGGCCATACGTTTCCAGGCGCTTCCCGTCCACTCGCCTTTAAGCGCCGTGATCTTTTCGGTCATGCGCTGCCGTTCATCCTGCCCGATAATATTGACGCCATTCATGACCTTTGTTGAGGGGTCGTACTCGTCGATGAAGAACAGACGGTTTTGCGTCCCGTAGAAAAAG
>Ga0118677_10013132_pt1 | contig 11992 bp, 9 predicted proteins | sample AliMusrvi5mmetaG_FD_86154 | JGI IMG/M metagenome (GOLD analysis project Ga0118677, IMG submission 86154) | reverse complement strand
CCAAGGGAGCGTCGGAACTCGACGAGTCCCTTCTCACGGGGGAGAGCGCGCCCCAGTCGCGAGGCGTGGGAGACAGGGTCGTGGGCGGGTCCCTCAACGGGTCCGGGGCGCTGACCGTTCGGGTGGAGGCGACCGGGGCGGACGCCTACGTGGAGCGGGTGGCAGGTCTCGTCCGAGTCGCGCAGGAGTCGCACTCGTTCGCCCAGGACGTGGCCGACCGCGCCGCACGCTGGTTGGCGCTGATCGCGATCGCGGGTGCGGCCGTGACCTTCTTCGTCTGGTGGCGGGTGCTGGCAGCGGGCTGGGTCTTCGCGCTCCAGCGCGCCGTGACGGTCATGGTCACCGCGTGTCCTCACGCGCTCGGGCTCGCGGTGCCCCTTGTCGTGGCCGTCTCGGCCTCGCTCGGCGCGCGCAACGGGATCCTTGTCCGCGACCGTCTCGCTTTCGAGAGCCTCGCGAAGGTCGACAAGGTGCTCTTCGACAAGACGGGCACCCTCACCAACGGCCACTTCAGCGTTCTGGGCGTGGAGGGCCGGGGCGTCATGGAACCCGAGGAGGTCCTGGCGCTCGCGGCGTCGCTCGAGGCGCTCTCGGAGCATCCGGTGGCTCGGGCCATCGCAGCGGCGACGGACAGGCGCCTGCCGGTCGGCGCCTTTTCTGAGCTCGTTGGCCAGGGAGTCACCGGCCAGGTGAACGGGCACTTCGTCGATCTCTTCGGCGAGGACCAGGCGCGCGCGCGAAGGCTGCCGGACCTCCCGGAGACGCCCGCGGACGACGTGAGCACCAGGGTGGTGGTCGTGGTCGACGGAAGGATCGTCGGGACGATCCGGGTGGCCGACACGGTCCGTCCGGAGTCCGAGCCGGCGGTGTGCGCTTTGAAAGCCATGGGCGTCGAGCCGGTGATGATCACCGGTGACCGGTTCGAGGTCGCCCGGGACGTCACCGTGACCCTGGGGATCAAGCGCTACTACTGCGCGGTGGACCCGCCGGGCAAGGCGCTCGTCGTACGGCACGAGGCCGAGAACGGCGAGATCGTGGCGATGGTCGGAGATGGCGTCAACGACGCCCTCGCACTCGTCGAGGCGCCGGTCGGCATCGCGGTGGGCGGCGGGACCGACGTGGCCATCGAGAGCGCGGACATCGTGCTCGTCCGCAGCGATCCGCTCGATGTCGTCGGGGCCATCCGGCTCGCGCGTGCCGCATACCGGACCATGAACGCGAACCTCGTGTGGGCGACCGCGTACAACGTGATCGCGCTCCCGCTCGCGGCCGGCGTGTTTGTCGGCTTCGGCATCGTGCTGAGCCCTGCCGCAGGCGCGGCCCTGATGACGGTCTCCACCGTCGTCGTGGCCGTCAACGCCCTTGGCGTGAGGCGCAGGTTCGCTCGGATCTAGCTCGCGACCGCGGCGAGTTCGCGACGCAGTTCCTCCTTGCGCGCCTCCTCGGCGAAGGAACCCTCGATCGCGTTGCGCGCAAGGGTGACCACCTCGTCAGGATCCAGATCGAGCGCGCTGCAGACGGCCCGATAGTTGTCGGCGACATAGCCGCCGAAGTACGCAGGGTCGTCGGAGTTCACGCAGACGGCGAGGCCCGCGTCCAGCATGCGTCGCAGCGGATGGTCCTCCATCCGGTCGACCACCCTCAAAGACACGTTGCTCTTTGGACAGACGGTGAGGCACACCCGGTCTCGGACGAGCCGCCGGACCAGGTCCGGGTCGTCCAGACAACGGACCCCGTGGTCGATGCGCTCGGCGCCCAGTGTGTCGAGAGCGTCCGTGATGTACGAGGCAGGCCCCTCCTCCCCGGCATGGGCGACCCGGTGCAGACCGGCTGTGCGAGCGCGCCGGAAGACCTCCGCGAAGAGTCCCGGCGGGAAGCCGACCTCCGCCGAATCGAGCCCGACCCCCGCGATCCTTCCGCGTCCCACCTCGATGGCGACGTCGAGGACCTCGGCGGCCGAGGCCGCGCCTTCGTCGCGCAGGAAGCACATGATCAGCCGGGAGCTGATGCCAAGGCTGCCGCGTCCTTCCTCGAGCGCGGCGCTGATGCCACCGACGACGGCCTTCATCGACACGCCCCTCGCGAGATGGGTCTGCGGGTCGAAGAACGGCTCGACGTGCCGCACCCCGTCGCTGGCGGCCCGCTCCAGATAGGCCCACGTGAGGTCGAAGAAGTCTCGCTCGGTCGCGAGCACCGAGCACGCACGGTAGTAGACGTCGAGGAACGAACGCAGGTCGCTGAAGCGGTAGGCGTCCCGCATCTGACCCGCGGAGGCGTAGGGGAGCGCGACGCCGTTGCGCTGGCCCAACGCGAAGGCGTGTTCGGGCTCGAGGGTGCCCTCGAGGTGCACGTGCAGTTCGACCTTCGGCACACGGGCCACCATATCCTCCGACCGCATGTGCCTCGTGCCCCTGTCTCCGCTGAACCAAGTTTGGATAACTTCTATCCATCGAGTGTACGCCCGCACCCTTTCGAGGAGCGCGATGCAGACCCGTCCGTTGGAAGGCAAGGTGGCGCTCGTCACGGGAGCCACGAGCGGCATCGGGCTTGTCACGGCCGAACGGCTCGCCGAGATGGGAGCGGTCGTGGTCGTGCACGGGCGCGACCGTGGCAGGATCGACGGTGCGGTCGCTCGCGTCGCATCCACCGGCGGCCCGCCACCCGAGGCCGCCATGGCGGACTTCGCGTCACTGAGCCAGGTCCGCGCCATGTGTGCGACGATCCGCGCGCGCCACGACCGCCTCGACATCCTCGTGAACAACGCGGGTCTCATCAACGGGCGGCGCGTCATCACCGAGGACGGCAACGAGACCACCTTTCAGGTCGACCACCTGGCGCACTTCCTCCTCACGAGCGAGCTGCTCCCGCTCCTGCTCGCTGCACGAGAGGCGCGGGTTGTGACGGTCTCGAGCAACGCGCACGAGTCGGCCTGGGCGGGGATCGACTTCGACGACCTCACGCGGCGTCGTGCGTACAACCCGTACCGGACCTACGCGCAGGCCAAGCTCGCGAACGTGTTGTTCGCGTATGAGCTCGCTCGTCGGCTCGCAGGTACGGGCGTGACGTCCAACGCGGTCCACCCGGGCGGGGTACGGACCCGCTGGGGGAGAGAGGCGGGCGCTTTCAGCATCGGCTGGGCGCTGGCCCGGCCGTTCCTCGTCTCTGCCGAGCTTGGAGCGCGGACGAGCGTGTACGTCGCCTCCTCGACTGATGTCGCGGGCCTCACGGGCGAGTACTTCGTCGAGTGCCGTCCGCGGTCGAGCTCTCCCGTGTCCTACAGCGAGGACGCGGCCCGACGTCTTTGGGACATCTCGGAGACGCTCACCGGCGTGGCTTCGAAGGCCACGCTCCCGGCCGCGATGGAGGCGACCGCATGACACGCACGGCCCCGCAACGCCGGGTGATCGGCGTCTACCTCGGCACGACCACGCTCTATATCCTCGCCTCGTCCGTGATCTGGGGCATCAACACGCTCTTCCTGCTGAGGGTCGCTCACCTCGGACTGTTCCAGGTGCTGCTCGTGAACACGACCTTCACCGTGGGGCAGATAATCTTCGAGGTCCCGACAGGTGTGGTCGCCGACACGATAGGGCGGAAGCTGGCCCTGCTTCTTGGGATGGGCACGATCCTCGTCTCTACACTCCTCTACGTCGGCGCCGCCCAGTTCCATTGGGGCATCGGCGTCTTCATGGCGGCGAGCGTGTTCCTGGGGCTCGGCTTCACGTTCCAAGTGGGGACGGTCGACGCGTGGCTCGTCGATGCGCTCGCGTTCGTCGGGTGGGAGGGCCCCCTCGAGCAGGTCTTCGCATGGGGGGGGATGGTGACCTTCCCTGCGCTGCTCGGCGGGACCATCATCGGCGGCGTGCTCGCGAGCACTCTCAATCTGAGCGTCCCGTACCTGGTGAGGTCTGCCCTGCTCGGAGTGGCGCTCATCGCCGTGGCGGTCTTCATGAAGGACCTCGGGTTCAAACGCAGCCGACTCACGGTGTCGCGCTTCGGCGAGGAGACTCGCCGGATCTTCGTCACCGGGCTGCGATACGGCTGGCGGCACCCCGTGGTCAGACCGCTGCTATGGACCTCCTTCCTGAGCGGGCTGTTCGGCATCTTCAGCTTCTACGTGGGCCAGGCGTACTGGCTGGAACTCCTGCGCTCGCCCAATGCCTACTGGGTCGTGTCGGTGATCACCGCCGCGGTGTCGGCCACGGGCTTTCTCGGAAACCTTGCCGTGCGCCGGATCATGAACGGACCCAAGGGCAGACGACGTGCGGGCCGTATCCTCGCTCTGTTCACGGTCGTTCAGGCGGCATTGGGCTTCGGAATCGCGGCCGTCGGTTTGTTCACGCCGGTCGCCTCGCGCGGCGTCCCGACCCTTCTGCTTGCTGCCTCGATGTGGGTCCTGAACGGGTTCCTCTTCGGCGCCGGCGGGCCGATCCGCCAGGGCTTCATCAACGAGCAGATCCCGTCCTCGCAGCGTGCGACGGTCTTGTCTGTCGACGCCTTCTTCGGCGACGTCGGAGGCAGCGCGGGGCAGCCCGCCCTCGGCTACATCGCCCAGCAGGCGTCGATCCCGGTCGCGTGGGGGCTGGGCACCGTGCTTGCGCTGATGGCGGCGCCCTTCTACCTGCGCGCGGACCGGCGCGCAGGCGAGTCCACGGGGCAGCCGGGTGCCGGACCGGTGCCCGCGGATCCCGGAACGGACGAGGCGACGCCCACTCCCTGACGACGGCGGCCGACCCCCGAACCCCGCCCAGCGTGGGGTGTCGCGCGGTCCTGCGGGCCCGTCGCGGCAGGAGTGCGGCGCCCCGTGCAGAACAACAGTGGTGTCGCGTTGACGAGCCGACGATGCACGACAGGGGGCCAAGGCATGCGCACCGCGTCCCATGGCCCCGGGTCGGACCGGGACCCGGCGCACACGACGCTCGCCGCGGAGCCTGAGACGGTGTCCGAGGCGTCCGTGGAGCTCGATGCGCGCGGCGATCAGAGATGTGTCGACGCGCTCGTGGGCCTGCTCCACCGGCCCGAGCCTCTGGCGCGCGCCGCCGGGGCCTCTGGCCTGGGGTCGATCGACAACGCGAGCGCTGCGCGAGGTCTGCGCGCCGCGGCCCACGATCCCGATCCGTGTGTCTGCGCCGCCTCGCTTGCTGCCCTGTCGGGTCCTCACGACGCGGTCTTCCTGAAGACGGCGAGCGAGGCTGTCGTGACGCAACTCCGCTCCACCGATCCCGGACTCCGGGTACTCGCGGTCCGGGCGCTGGGAGGCGCGCTGGGAGGATGTGCGGTGGAGCCGCTCCTCGTGGCTCTCGTCGACGACGAGCCTCTCGTCCGGGGCGACGCCGCTGCTTCGCTCGGTCGGGTCGCGGGTCCGGTCGTCACCGACGCGCTGGCCCGAGTCAGCGTCAAGGACCCGGTCCGCTACGTCCGCGAGGTCGCGCGCCATTCGATCGCGCGTCTCGTGAGACGTGCGAACGCCCAGTGACGCCGCACCCCCGGCGGGCGTGGCCCGTCGGGGGTGCACCATTTCAAGTTGGACGGGAAGGTCAGCGTCCCAGCATGCGGCGGAAGGTTCCCACGTGCTCTTCCTCGTCGGCGAGGATGTCCTCGAGCAACCGTCGCGTCGTGACATCGCCGAGAGCGCCGACCGTGGCGATGGCGTCGTTGTAGAGCATCACGGCGTCGTTCTCGGCCGCGAGGTCGGCCTCTGCCATCGCCGCGAGGGTGCTGTCTCCCGTGCGGATCGCGTCCGGCTTCGTGGTGGGATCGCCGCCGAGGAAGTCGATCCGCTCAGCGAGTGACTCCGCGTGCTTCATCTCGGTGACAGCTGTCTCCTTGAACTCGCCGGCAAGCGCGAGGCCGTCGGATCCCGTGACGATGTAGTGGTGCCGCATGTACTGCATGATCACGGCGAGCTCACGGGCCCGCAGTTCATTGAGCACCTTGATGACCGATGCGGTGCTCGCTTCGGTGGAGTGCGCCCTGTTCGGCATATTGACCCACTTCCTCTCGGCTCCATCGCCGCGCTCGGCGGCGTGTGACGTGCGTCGACATCTGGGGCATACCCACGCGGACGGGCGGCGAGTCGGGTTCGGATCGACGGATATGGCGCCCGACCCGAATGCGCCGGGCCGGGGCGGGTCTGGCCGTTGAAGGCCACGTCGACGCGCTCAAGTGGTAGGGTTTACCGGTGGTGACGATGAACCTGACTGCCAGGGAGGCGGCCACATCGTGGATGATTGGGACGACATGGACGAGCAGGTCCCCGCGAGAACGCGCCCGAGCGGGCGCCGTCGCGAGCCCAGCGGGTTGAGTCGCAACCAGCGTTACGCGATCACCCTGGCGGTCGTCGCCGCGTTCATGCTCATCGTGGGACTGGTCCTGGGCTTCTCGATCGGGCGCGGGGTGGGAGCGAGGTCCGTGAGCCAGACGAAGGCGCCGGTCGCGACCCAGACGCAGTCAGTCGTTCCTTCGCAGACTCCCACGGAGGCGACTCCCACACAGATCGCGACCGAGCCGGCAGTGACCACCACGCCCACCACGCCGCCCAAGACCGTGTCAGCGACGCCGAAACAGATCTCTCCGTCCGATGGTCAACACATCTCGACCAGCCATGTCGACCTCACGTGGTCGAAGGTGACCCCGTCCGCTGGCGGGACCGTCCGCTACTCCTTCCAGATAGAGACTCTCTCCGGGGGGTCGTGGGGAGACCTCCAGACCCTCACGGGGATCCATTCGACGAGTTACAGCGTCCGCGTCCTCACGAGCCTGCGCAGGTGGCGCGTGTGGGCCGTCGTCGATGGCGTCGCCGGCCCGAAGACCGGCTGGAGGACGTACCGTCACACGACCGTCCCCGCCTCCAAGACCAGCACGTCGACGACCTCCGGCTGATCCTGGGGTCGGGCCGCCTGCACTATCGGCGGTGCCGGAGGTCTCGCGCCGGTCTCGGCGTGCCGATACCTAGGAAGTGAGCCCTGGAGCGGGCGTTGAGTCCGCTTGGGGGATACGCATTGCGCACCCGGTCTCGCGCCGTCCAAAGGGCACGCGCCGGTCGAGGGAAGAAAGGCACGTGGGGACTCGATGCGGGAACGCGAGGAGCGCATAGACGCCACGGACGGCGGAGGTTCCCCTCTCGCCGCGGCACGCGCTTACGTGGGCATCTTCGCCGCGGCTGCGCAGGGGTCCGAGCTCGCCGCGGTCGCGGACACCATCGTCGACGTCCTGACGAGCTCGCTCGATCTTGAGTGTGCCCGCCTGTACGTTGTCGAGGGAGACGGCGGCGCGCGCGTCCTGAGACTCCTGGCCGATTCGAGCCGCCACTCGGTACTGGCGCTGGACATGCCCTCGCTTCCGTTGGATGCGGGGTCACCAGCTGCGCGTGTGGTCAGCGAGGGCCGCTCGCAGTTCGTCGAGGACACTCACGGGCTCCGCAACGGCGGGCTCGATCAGATCGACGGGGTCGGTCGCTGGAGGCTCTCCGTGGGCCGGCAGGCGCACGCGACACTGCCCCTGATCGTGCATGGCGGCGTATTCGGAGCGCTCGGCATGGACTGGCCCGTGCCCCACGAGTTCGGGGCGCAGGAGCGCGCGCGCCTGGAAGGACTCGCCCTCGCCGTCGCACTGGCGGTGAGCACATTCCATGAGGTCGCAGACGGTGTGGCCCCGTCGCTGCCCGAGCAGTCGCGCCCGACGTCGACGGTCGCCGTGTCGTCGCCGACGGTCGCCGTCCCCGATCCGCTCCCAGCCGCCCATGGTCCGGTGACGGCGAGCTTCCTGGTCAAAGACGGAGGCGCGCTCGCGCCTGCGATCGCCGTTCCCTGGGGTGGCGGATCGATCGCCCGCCTGTCTGTCGCGTGGAACATGGGACTCGCCGGTGAGCTCTGGGCGGTCTTCTGGGACATCTTCCCCTACGGTGACGACGGTTCGATCGGGCTCCTGCTGGGGACCATCGGTTCCTCCGTCGGGGGGGCCAGCGCGCAGGCGGCCCTCGCCAGGACGGCGCTGCGTGGCGCGGTGGAGCGGGGAGAGGGCCTGGACGGCGCGGTGGCGACTCTCCGCGCGAGGATCTCCGGGGACAGTCCGGGTGTGTGCTGGACCTCCGCGACGGTCGCGCTGCTTCAGCGCGATTGCACGGTGCTTCAGTCGCACCAGGGGGGCGAGTCGCTCATGGCCACACTCCGCTCGGACGGGCGCATGGTGGTGGAGGACGCAGGGCTGTTGCCGCTCGGCGCGGCACCCGGCACTGCCATCGCGTCGCGCACCGACCTGCTCCTGCCCGGAGACCGGGTCGTGTGGGGCTGCGGCGGCCTCGCGGCTCCGGGCTCAGCGGCTCGCGAGTCTCTGAAGGAGACGTTGGCCCGCAGGGGCGGCGGCGAAAGCACCTCGGCGGCACGGTTGCTCGACCTCGCCGGAGCGGACAGGCGGCCCGCTGTGGCCATGGTGCTCGACGTTCTGGACCGCTCGGCGGTCGCGGACTGACGCCTGAGCGTGGCGGCTGTACCGCGTCGGGTAGGATGTGCACTCGGCGTCGGTGCCCGCTTCAGGAGGTCCGTGCGTGAACGAGTTCGTCCTCAGACCCTTCCGCGTCCTCGCCCTGCGCCGGAGACTCGCCTTCGCCTCACTGCTCGTCGCCCTGCTGCTGCTGCCCGCGGCGCCCGCGTTGGCCGGTTGGCGGGCGGACTATGTCGAGGGCAACGCGTCGGGGCAGGCCGTCTATGAGGACATGGTCATCCACCCGGAGGCGGTTCGCTCGGGCTCCACCGTCTACATCGCGTTCCAGGGATTCGGGCTGGCCCCGTGTGTGGCGGCGATCCCCGACGGCGGCGCGGTCGTCGGGCCGTATAGGGTCGGTCCTGATCCGCTGGTCGGCAGCGCGGACCCGAACGACTCGCACGGCGCCCCTGCTCTGCTCACGGACGCCACGAACGGTCGGCTCTCGATCTTCTGGGGAGCCCACGGGTCGGACTGGCTGGAAGCGGCGGCTCCACTGACCGACATCTCGACATGGACGACCCAGACTGCGCAGTTCGGCCTCGTCACCTACCCTCAGGTCTTCACCGACGACACGGGCGTGACGCACATGTTCTTCCGCGGGCACGGTGCGCGACTGAGTTCGGCCGTGCTCGCCAACAACGGCTGGTGGCACGCGACCTCCACTGACGGCGGTCTCACGTGGACGTCGCCGGTCCCCGTGCTCGCGTCGACGCCGCTCACCAACTGGTACGTGCACTTCGAGCCGGGGACCGGCGGCGTCGTGCACATGATCACAGTGACGCAGGACGGCACGACGCCGAACCCCCTCGCTCGCACCGGCGTCTACTACGCGTGGCTCGATCCGGCGAGCGGACGCTGGAAGGATGCCGCAGGGGATGTTGTCGGCACCGCCGGCGCCCCGCTGACCCTGGCCATCCTGAGTTCTCCCGGGAACGACTGCTCGGTCCCGGTGGGGCCGGACGCATGGCAGGACGGGGGAGTGGCCGCCGACGACGGGGCGGGACACGCCGGTCTCATCTTCGTGAGCGGCGGCGCGCAGTACGGTCCCGACAAGCTGCGGTGGGTGTTCGCGAGATGGGACGGCGCCGCGTGGATGACCTCCACCATCGCCCGCACCGACTTCCTGATGGACAGCGGCACCATCGAGTACACGGACTCCGGCATCGACGCCTACCTGACGGTGGGCGCGCCCGCCAGCTACGTCCCGGCGGACCCTTACGACTACCGGGGCGGCGACATCGTCCTGTTCCACTCGGGCGACAACGGAGCGACCTGGCAGCGCACGCGCACGATCGCCGTGGCCGATCGCGATCGAGGAGTCCTGTACAACGACCCTCAGATCGTCCAGTCCCACGATGCGACGGGTCCGCGCCTGCTGTTCAGCGAGTGGGACAACGACCCGGGCGCGCCCGGCCACAAGGTCTACCTGTGGAGTCCGACCAGCTGCTTCGTCGGACGCGACTTCTCGACATCGGTGGCGAGGCTCTCGGGCCCGACCAGGTATGACGTCGCCGCGGCGATATCGCGGACCGGCTTCCCGAACGGGTCGCAGACGGTGGTGATCGCCTCCGGCGAGGCGGGGACCGACGCGCTTGCCGGCGCCTCCCTCGCCGCGGCCGACAAGGCACCGCTCCTCCTCGTATCGAGTCGCGGCGTGCCGGCGGTCGTGGCCTCGGAGCTGGCACGGCTCAGCGTCACGAAGGTGATAGTGCTCGGCGGGACCGGATCCGTTTCCAACGCGGTGATGAAGTCGTTGAGGCGGGGACGGGTCACGAGCGTTACGCGCGTGTGGGGCCCGGATCGGTACTCCACGGCGGCGGCAGTGGCCGCCAAGGTCGTCGCGGCGGCAGGCAGGCGCCGCGTGGCGTTCGTCGCCTCCGGCGACGCACCTGCTGACGGGCTGGCCGCCTCGGCGGTCGCCGCGGCAAGAGGCGCGCCGCTGCTCCTGGTCCGGCGCACGTCGGTGCCGGCAGTGACCCTGCGTGAACTCGCATCGCTCGGCGTCACTAGGACGATCGTCGCGGGGGGACCGGCCACAGTCTCCGATCCGGTCCTCGCCTCCCTGCCGGGCGGGCACCGAGTGTCGGGCGCCGACAGGTACTCGACGGCCGCAGCCCTCGCCGTGCTCGGCCTGGACGGTGAGGCAGGTGTGTGCGCACCGTCGACGCGCGCCGACCGCTTCCTCATCGCAGCCGGCTCGGCCTCGGCGGACGCTCTCGCAGCGGCCCCCCTGGCCGCGCGGCTGCACGCGCCCCTGCTGCTCACGGACGGGAGTGTGCTCTCGACGCCCACCGCAGAGATCCTCTCGGCGCGTGGAGGCACGACGCTCCAATGCTGGGTGGCCGGTGGGGACGCCACAGTCCTGCCGTCGGTGTTCACGCAGATCGGCAGCGTGCTCGGCGCGCCGTAGACCAGCCGCAGACCCCGTGATATGTTCGAGCCCGGACACTAAGCCATGGCTTAGGGCTGGGGAATCCGCTCCAGTGGGCCCCGCAGTGCTGAAGACACGATCGGGCCCCACATCCCGTGGGGTACCCGGGCTCGCGCGGTGGGCCGTCGTCCCGGAGGGGGAGGCAGCGGTGGTCGCGTCGTTGCGGCGTCTACGCAGGTCGTGCACGATCGCTCTGGCCGCGGTGGTCCTGATCGCGACGGTGACGCTGTTCTCGGGCGTGGCCTGCGCGGCGGGGGCGTGGGTGCCGAAGCCTTCGGGATCCGACACCGATCTCTGCAGCGTCTCGTTCCCGGACGCGGCTCACGGCTGGGCGACCGGGCACGAGGGGACGATCCTTCATACGGTTGACGGTGGCGCCACGTGGGCCCCGCAGGTCTCGGGCGTGCCGACCGTGCTCCTCGACTCCGTCTCGTTCCCCGACCAGCTTCACGGCCTGGCTGTCGGCACGGACGGCACTGTGATCTCCACCAGCGACGGTGGTGCGCACTGGACGGTCAGGTCGTCCGGGACGACCTTCAATCTGAACTCCGTGGTGCTGGCGGACGACGACCTCCACGGCTGGGCGGCGGGGCAGGCCGGCACCGTCATCTCGACAAGCGACGGTGGCGCGCACTGGGCTTTGCAGGACTCGGGCACCGCTGAGTGGATCACCGCCGTCGCCTTCCCGGATACGAGTCACGGCTGGGCTGTCGGCAACTGGGCGGAATTCATGACGACGAGCGACGGCGGCGCGAATTGGACGCAGCAGACGTCCGGACTCGACGACATCACTCACGCCGTGTTCTTCGGGGTGGCTTTTCAGGTCTTCGAGCTTGTTTTCCAGCTCGATGATCGGCTTTTCAAAGTCCAACTGATGTTTCATCGGTGACAAAGCTATGAATTTTGTTACGGACAGGCAACGCTGAATTCCGCCCGGCGCCGGGCACAAAAAAGAGCCGGATTGCTCCGGCTCTCTGGTGAGATGGTTTATACGCCTTCACCGGGCGCTCAGAAGGGTGACGAGGCCAACTGTAAGTCGCCGTTCAACCCCGTCACAAGCAAAACCACTATGCTAAC
>Ga0118677_10013131_pt1 | contig 11992 bp, 9 predicted proteins | sample AliMusrvi5mmetaG_FD_86154 | JGI IMG/M metagenome (GOLD analysis project Ga0118677, IMG submission 86154) | reverse complement strand
GGCGAGCAGCGCGCCCGGCTTGTGCAGGTCGCCCAGGGTCAGCAAGGTCGCCGGGTGGCCGGTGATGATGCCGGCGTTCTTGAGCCCGATGATCGCGAGGAAGAGGCCGATGCCCGCCGATATGGCGAACTTGAGTGAGCGCGGAATCGAATTGACGATCGCTTCGCGAATCCGGAACAGGCTGACGATGACGAACAGCGTTCCGGAAATGAACACCGCGCCGAGCGCCGCCTGCCAGGTGAAGCCCATGCCCTGGACGACGGCGAAAGCGAAATAGGCGTTGAGCCCCATGCCGGGCGCCAGGGCAATCGGATAATTGGCGTACAGCCCCATGATCGCCGAACCCAGCGCCGCAGCGAGGCAAGTGGCGACGAAGACCGAATCCTTTGGCATTCCCGCCGCCGACAGGATGTCGGGATTGACGAAAATGATGTAAGCCATGGTCAGAAAAGTCGTCAATCCGGCCATCACCTCGGTGCGCACGCTCGTGCCGTGCGCGGAAAGCTTGAAATAGCGTTCCAGCATGGTGTTCCCCCGCCTCGAAAAAAAACAGCGATTTTAGCGCAGGGCGGCGACTCGGTTGAAACTTTCGGCAGCGCGCCCGAATATCCGCCGCTAGCCTCGCCTGCGACCGCGCAGGCGAGGCTAGCGAATAATGTGCGAGCCGGTACTGACGCCGAGATAGACTTCGCGCAGGTAAAAACCGAGCGAGATGATCACCGTGATCATGGCCATGATGAAGATGACGGCGACGGTTTTCGCCAGATCGACCGAAATCAGTGCGCCGACGAATGCGCCGGCAATCACCAGACGGCCGAGCAGTGCCGAGAGCACCAGAAAGAGGATGCCGAGATAAATGATGTGGCTGCGGCGTTGCAGCCCGCGCAGCTCGTCCTCGAGTTCATGGACCGGCTGCAGCGACGGCCGCTCGGCGTCCCTGAGGCGATCCTGGATGACGCGCCGCCGGTCGACGATGCGTCCGAGCCTGGTGTTCATGGCGTTGATCATCGTGGCGATGGCGGTGAGCAGGAATACCGGCGCGACGGCCAGCTGGATGACATGGGAAATGTCGGAAATATGCGATTCCATCTTGATCCGTTCTACGAGTCAGTCCTGTTGAAAAGAAAGGATAAAAGCTTTACCACCAAGACGCCCGAAGGAAGTGCAGAGCCACAAAGGGCACAAAATTTCACCCAGTAAAAACAAGAGGCTAACTTGGTGCACTCTTGGTGAACTTGGCGCCTTGGTGGTTCGCACTTTTTTGTTGGCTGACTACTACTCTGGCGCGTCGCCGTTGACCGGCGGCAGCCGCGTCAGCAGGACCTTGTCGACGCGGTTCTTGTCCATATCGACGACTTCAAAGTGACAGCCCGCCGCATCGAACTGGTCGGTGATCAGCGGGATCCGGCCGAGCACGAACATCACCAGCCCGCCGAGCGTGTTGTAGGCGTTCTCATCCTCGCCGGGCAGCTCGGTTTCGATCTTGAGAACGGTCTTCAGCCGCTCGATGGCGACGCTGCCGTCGATCAGCCAGGTGCCGTCGCTGCGCTCGACGAGGTCCTGTTCTTCGCCGACGTCCGAGGACGGCAGTTCGCCGACGATGGCGGTGAGCACATCGGTCAGCGTCACCAGTCCCTGCAGTTCGCCATATTCGTCGACGATCAGCGCGCACTGCTGGCGCGCCTTGCGGAAGCTCTCAAGCAGGTGCGTCGTGGTCACGCCCTCGGGAACATACAGCGGCGGGCGCAGAAAGGGCTCGATGTCGAGCTTCTCGCCGGCCAGCGCCAGGCTCAGGAGATCGGCCGTGCGCAGGATGCCGACGATGTGGTCGAGACCGTCGCGGCAGACGACGACGCGCGTATAAGGACTTTCGGCGAGGCGGTTGCGGATCTCGGCGTCCGGCGCATCGAGATCGAGGACGAAAATGTCGCTGCGGTGCGTCATGATCGCGCCGATGCGCTGCTCGTCGAGGCGCAGCACATTGGAGACGATGGCCTGCTCGCTTTCGTGGAAAACGCCGGCTTCGGCGCCCTGCTCCATGAGCACGTTGATCTCGTCGTTGGTCACCGGCGGCTCTTCGCGGTCGCGCGCGCCGAGCACGCGCAGCACGTCTTCGAGCTCGGGCTCCAGCGTGGCCAGGCCGGTTGCGATGTTGACCATGATCGGGAAGAAGCTGATCAGGAAGGCCGTCAGGATGGCAGGCCCGGCGCCGATGCCAAACCAGACCACGAGGATCGGCACGAAGGCCGCTTTGGGCAGCGCGTTGAAGGCCGTCATCAGCGGATAGACGGCGGCGTAGGCCAGGCGCGAACTGCCGATCACGAAGCCGAGCAGCACGCCGACCACGATGGCCAGCCCGAAGCCGGCCATCGTGACCCAGTAGGTTCGCCAGGCGTGCGCGGCGATCGTGCCCTTGAACTCCCAGAACTGGCTCCAGATGCGCAGCGGACTCGGAAAGATGAATTCGGAGACTTCGAAGCCGGCGCATATTCCCTGCCACAGCAGCAGCACCGCGGTCAGCAGCAGCCACGGCGACCACTGTTCAAGCTGCTTCTTGTTCATTGGCCTCCGGCGGAAAAAGGGCGCGCTGCAGGTTGTTTCGCATCGCGCCGATGTGGCCGCGCAATTCGTGCACGATGTCGGTGAATTCCGGCGTGTAGGTGATCTCGAGGTCGCGCGGGCGCGGCAGGTCGATGTCACTCTTGACAACAAAACGCCCCGGGCTGCCGCTCATGACGTAAACGGTGTCGGCCAGAAAGACCGACTCGCGCAGGTCATGCGTGACCAGGATGACGTTGAACTGCTGCTCGGTCCAGAGGTCGCGCAGAATGCACCAGAGCTCCTCGCGCGTGAAGGCGTCCAGCGCGCCGAACGGTTCGTCGAGCAGCAGCATCTTGGGCTCGTGGATCAGCGCGCGGCAGATGCTGGCGCGCTGCTGCATGCCGCCCGAGAGCTGCCAGGGGAACTTGTCTTCATAGCGGCCCAGGCCGACCTTTTGCAGCAGCGCACGCGCCCGCTGCTCGTACTCCTGGCGCTTGGCCTTGAAGTTGCTGCGGTAAGGCTCGACGATCTCCAGTGGCAGCAGCACGTTGTCCACCGTCGTGCGCCAGGGCAGCAGGGACGAGGCCTGAAACGCCATGCCCGAGATCTTCAGCGGTCCGGTGACCGGCTGGCCGTCGATCAGGATCTGCCCCTTCGAGGGCATCTTCAAGCCGGTCGCCAACTTCATGAAGGTCGACTTGCCGCAGCCCGAGGGCCCGACGATGGCGATGAACTCGCCCTGGCGCACCTTCAGGTCGATCGCCTCGACCGCGAAATGCCCCTGCGCGAGCATCTCGCTGTTGTACGCCAGCCAGACATCCCGGAAATCGACAAACCAGTTGTCAACGGGCACTTGCATGCTATTTCTTGGGCAGGACGTTGAGTTCCGCCTTCGAGGGCAGGAAGGATCCGTTCCACACCGCGTCCGGGTTGACACGCGTCTTGGTGCCGTAGGCATCCGACACCTGCGACGCCATCAGCGACAGGCGCGGCCCGTTGACCTGGCCGAAGCCCTCGGCACGCGCGTTGGCGCTGTTGATCACGGTGTCGATGGCCAGCTTGAGACGCCGCGTCTCGAGTTCCACATTGATGATGCCGTCGCGCGCCTTGACGTCCTGGATCGCCGCGGCTGGATTGCCGATCACGTCCTTCATGCCCTTGGCAAATGCGGCCAGAAAGGCCTTGACGGCCGCCGGATTGTCCTTGAGCAGCTTGGGCGAGGCGATGATGGCGTTGCCGTAGAGCTTGACGCCGTAGTCCGGGTACGGCAGCACGACCACATCCTCGACCTTGACGCCGCGCGCCTCCAGATTGAGCAGTGAAGTGAAGGTGAATCCGGTGATGGCGTCGACGTCGCCGCGCACCAGCATGGTTTCGCGAAGCGGCGGGTCCATCGCCGTCCATTGCACGCCGCTGATGGCGTTGGCCTTGGCAAAGATCGGGAAGGCGCGCCGACCAGCGTCGAACACCGGTGCGCCGAGCTTCTTGCCATTGAGGTCAGAGGGCTTCTTGATGCCCGATTTCTTTAGCGCCATGACGGATGCCGGCGTGTCGTTGTAGACCATCATGATGGCCACCGGCTTGTTCGGTGCATCCGGGTTGTTGGCATGGAATTCCATCAGCGCGGCCAGATCGGCAAAACCCATGTCGTAAGCGCCCGAGGCCACGCGCGTAACCGCGCCGCCGGAACCGTTGCCGGCGTCAACCGCGACATCGAGCTTGGCGTCCTTGAAATAGCCTTTGGCCGCCGGCGTTAGAAACAGGGCAGCCGGACCTTCAAAGCGCCAGTCAAGCTGGAACTTGATCGGCGTGGTCTGGGCTTGCGCGCCCGCAAACGCAAAAGCAGCGGCAAGAACCGCAGCGGATTTCAGAAAGACGCGTGTTTTCATATGGATTCCTGCCTAGAAAAGGGTTTTGTAGCTATTAGCAATAAACCTGCCAACGTGGTTGGCAACTCACCGGCACCGATCTTAACTTGCCGAATATGTTTACACTTTCGCCATCCCCACCGGTTTACGCCGTGCAACACCCATCCCTATGACCTCAATCAACAATTCTGTGCGCTTTGTGCTCGACGGCGCCATCATCGAAGCCGACGCGGCGCAACACGCCAGCGCGACGGTGCTGGATTACCTGCGCGAACATCTGCGGCGCAGCGGCACCAAGGAAGGCTGCGCCGAAGGCGATTGCGGCGCCTGCGTGGTGCTGGTGGGCGAGCTCAGCGTCGACGGCACGGCCATCAGCTACGCGCCGGTCAATAGTTGCCTGCAGCTGCTGCCCACGCTCGACGGCAGGTCCGTCAAGACGGTCGAGAGCCTGCAGCGCGCAAACGGCCAGCTGCATCCGGTGCAGCAGGCCATGGCCGAGAGCCACGGCACGCAGTGCGGCTTTTGCACGCCCGGCATCGTGATGAGCGTGACCGGCCTGCTGCAGACCGTGGCCAAGCCGACGCGCGACGAGATCAAGGACGCGCTCAGCGGCAACCTGTGCCGCTGCACCGGCTACAAGCCGATCATCGACGCCGCCGTCAAGGCCAGCGAAGCCGCACCCGAACAGATCCGGTTGCAGGACGCGACCGAACTGGCGCTGCTGCAGCAGCTTCGGCAGGCGCATGCCGAAGACGCGAAGCCGCAGGCGCAGCCATTCTTCGCACCGACCACGCTCGAGGCGCTGGCCGATTACCTCGCGCAGCATCCGCAAGCCACGCTGCTGGCCGGCAGCACCGAGATCGGCCTGCAGGTCAACAAGCAGTTCGCGCGGCCACAGCAAATCGTCTACCTCGGCAACGTGAGCGCGTTGCGCCAGGTCGAGGACCAGGGCGCGTCCTGGCGCATAGGCGCGCAGGTCTGCCTCAACGACGTGCTGACACTGGTCGCGGATGACTACCCGGACTTCGCCGAGGTACTGCGCCGCTTCGGCTCGCCGCCGATCCGCTCCACCGCCACGCTGGCCGGCAACATCGCCAATGGCTCGCCGATCGGCGACAGCATGCCCTGCCTGCTCGCGCTCGGCGCCACGCTGGAACTGCGCTGCGCCAACAGCACGCGCATGCTCGATCTGGAACAGTTCTATACCGGCCAGAAGAAGAACGCGCTGCAAAGCGGCGAATTCATCGCCGCCGTGCATTTGCCCAAGCTGGCCGATGGCCAGGTCTTTCGCGCGCACAAGGTCAGCAAGCGCTTTGACCAGGACATTTCCGCCACCTGCTGCGCCATGCGCTACCAGTTGCAGGACGGCCGCTTCGCCGGGGTTCGCCTGGCCTACAACGGCCTGGCACCCTCGCCATGCCGCGCACCCAAGCTCGAGGCCGTGATCAACGGCCGCACCCCCGACGAGGTGAGCGCGGCGGAACTCGATCAGGCGGTGGCCCAGAGCTTTACCGCGCGCGACGGCCTGCGCGCCAGCTGGACCTACCGCGCGCTGCTGGCCCGCAACCTGGCGCTGCAGTTTGTCGAAGAAGCCACAGCTCAGGAGGCAGTCAAATGAACGCACCCACCGCACAGAAGGAACTCGCCGCGCTGGCCGAGCAGGGGCGCGAACTCGCGCACGAGTCGGCCCGGCTGCACGTCACCGGCGCTGCGACCTACACTGACGACATCCCCGAGCTGCGCGGCACGCTGTACGCGGCCCTGGTCCTGTCCCCCGTGGCGCACGGCGGGCTGATCGGCGAAGGCATCGACCGCGCCGCCCTGCTGGCGCAGAGCGATGTAGTGGGCGTCTTCACCGCCAGTGACATCCCGGGCGAGAACAACTGCGGCCCGATCGTGCACGACGACCCGTTCCTCGCCAGCGGCAAGGTCGAGTTCCTCGGTCAGGCGGTGGCGGTGGTGGTGGCCAGCAGCATGCTGCGCGCGCGCGAGGTCGCCAAGGCGGCCACCGTCGCTGTCAAATCGCTGCCGGCCATCCTGAGCATCGACGAGGCCCTGGCGCAGCAGAGCTTCGTCATGCCGTCCAAGGGCATCACGCGCGGCCAGCCCGACGAGGCCATCGCGGCCGCGCCGCATCGCATCAGCGGACGCACCGAATGCGGCCAGCAGGAACAGTTCTACCTCGAAGGCCAGATCGCCTATGCCGTGCCGCGCGAAGACCGGCAGCTCACGCTCTACGTCTCGACGCAGCATCCCGACGGCAACCAGCGCGAGGCCGCCTCGGCGCTGAACCTGTCGGTCAACGATGTCGAGGTGATCTGCCGTCGCATGGGCGGCGCCTTCGGCGGCAAGGAAGGCAACTCCAGCATCTTCTCGCAGAGCGCCGCGCTGGCGGCGTTCAAGCTGCAGCGCCCGGTCAAGCTGCGCGTCAACCGCGACGACGACATGATGATCACCGGCAAGCGCCACGATTTCCGCATCGACTACGACTGCGGCTTCGATGAGACGGGACGCATCCTGGGTGTCGATGTCGTGCTGGCCTCGCGCTGCGGCTACAGCACCGACTACTCGGGCCCGGTCAACGACCGCGCCCTCCTGCACATCGACAACTGCTACTACCTGCCCAACCTCAAGATCATCAGCTACCGCTGCAAGACCAACATGCAGAGCGCCACCGCGTTTCGCGGTTTCGGCGGCCCGCAGGGCATGTTCGGCATCGAGACCGTGATCGAGGAAATCGCGCACAAGCTGGGCAAGGACCCGCTCGAAGTGCGCCGCGTCAACCTGTACCGCGACCCAGCGGTCTCCGGCGACCCGGCGACGATGACGACGCAATATGGCCAGCCGATCGAGGACTGGATCGGCGACCAGGTCATCGACCAGGTGGCGCTGGAAGCGGACTACCATGCGCGCCGCGCCGCCGTGGCGCAGTTCAACGCCGCCAACAAATACCGCAAGCGCGGCGTCGCGCTGGTGCCGCTCAAGTTCGGCATCTCGTTCACCGCCACCATGCTCAACCAGGGCGGCGCCCTGCTCAACATCTACCAGGACGGCTCGGTCAGCGTGAACCACGGCGGCACCGAAATGGGACAGGGCCTGAACACCAAGATGGCGCAGGTGGCGGCCGACGGCCTGGGCATCAGCGTGAATCTGGTGCGCGTCACCGGCACCGACACGCAGAAGGTGCCCAATGCCAGCGCCACCGCAGCCTCCAGCGGCGCCGACATCAACGGCGCGGCGATCAACAACGCCTGCGACCAGATGCGCGCGCGGCTGCGCCCGGTGGCGGCGCGACTGCTCGATTGCGATGCGGCGGCCGTGACCTTCAGCGGCGGCTTTGCCAGCGCGATCGGCAAGCAGCAAACCATTGCCTGGCCGACCGTGGTCAAGCAGGCCTGGCTCGATCGCGTCGGCCTGAGCGTCACCGGGTTCTACATGACGCCCGACATCCAATACGACTTCATGACATTGCAGGGTCGCGCCTTCTACTACTTCTGCTACGGCGCGGCGGTGAGCGAAGTCGAGATCGACACCCGCACCGGCGAGTGGTGGCTCAAGGCCGTGGACATCGTGCACGACGTGGGCCAAAGCATCAACCCGGCGATCGACAAGGGCCAGATCGAGGGCGCCTACATCCAGGGAATGGGCTGGCTGACGATGGAGGAATGCATCTGGGACAAGCAGGGCAAGCTGCTTACGCACGGCCCGAGCACCTACAAGATCCCGGTCGCCAGCGATGTGCCCGAGCACTTCAACATCAGCCTGTTCGACGGCCGCAACGTCCGGCCCACACCGTATCGCAGCAAGGCCACCGGCGAGCCGCCGCTGATGAACGCCCTGTCGGTGTTCTTCGCGCTGCGCGACGCCGTCAGCGCCAGCGCCGCCCACAAGGCGCGCGTGGACCTGGTGGCGCCGGCAACGCCTGAGCGCATTGCACTGGCCTGCGAGCGCGCCAGGCGTGCCGCCGGCGCCTGAAGGAGGCCAGCGCAGCAACGGCCGCTGCGTCCATATGCGTTCCTTACATCGGGCACGGCAAGATCCGGGCGTCTCCACCTGAACCTTGTCCATGCCGATCATCCATTGTCCGCCCTGCGCTTCGTGCGCGACCGCGCATCCGACCCTTGCGCTTGATCGGATCCGCGCATGAAGGGAACGCAATCGTCATTGGCGGCCTTGACGCTGGGCGCCATCGGCGTCGTTTATGGCGACATCGGCACCTCGCCGCTCTACGCTTTCAAGGAAGTGTTTGTCAGCGGCCATGTTGCCTTGACGACCGAGAACGTCCTGGGCGTGCTGTCGCTGTTCTTCTGGACCCTGACCGTCATCGTCTCGGTCAAGTACGTGCTGCTCATCATGCGCGCCGACAACCATGGCGAAGGCGGGCTGATGGCGCTGGTGGCGCTGGCGTCGCAATCCGTGCAGGACAAGCCGAAGCTCAGGCGCACGCTGATGACGCTGGGCGTCTTTGGCGTCGCGCTATTCTTCGGCGACGGCGTCATCACGCCTGCGATCTCGGTCCTGTCGGCGGTTGAAGGGCTGGTGGTGGTCACCCCGGCCGCGAAGCCCTACGTGCTGCCGATTTCCCTGGTCGTTCTGTTTCTGCTGTTTCTGGTGCAACGCCACGGCACCGACTTTCTGGGCAAATTCTTCGGTCCGATCATGGTCATATGGTTCGCCGCCATCGGGCTGTTCGGAATCGCCCCGATTGTCCAGCACCCTGAAGTGCTGCGTTCCATTTCACCCTACTACGCGCTGCATTTCGGCATCGCGCACTACGAGCTGGCCTTTGTCACGCTGGGTGCCGTCTTCCTCTGCGTCACGGGGGCCGAGGCGCTGTACGCCGACATGGGTCACTTCGGCATACGGCCGATCCGCGTCGCGTGGTTTTCGATGGTGATGCCCTGCCTGATATTGAACTACTTCGGCCAGGGCGCCCTGGTGCTGGCCAACCCGAAGGCGGTGGAGAACCCCTTCTTCCTGATGATGCCGCCCTGGGCCACCATGCCCATGGTGGCGCTGGCGACCGCGGCCACCGTGATCGCCTCGCAGGCCCTGATCTCGGGCGCTTTCTCGGCCACCAAACAGACCATCCAACTCGGCTACCTGCCGCGCTTGACCACCCTGCACACCTCGCACAAGGATACCGGTCAGATCTACGTGCCTGCCGTCAATTGGGCGCTGCTGTTCGGCGTGGTCATGTCGGTCGTTATCTTCGAATCTTCGAGCGCGCTGGCCGCCGCCTACGGCATATCCGTCAGTCTGGTCATGGTGATCACGACCATCCTCACTTACTTCGTGATCCGCCATGGCTGGAAGCTGCCGCTGCCGCTGTGCGTGGCGGCGACGGCCGTCTTCTTCACGGTCGACGTCTCCTTCTTCGCCTCCAACCTGCTCAAGATCGCGGATGGCGGCTGGTTCCCGCTGATGATGGCGGCGGTCCTGTACCTGCTGCTGTCGACCTGGAAGGACGGGCGGCGCCTGCTGGCGACCAAACTGCGCAACGACGCGCTGGAATTGCAGCCGTTCATCGAATCCATCCTGCTCTTCCCGCCGGTTCGTGCCGACGGCACGGCTGTCTTCCTGACGGCCAGCCTGGGTGTTGTGCCCAACGCCATGCTGCACAACCTGAAACACAACAAGGTGCTGCATGAAACCAACCTGTTCCTGACGGTGCTGAGCCAGGACGTTCCAAAGGTGGCGCTGGCGGAGCAGGCAGAGATCTCGGCGCTGGGGCACAACTGCTGGCAGGTCATCATCCGTTTCGGCTTTCTGGACGATCCCGATGTGCCCAGGGCGCTTGAGCAGATCAGCGGCCAGGGATTCACCTTCGACCCGATGCGGACCAGTTATTTCCTGTCGCGCGACATCGTCGTGCCGACCATTGGCAAGGCCATGGCCGCCTGGCGCGAAAAGCTGTTCGCGCAAATGCACCGCAGCGCCAGCGGTGCGGCGGACTTCCTGAACCTGCCGAGCAATGCGGTGGTCGAGCTCGGGTCGAAGATCGAGATCTGAGACGCTCTGCGGGACGCACGAAAGCGCAACGCGCGCCGGTTCACCCGACATTTCTTTGCAACAATCGGGGGCAACCCGAAAATCCTTCGCATGTCCCTCCGAGCCAACGCACTTTCAGCCTTGCAGATCCGCAGTCCGGCGGAAAAATGTACGGCGACGCGCGCGCTGCGGTGTGACGATCGAGAAGTCGACCCCGACGCCGCGCTGGCCGAGCCGGCGCAATTGCCGTGCCGACCGGATCGACCGATCCTGGTTTCCGTGCTGAAGGTGCAGAAGCGATCCGCCCATACGGTCGAGGGCCGCGCCGCACTGCTTCATTCACTGGCCCACATCGAGCTCAATGCCATCGATCTTGCGCTTGACATCGTCTGGCGTTTTCCCGGCATGCCCCCACAGTTCTATGTCGACTGGGCCATCGTGGCGCAGGAAGAGGCACTGCACTTCACGCTGCTGTCGGATCACCTCGCTGAGCTTGGTTACCTCTACGGTGACTTCCCCGCACACACCGGCTTGTGGGACATGGCGCAAAGAACCCGGGGTGACCTGCTGGCACGTCTGGCGTTGGTTCCCAGAACGCTCGAGGCCCGCGGACTGGATGCTTCGCCGCCCGTGCGTGACAAGCTGCTTTCGGCTGGCGACAAGCGTGGCGCCGAAATCCTGTCCATCATCCTGAAGGATGAGATCGGCCATGTGGCCACGGGCAATCGCTGGTACCGATGGCTTTGCCATCAGCGCGGCCTGGACCCGATCGCCAGCTACAAGGCGCTGGCAGCGCAGTATTCGGCGCCCAGACTTCGCGGCCCGTTCAACCTCGAAGCACGCCGTGCAGCCGGCTTTGATGAAGCCGAATTGGCTGCCCTGGGGCAGGACATCTGAGCGTTGCAAGTCCGACGGCAGCAGTCTGGCTGCGAATTCAATCAAACGCACTTCCTGACCCGACCAGCAGTCACTCGGGAAGCGAGATGGATTTACCGTCTTCCTCGGTCCCGGATTCAGAGCATCAGCGGATGCTTGACAGGTTTTGCGTGAATTCAGCTGACCAGTTTTCAACCGGCTTGAAAGTGGGATCGTTCTTCACGATCACTTCGGTCTCGGCCCAAATTTCGTCATCTGACTTGTCAAGGTCCAGAGGATCTCCGTGGGGTTGCGCCACGTACCAGGGCGTATCGAGGTACACCTCGACCAGATTCTCTTCCGGGTCCATGAAATAGATCGACAAGGCATTGCCGTGATTCAGGTTGCGCATCCGGGTGGCGCCGTTTTGCAGCGCCCGCCTTCTTGCCTCGCGCAGGTTCTCCAGCGAATCGACCTTGAAGGACAACTGCATGGCTGGCCCTGCGAACTGTGGGACTGGGCACGCCCCATAGTGCATGAGCCGATGGCCCGGTGTCATGCGCTACGGCATCGACAGCCCCTTGGTCATCCGGGTTGGTGTGTAGCTGGCGGGAGTCAGTAGTGTCCCAACGTTTCTCAGAGGAGAACGAGCTGTTGGGGCTCGAAACTCGGATCTGAATTTGTTGAGGGTGGCGTAAGCAGTTGATTTATTGGGGTTTGTTCAAACATGGTCAGGC
>Ga0118677_10013130_pt1 | contig 11993 bp, 5 predicted proteins | sample AliMusrvi5mmetaG_FD_86154 | JGI IMG/M metagenome (GOLD analysis project Ga0118677, IMG submission 86154) | reverse complement strand
CCGACGGCCACCACGGCCAGCGCAGGTCCATCATGATGATGTCAGATCCGTTGGCGACGTTCTCGTGATACCAGGTCGCCCGCAGCGGACCGGCGGTTAGAAACACGCATACCAACGCCAGGCAAGGAACGATCAAACGGTTGTTGTTCATTGGAATATGAAATGATCCGGGCAATTCCAGCTTGCCCGGTCGTAGGCGGCCGCAATTTGCATCAGCTTAATGCATCTGTGTCAAGCATGAATACAAGGAATGCCAAACTCGAAAGAACGACTGACCCAGAGCACCAGAAAACCCGGGTGGCTTTCACACCACCCGGGGTTCTGTTGCTAGGCTGGATGCCGGCTCTTATTTGGATGGGCGCGCTGGGATCGAACCAGACCGCTGGAGAAATCCGCGGTGTCTCGAGCAACCGGGGAGCAGGTGGCGTTGTCGGCCAGCGTGAATCCGTCAGACTGAAAACAGGCGTAGGGACCGCGCTTTTCCCAACGCGGGGGTCAGTGGGTTGCTCCGGTCTTGAATTTGATCTTCCATTCCACGGTCCTGGTCCCGACCGGCACAATACGGACGGTGGTGATCTCTTTCCGGCAGACGGTCTCAACCATCTCATCACCGACGACGGCGGCTTTGGGTTTGAAACCATCCGGCAGATGGACGGTTAGAACATAGGGATCGCCGGCCACCACCGCGCTCTTGCCGGATAGGGTGTTGGATTGGCCGTCCCACTTCTCGTCTAACAGGCATGCGCCGCCCTGGGAGATGTGGCGCGTGGTGGACAGCACCCAAGGATGCGGCCGTGCCTCGCGGATTGCGAAGATCTGGAGCGCATTGTTAGGATCCTGGGCCGGTGCCATGAACGAGCCTTTCGATTTGCCGAGGAATGTCTGCGTCCAGAACTCGAATACCAGGTACTCGCGGGCGGGATCGAGTCCAAGATCCGCGAACTTCACATCCTGTTCCGGGTTGCCGGGGCGGTTCCACTTGAGTTTTTCCTGGCGCCAGTTGAAGCGGGCGAGTATCGACCAGTGGTCGAAAGGGCGGTCGATTTCCTGCAACCACCAGGTGGCTTCGCCGCCGCGTTTCGGGGCTCCGTGATCCTGGACGGGCCGGTCGCCAAAATCATATAACTGTCCAGGCACGGTGAAGAGCACCGGCGAGCTGCGTTTGACGCCTTCCAGATTGCCGTCGTTCTGATAGTCTGCGGCCTTGTCGCTGAGCATGAGCGCACCTCCGGCCATGGCCACGATACTAGGCTGGTCGATCATATCTGCCATGGCGGACTCGGCACCGAACGTCTTCATCGTGGTCTTGTCCTTGAACCCCTCGGCCATGATGTCGCAATGGTCGGGGTCAGCGCGCCAGACCACGCCGTTCAATGAGGCGAAGCGTTGGAATGTCGCCGGACCGAAACCATCGTCGCTGAGCCGGCAACCGTTGGCCAGGCCTATCGAGTTGATACCCGGATGCACGCCCCAGCAGGTGAGGATATAGACATCCGGTCCGAGTTCCTCGCGGGCCACCTTGTCCCAGGCGTGCAACGATTCCTCAGGCGTGGTGCCGATTTTTTTGAAACAGTCGCCACACTGGGGTTTCAGGGAGGCATAGAGCAAGTCGCCCGCACCATCGATCTTGACGTAATCCCATCCCTGTTGCTTGAGCACGCGATAGGTCGGACGAACCAATCCTTCGATGGCCTCCTTGTTCCTCGTGTTGAGAATATACATCGTGTGCCAATCGCCGTTGATCGTCGGATCGCCATCCGGCTTGCGGATGAACCAATCCGGATGCTCCTTGCCGATGTCGGCAATGTGCGGATCGCCCGGCCGGTGCAGGCGATTGACCCAGATGCCAGGTTTCATACCGGCCGCTTTGATCTTTTTCACCGCATACTCCGCACCGCCGGGGAACTTCCCATTCCACGTCAGCCAGTTTTGCGGGCAGCCGCCCCATCCGGTCTGATAGGCATCATCCAACTGGATATATTTGTAACCGAAATCCGGGAGATGTTTCGTCACAAAAACATCAACCACCTCGTCCAGCGTCTTCTGGTTGAAACTATCCCGATACGCCCACCAAGTGCAATACCCGGTGACCGGTCCTTTCCAAACCTGATAGGTCCACGGCTCGAAGTAGGCGAGTTCCTTGTGTTTTTGATAGAAGCGCGGCCGGAACACCAACTCCACCACCGCACCACGACTCTCCCAGGAAAAGGCGATGGTCTTCCTGCCGGGCTGAATCCGCTCCAAATCAGGCGTTTCATTTGCGCAGGATGGCGGTGGGACGCCGGCGCTCGTAGAGTCCGGCAGGATGGTCGTCGCGCCGTCGGTCGGGCCGCCAAACAGCCAATCCCACCGCCTGTCATAGACGGCGTTGTTACGCAGGTTGCGGCTGAGGCCGACGCTGTTGCGGACCAACGGAAAACGCTTCTGCGCCTCGCTTTCGGTTTCGGCAGTGAAGGCCTCCTGACTGCCCGTGACGGTGCCGCGCAGGACCAGCTTCACGCCATCCCGCGACTTGACTGGAACGATCTTCAGGCGCTGCTCGATTATCTCGCCGGAAATCTCCTTCGGTTCGAGTTTGACATCGAAGCCAGGAACCGGGAGTCCCATGGAATCCTCGGCACGGATGTCGCCGTCGAAAATCACGCCGTCATGATAGCGGAGGCTCAACCGACCCTGCGCCGCGGCCCACGCAACCGCCGCAGGAACGTTGGGCGGAGACGCAATGGGCTTCTGGGCGGGAGCCTCCGTGACAAGCGCCAGCATTCCTGTTAGGATTCCCAAGGATTTGAGGGATGAGCCGGATGTCATGCTCGTGTTTCCCTTCCGTTGCGTAGTTCACTTCGTGAATTTCAACTTCCACTCGACGGTTTTGGTGGCCGATGGGACGACACGCACCGTAGCGGTCTCCTGTTGATTGGCGAACTCGACCTTCTCGCCGCCGACTTGGACCGACTGCAGCCGGAACCCTTGCGGCAGATGCACCGTGAGCGCATACGGGTCGCCGCCGACCACCGCGCTTCTGCCGGATAGAATGTTAGACGATTTGTCCCATTTCTCGACTAACAAACTGACGCCGCCTTGCGAGATATGCCGCGTGGTGGACAAAACCCACGGGTACTCGTGCGCCTCGCGGATGGCGAAGACCTGCATCCCGTTGTTTTGATCCATCGCAGGCGCTGTGAACGAGCCCTTGCACTTGCCAAGAAACTTCTGGGTCCAGAATTCGAACACCACGTATTCGCGGTCGGCCTCAAGCCCCAAGTCCGCGAACTTGACATCCTGCTGCGGCGCACCCTTCAAATCGAACTTCCATTCCGGCTCCCGTTTTTTCGCCCACTGGATGCGCGAAAGCACCGACCAGTGATCGAAGGGCCGGTCGATCTCCTGCAGCCACCAAGTGTCCACCTGATGGCCCGGATCGTAGGATTGCGCGGGCACGGTCGCAAGCACGGGCGCGCTGCGTTTCATGCCTTCGAGGTTAAGGTCGTCCTTATACACATCCACCTTGTCGCTGACCATGAGCACGCTGCCGGCGATGCTACAGATGGCGGGGCGGACGATACTGCGGACCGACACCGGTTCCTTGGCACCGAACACAGGCATTTTGGCGACCTCATCCATTAACCAGCTCCCCAGGATATCACAATGGTCGGGATCGTTGCGCCAGACCACGCCTTCGTAGGTACTGTTGTTCGCCAGCGTCTCCGGTTGGAAGCCATCGCCGGCAAGGCGGCTGCCGTCGGCCAAACCGACGACGCAGAGGCCGGTGTTCACCCCCCAGCAGTTGAGGATATAGGTGTCCTTGCCGAGCTCCTCGCGGGCCACGCGGTCCCAATCGCGCAGTGATTCCTCGGGAGTCGAGCCGATCTTCTTGAAGTGATCCTCACATTGCTTGTTCTTGTAACAGCCGAGCAAGTCACCCGCGCCGTCAATCTTCACATATCCCCATCCCTGTTTTCTGAGCTCCCGATAGATCGGCCGGACCATTCCGTCGATGGCTTCCTTGTTTTTAGTGTTGAGGATGTAGAACCCGCCATCCATGAACAGCGAGCCGTCCGGCTTGTGGACAAACCAATCCGGGTGTTGTTTGCCGATATCGGCCACATTCGGGTCGTTGGGCCGGTGGACGCGGTGGACCCAGATGCCGCCTGCCATGCCTGCGGACTTGATTTTCTTGAGCGCGTACTCCGCGCCGCCGGGAAACTTCTGGTTCCACGTCAGCCAGTTCTGCGGGCAGCTGCCGTTGCCGGTCTGATAGGTGTCATCCAATTGGATGTACTTGTAGCCGAAGTCGGGCAGCTTCTTTTGTGCAAACACGTCGGTCAGCTCGTCGAGTGTCTTCTGGGTGAAGTCGTACTTGTAGGCCCACCACGTGCAATAGCCGGTGACCGGGCCTTGCCACACCTGATAGGTCCACGGCTCGAACTTCTCCACATTCCGATGTTTTTGATAGAAACGGGGGCGGAACACCAATTCCAGGGAGGCACCGCGGCTCTCCCAGGCGAAAGTGATGGTTTGCCTGCCGGACTGATCCCGCGCCGGATCAGGCGTTCCCTTTGCGGAAGATGTCGGCGGCACGCCGGCACTCCTTGAGTTCGGCAGGAGGTGCGTCGTGCCGTCGGCCGGGCCGGCCAACAGCCAGTCCCAGCGGCGGTCATACACCGCGTTGTTGCGCAGGTTGCGGCTGAGGCCCACACTGTTGCGCACCAGCGGGAAGCGCTTCTGCGCCTCGCCGGCGGTCTCGGTCGGGAAGACCTCCGCGCTGCCGGTCACCGTGCCCCGCAGGACCAGTTTCACCCCCTCCTTGGGCACGGTCAGGGAGAACTTCAGGCGTTGTTCAATTTTCTCCTTTTCGCCGACGGCTGACGGTTGTTCCAGATTGATTTTGGCATCAGCCATATCCTTTCCAGCGCCGTCCGCGGCGCGGATCGTGGCGTCAAAGATCACGCCACCGTGGTAGCCGAGGGTCAGCTTGCCGGTGGCGGCATCCCATTTGACCTCGGCCGGCGCATTCGCCGGCGGAGTGGCGTCCGGTTCCGCCGCGCTAATGACGCTCAGCGAAGCCATTGCGCATGCCGCCGCCAGAATGGTTTTCTTTTTCATGGTGGTGTTCGTTCGTATTTGGTTGGTGATCAAAGTCATAGCCTGGTCTCCTTCTGGGTTGCCGGGGTGTCGGGCTGGTGTCGTTCGTTCGTTGCTGTTGCGATCCATCCTGGCGTGTGGTGTAAAGACTGGCTTTTGTTGCAGTTCTTATTACCTGCGTCAATCCTCAATACAGACTAATTCCGGCGTCTTTCACGGATTTTAGCACTGCCGAGTGCGCCGCGGAAACGCAAACCGAATTGTTGCTCCGCTTCTAGCCGCCATGCTGGCGGCTTCGCCCGCAGCCCAAAAGCCTCAGCACGCGGTCAGCCCGCCGCCGATGGACCGGAACAGTTGGAATTGGTTCTGCAAGCAGGAGATCAATGAAGGCATTCCGCGGAAGATGCACGCCCGCATTTCTCCGGCATCCCCTCTGCAAAATCGATCACCTGCTTCTGCTGCCTCAACTTGTTCTGAAGTCGTGATACTTCGATATTCTGAACCGGGATAGACTTATTTGCGACCATGGCGGCGGCGACTCCGGCGGCGTGCCCGGCGATCATCCAGACGCTTTCGAGCCGGAGGGTGCAGAACGCGACGTGCGTGAAGCTCGCGGCGCCCGGGACGAGGAGGTTCACGCATTCGCCGGGCTTGGGCGTGAGGGCCCGATAGGGAATCTGATAGGCAAAGCCCGTGCGCCAGATCCGGCCTTCGTTGACGAATTCGCCTGCATTCAGGGCGACGCGTTGCACGTGATGGCAGTCGATGAAGTGGCTGCTCATGCCGATGCTGTCCGGCTTGCGACGTTCGGTTTGCACGTCGCGCTGGGTCATCACATACTCGCCTCTCATGCGGCGGGCTTCGCGGACGTAGAGTTGATAGGGCAAATAGTGGTTGTCGGCGAACTCGTCCTTGTGGAGGCCCAGCGACTGCATTTCACCCCGCACCTTCGCCGGCACGGAATCGTCGCTGGCGAGAAAGTGCAGCAGGCCGAGCGTGTAGTCGAGATGGTCCTGATAGATACGGACCCGCTGTTGGTAGCTCGCGTCCGGCCAGTCGAACTGACCGCCGAAGTGCCCGAGCGAAACAATGGCGGCCTGCTTGTTGTTCATCTCGAACTTGCCGTTCCTCCGACCGTAAAGGTCAATGATGTCAGTGAGTTTGACCGCCCGTCCGCGGGCGGCTTCCTGGCGCAACCAGTTGGCGAGCAGCGCATAGCGCTTCGCGTCGTAATGCGCCGGCGGCGGAATCGGGACCTGGAGTTTCGGATCCTTGGCGACGGTGAGGCGGAAGTTGTAGTTCATCGGTGCCGGATGCTCGTCACCCTCCTTGAGGTCCTTCGCCCAGGCAGCGATGCCAGGCAGCAGCCTGCCCTCGTGATCCACCGTTTGCGCCTTGCACGGCGTCTTGTCGAAACGAACGCCGGCCGCTTCCTCGCCGAACTCCGCCTGGGACTCGCGGCCTACGGCGTATTTCACGCCCGCCCGCGCCATCAGGTCGCCCTCGTAACTTGCATCGATGAAGACTTTCGCTTCCAGCTTCGTGCCGTCGGTCAGCGTGATACCGGTGATGCGTGCGCCGTCCTTGCCGAGCTTGTCCACGCTCGATCCGTAGCGGACTTCGACCCCCGCTTCCTTGAGCAGATCGAGGTATACCATCTCCGCGACGCCCGACTCGAAGTAATACTCCGGCTTGTCCGTGCCGTAGTGTTTTCCTAACCGCCGATAGAATTCGTCCGCGAATCCGCCGATGGTCCATGTCAGCATGTGTTCGCTCTCGGCCGTGTTGATCCCGCTCGTACTGAGGCCGCCGACATGCCGGGTGGGTTCAATCAGCAATACCTTCGCCCCCTCCCGCGCCGCCGCGATCGCCGCGGCAAGGCCACACGGCACACCGCTGTAAACGATCACATCGGTCCGCGTATCGGCGGCATCTAGGCCGCCGGCCGGGATGGTGATCAGCGCCAGGGCGGCGATCTGGATCTTGCGGGTCATGTCCTTCATCGTTGTTAGCAGGGCGGTGAGAGTCATGGATGTGACGAGTTTCATGGAGGACATTCCGGGAGAGCGGATTGGAAGCGATAGGTTCCGGAACCGATCTCATAGACCGCGGCGTGTTTTTCCATGCGCAGCCACTTCACGCCCTGCGCCTTGGCCGCAGGTTGGCCACTCTCCGTCACCGCCGTGGCGTCCTTGGCCGGCACATAGATTGTCGCCGTGGTGTTGGGTGGGATTGCCACCTCCATCGTCAGTTTGTTCCGCTCACGTTGCCAATTGCTGCCGATGTGCCCGTGGATCGAGTCATAGCCGCACTTGACCCATGTCAGGTCGCCGATGATCGATGGTTTGATGATGATTTTCTTGAATCCCGGGCCGGTCGGATCGGGCCGGATGCCGGCGGCCACTTTGTAAAACCACTGCCCGACAGACCCGCCCAAGCTGGGCATTTGGGCCAAGCCGCCACGCCACGTTTCCTTCATCACGCCGTCGGTGATGAGGGTTTGCCAACCGGGGTAGTCCTGTTGGGTGACCATCTGGTAGGAAGTCTCGGCCAAGCCGATTTCCGCCAAGCCTTCCATCAGGTAGGGCGTGCCGACAAAGCCAGTGTTGAGGTGACCCTTCCACTTCCCGATGATTTCCACCAACCGCTTGATGACCAACTCGCGCTTGTCATCGGGCACTATGCTCAGCGCCAACGGCAGGATCAACGCGGTTTGGCTGTCGTTGGCGCCGCCGTAGAGACCGGTGTCGGCATCGAGGCACCTGGCATTGAAGTTGTCCTTGATCTTCCCTGCCAGTTGCTGGTATTTGACGGCCTCGTCGGGCTGGTCGGCGATGCGGGCGGTTTGCGCGACCATGGTGGCATAGAGATACCAGGCGCAGGTGGAAACGACGAACGTGGGGGTGCGTTTGGGCGGCCCCCAGCCATCGATGCCCACTTCAATCCAGTCGGAAGCACCGGACCAGCGCATCAGTCCGTCTTTTTTGTCGGCCTTGGCGCCGAGCCATTCGAGATAGGCCTTCATGGACGGATAGGCCTGCATGAGCATCTGCTTGTCGCCGTAGTATTGATAGTGTTTGAATGGCAGATAGATGATCATGCCGCTCCACCACGGGTCGTCCCAACAATGTTCCTGCCCGCCCCAGATCATCGGGATCACCGATCCCGCGGCGCCGTTGGGAGTTTGTGAATCCACCATGTCGATCCACCAACGGCGGTAGAGCGGCCCCATGTCGGTCATGTAGACGGTCGAATCCATCATCGTCTGCACGTCCTGCGACCAACCGGCCTTTTCGCGGGTCGGGTCCATCGGAATATCGAGCGTGTAATTCCGGTGGGTGCGCACCACGGCGTCATACACGTGGTTGAGGAAGTCATTCGAGCAGGCGAACTTGCCGGTGGGACGCAGGGCCGCGCCAGCGCGCTTGAGGGTGACCGCTTCGATGGGCGGCGGTGGATCGATGCCTGTGATGTCGATGACCGGACCGATGGTGTGTACCATGAAGCGCGGCTCGAGCACTTCGGGACCGCGGCCTTTGAGTGTGAATTTGAAATCGGCGGAGTTGCCCTTGGGATTCCATTTGCGGCCGCCGCCACGTGGTTTGCCGATGTCGCCAAAGCTGACTTGCTGGCCGTCCTTGCCGGTGACTTCGATGCGCGGCCAACCGGTGAACATCGCGTCGAAAATATACTTGTTGCCTTCTTTTCTCACAGGCTTGACCACTTCGGTCACCCGCACCGGGGTGCCGGGGTTCGCCTCGAGTTTGCCGGGCGGCGCGGCGACGGCCACCACCGGTTGCCATTGGTCGTCCTTGAAGCCCGGCTTGTTCCAGCCCTGTGGCGCCAAGCGCAGGTCGTGGTGTTCGCCGACAAAGAAGTCATTGAACACGATCTCGCCGGTGGACCACTTCCATGATTGGTCCGAAGTGAGCAAGTTATGCGTGCCATCGGGCATGACGCATTCCACCTCAACCGACAGCACCGGCTCGTTGCCCACGCCGGACCAGCTTCCCCAGCCGCGGCCCGGGCAGGCGAAAAATCCGTTGGCGAGAATCGCGCCCAAGGTATTGTCGCCCGCCTGCAACAATCCGGTCACATCACTAACATCATAATACACTCGTTTCGTGTTGTCGGCCAGGGCAGGTGCCATCACGCGATCACCGGCCTTGCTGCCATTGATCAGGAGTTCCACGAAACCGAGCGCGGTCACCCGCGCCACGGCCCGCACCGGCTTGGCGGCCAATTTTACGTCCTTGCGCATCATCACCGCTTCGCGCCGAGGCGAGGCGCTGCCGCTGAAGTTTCCGGGTGGCGCTTTGGCGGGAGTGTACTTCTGCCCGGCAGGCCGCCGCATCGGCACATCGCGGCTGGCGATCCATGACGCTTTCCATTCTCCCATCACGCCCATGGTCCACGATGCCGGCTTGCTCCATTCCGTCGCTGCGCCAGCTTGATCCCAGACTCGCACCTTCCAATAACAATTTGTCCTCGGTGCCAGTGCCTTGCCGGCGTATTCGACGAAAACGCTTTGGTCAGACGCCACCCTGCCGCTGTCCCACAGATCGCCTTGGTCTTTGGCCAACATCTCAGGGACCGACGCCACCAGCACCTGATAGGCCGTCTGCCTGATTGCCCTTTCAGGTTTCAGGTTTTCGCCCTCAGCCTTCTCTTCCATCACCCAGTTCAGCCGCGGCTTCTCCACGTCGATGCCCAGCGGATCGACGAGGTATTCGCAGCGCAAGCCCGTGACGGCAAGGCGTCCCCCACCTACCGTGAGGGAAACTTTGCCTGCGTCCGCCGCTGCCTGATCAGCGGCATTCAATACTGCCAGCGGTGCCAGCAGCAGGGCGGTGAGGGTGAGGAGGCGTTTCATGTTTGCCCGCTTGTATGTTTGTTAGATCCGGTTGATGGGTTTCACCTGGCGAAATCAAGCAGATAGAGGACCACGCCCGTATGGCAACTGTACCACCATTGGTTATAGGTGAATCCCACCACGATCCGGTTGTCAGGCTGGAGATAGTAGGTGATGTAGTTGGCGGTCTGTATGGCGCGTTGCCGCATCTTGTCGTCGCCGGTGGCCTTTGAGAGCTCCAGCAGCATCGCCGCCCAGTTCAGGCTGTGGATGCCCATGACCACGTTGCAGGCCAATTGCTCGCGGATGCCCACGGCCGGCTCGAAGCCCTTGATCTTGTCGAGAAAGACCTTTTCGATCCAGGCGTTGAGATCCAGTGCCATCTCAAGATAGCCGTTGTCCTTGGTGCGCTTGGCCAGCAGGTAGCGGATCGTGTCGAGGCAATCGTAGTTGGTCCGGTTCGATGGCGTGTCCGGGATGTCCTCGTAGAAACCGCGGAAGTCCTTGTTCTTGATCGGGCCGTTGAGCAGCCAGTTCCAGGCGCGGTCGCGGTTGGCGCGGTAGTGGTCATTGCCGTTCCGCTGGTCCAAGGCCTCGAACAGCATGACGGCGTAAATCACGCTGCTGGAGTAATCCTCAATCACCTTTTCCGTCCTGGGATCGACGCGGAACGGCCAAGTGCCGTTAGGTCGTTGCCGTTGGCTCAAGGTCAAACCAATGGCTTCGGCGGCCTGCAGGAACCTCGCTTCGCGCGTTGCCTCATGCAACTGGAGATAGGCCAATGCCATGATGGCCGCCTTGTCGGGCATCAGGCCGGTCTTGTCGCGAAAGCCGCCGGGCTTCTTCTCCTGAAAGGTGCTGTAGGGGAGGCTGCCGTAGGCCCAGTCGGAAGGCGTGCTGTGCGCGATGTCCCAGTCGGCCAGCTTCACCGCTTCCGCAAGCGCCCGGGCATCCTTGGCATATCTCGAGTAACCGATGAAGGTGCGGATCGCCAGGGCGTGATGAAAGGCCGGATAGGAAACAAAGCGGTCCACGGATTTTGGAAATGGCGAGCCATCCTGCTGCAGGTTCGAATAATAAACCCACGGCATCTGGGTGTTCCCTTTTTCATCAAGGAGCGTGGCCGTCGGTCCTTTGAACCATTTCAGGTGGTCGTTGAGCAGGAAATCCATGCCGCGGTGGATCGTTTCATCATAAGACTGGAGCGGCAACAGGTTGCCTTGCGCGTCGCGCTTGGTTGCGGCAATCGTCATCATCGACTTCCAGTCCGCCACCGCGGCGGCGGCGGCCATGGGTGTTCCTGAAATCGTCAGAAACAATCCGAGGACAGGTGCAATAAGACTTGGATTCATGATCTTGTGGAGTATATTCATTTCTTTTCCCTGATGTGGATTCGCACCGGCCCGAGCAGACCGGACGCAAGCAACGGTGCCTGCGGCTTGTATGGATCATGCGTGCTGAAGGTGTAGCGGCCAGCCTTGAGTTTCTTCCCGCCCATGAAGCCGGGCGGACACTCTACCGTGCGCGCATTGGCATCGGCAGGTTGCTTGTCACCGATCATGCGGTTCGCCCAGCGGTTGACGACTTCGATTTCGAGTTGGTTGTCGCCGGCCTTGATGGCGCCGGCAACCTCGACTCGCCACGGCGCGCACCACACCACGCCGAGGTCCTTGCCGTTTAACTTGACCCGCGCCATGTCGTGGACCACCCCTAAATCGAGATAGGTTTTACCCGCCGACACCTTTGTCAGGCTGAAAGTTTTCCGATAGGTGGCAATGCCGGAATAATACTTAATCCCCTGCTCCGTCCGAGTCGTCCAATCCTGCAAGGTGTCAAAAGCAATCTTCTCCGGCCCGCCCCACTTCGGATCAAACGCGACTTCCCATGCGCCGGAAAGTTCCTGGCCCAACTTCACCTCCGGGAAATTCTTTTCTCCATTCTGGCCTCTGGCTTCTGGCATCTGGACTCTTTCCGAAAACACGACAAAGAAACTCTGGAACGCAGCGAACTCCATGGGAATGCTCGTCAGACCATCGGCACGTTCAAATTGCAACAGCGG
>Ga0118677_10013129_pt1 | contig 11993 bp, 8 predicted proteins | sample AliMusrvi5mmetaG_FD_86154 | JGI IMG/M metagenome (GOLD analysis project Ga0118677, IMG submission 86154) | reverse complement strand
CTTATGTTAACCTGATACTCTCTGCCGTCAAGCTCTCTTGTGCCTGTTCCAGCGAAGAAAAGCCGCCTATTGCCACGGCAGGCAAGCTCTGCGAGCGAATATAGGAAAGCAGCAGCACAGACATTGGAAGCTTTAGCTCTTCTGATAAAGCTTTTAGTCTTTCTGCTCTATGAATATTTATACTAAGCGGCAAATATGAGCGTTCGCCGCTTAATTTTTGTTTGTTCCCTGAAAAATATTTTGTAAAAAAGCCCTTTGCTTGTGCAGAATAAGCCATTACAGGAAATGCATTTTCCTGATACCAGCCTTTTTCCGTACTATTCATAATAATGTGCGTTATATCACCTGTCAAGGGCGGCGTAGTAAGCGCCAGGCTCCAATTAATTTGACTCGCTGAAAAAGGCGTAAGCAAATTTGCATTTGCAAAGTCATTTGCAAGTCCTATCCTGCCGGCAGTCCAATTGGATGCACCAAGTGTGCGAATTTTGCCCTCTTTTACAAAGTTATCTAAAATGGACATAATTTCTTCCACGGGAATATTGCAATCATCTCTATGCAAAAAATAAATATCTATTACCTCTGTTCCAAGGGCTTTTAGGCTTTGTTCAATGTCTTTTGTGAGCTCCTGCTTAGAAAGCCGAGAAAGGTGCATACTGCTTCGCTCCAGCGGAAAGCCGCCCTTGCTTGAAATAATTACTTTATTGCGAGCCTTTCTAAGCCGTAAAAACCTGCCTAACTCCTCTTCGCAAGCACCATTGGCATAAGCGCGTGCCACATCAAGGCAATTACCGCCCATTTCAATATAATAATCAAGTATTTTATAGCATTCGCTTGAACGGTCAGCATTTCCCAGCTGCCCCGCACCCAATGCAATATCGGTTATTTCTAATTTTTCTTTTTGATTTTGAATTATTATTTTTTGCATTTATTTCTCCTGTTTTTTTATTTTCAAATTGGGCAGGCACAGCGACCTGCTCCTACAGGTATTTGCATTGTTTCGGACGACCAAAGGTCGCCCCTACAATATAATCTTTGTTGCCTTGGCAACACCATAATTTTTCATTATTCATTATCAATTACCTCTCCTGCCTTCACAGAGAACATTGTCGGTTTTAAATTTTCAAAAAGTTCTCCTACAGGCTGTGCGGTGGTAACAAGTGTTTGAATTTTTTCAAGGCGCGAAAGCAGATAATTTTGCCGCTGCGTATCCAATTCTGAAAGCACATCATCTAATAATAGCACAGGATATTCACCTATATCCTGCTTCATTAGCTCCAGCTCGGAAAGCTTTAGTGCTAATGTTGCAGTACGCTGCTGACCTTGCGAGCCAAAGTATCGCAAATCAACTTCGCCTATTTTTATACTTATATCATCCTTGTGCGGTCCAAAGCTGGTATAGCCTCTTTTTAAGTCGGCATCGCGGTTTTTATTAAGCAAGCTTAAAAAATCCTTTGTAATATCAATGGGCTCAAGCGCTTGCGTGCAGCCTTGATAAGTGCATAATAAGCTTTCCTTGCCGCCGGAAAGAATATTGTGGTTTTCTTGCGCAAGAGGTGCCAGCCTTTGACAAAAGCTCCTGCGTGCAAGAATTATTGGAAGTGCTTTTTCTGCCAAAAGAGTGTCCCACACTTCAAGCGTAGCAGCTGTGTTCTTAGAATGCCCCAATTCCTTTAAAAGCGCATTTCTTTGTTCCATTGTCTTATTAAATTCACTAAGTGAATAAAAATAACTGCGGCTAACCTGTGAAAGCTCAATGTCCATAAAACGTCGCCGCTCTAATGGACCTTGTTTAACGAGATATAAATCCTCAGGGCTAAAAAGAACACTGCTTAATTGACCAAGCATTTCGCCAATTCTATTGATAGCAATTCCATTGACTAAAATGCGTTTTTTTTCATTTCTAGAAAGCACCATATCTATGGTATGCTTTCCATCTCTTTGAACACTCTCTATCCTGGCTCTTGCCCAGACACAGGAGTGGTTTATCATATCCTTTTCGCGTACTGTGCGGTGGCTCCTACCGGTACAGAGCAAATGCACAGCCTCTAGAATATTTGTTTTTCCCTGTCCATTTTCTCCATTAAAAATGCTTATGCCCTCAGGCACCATAATATCCAATTGTTTATAATTACGAAAATTCCAAAGCTGTAATCTTGAAATATACATTATATTCTCACAGGTAGTATCAAATATAAATATTTATCTCCTTCAATTGGCTTTATTACACTGGGAGAAAGTGCTGTGGTAAAGTTTAAGGTAATAAATTCATCCTCTAAATTCTTAAGGCAATCTACAAAGTATCTGGGATTAAAGCCTATTTCAATTTCCTTTGGATTTCCGGAAACAGGCAATTCTTCATAGGCATTTCCTGTGTCTGAACGAGAGGTAATAATCATTTTCTTATCAATAAATTTTAGCACTATGTAATTATTTCTTGAGTTTTCCTTTACCATAAGCCATGCTCTGTCTATGCTCTCTAAAAGCTGTGTTTTTGAAACCGTAACAATACTTTCGCTTTCCTTTGGAATAATTGGCTTATATTTTATAAATTCGCCCTCTATTAAACGCGTAATAATTTTTGTATGCTCTAAGTCTATCATACAATAGCTCTTTTGCAGATATATTGTGACCTCTGCGTCCGTATCTGCAAGTACCTTTGATATTTCAGCAAGTGCATGAGAAGGAATAATTGCGCTCATATTGTCATACTCTTCGCCCAAGGAGGCACTGCGCAATGCCAAACGATAGCCATCTAATGCCACAACATTAATATTGCTGCTTTCTATTTCAAAAAGGCAGCCTGTGAGTATTGGACGGGATTCGTCAATTGCGGATGCAAAAATGGTTTGATTTATCATATTTTTAAGTAGGGCTTGACCAATAGTAAAGCATTTATTTTTTTCGACCTCTGGAAGAGATGGATATTCCTCTGCACTAAAGGCGGAAACACTCATTTTGCTGCCGCTGCTGGATATTACTACACCATCTGCAACACTGCCGGAAAATTGTATTCTGCCCTCTGGCATACGCCTTATAATCTCCGCTAAAAGTTTTCCAGGGAGTACTATACTGCCTGTAGTAGAAATTTCAGCAGGAATTTTCGTTTCTATTGTAATAGAGAGGTCTGTGCAGGTTAGCTTGAGCTCCTCTCCCTCTGATACAAACAAAATGCCCTCTATAGCAGCAATAGGGCTTTTTTGGGGTAATGCCTTTGAGACAATACCAATTGCATTTTGAAGAAGATTTTTGTCACATAAAAAAGTCATAAATTTTCGCCTCCAGAATATAATAGTAGTTTATATTAATAGATAATAGTAATAGTAATAGCGTGGATAATGGGGAAAACTCTTCATTTAGGCTTGTCCTAAGGGTTTTAAAGCTTAGGGGCTGTGTATAAGCTGTGCAAAAGCTGTTAGTAAATTGTGGATAACTTTTTTTTATTTAAGAGATTTATGTAATTTCCTTTACTATTATAATATCAAATATGAATAATTACAATATAATTTTTATTCACTTTAAATAAACATAGTTTAATGATTATTCAGTTTTATTCAAATCGTTAAATGATGTTATTAAATATAGGGAATCACTTAAAGCTACTAAAATAGCGGCAATGAAGTTTATTTGGTCTTTTGTCAAATCCTTGGCTATTATATTTGATAATGTAGGTATTATGTAAGTCCATTGTGTATCTGTAATATTAGACATATGCTACCCCTTCCTTTAAAATATACTATGCGGAAAGGGCGCAGCTTGCTATATTAAAGAATCCATTTTTACAGCTGCCATAATGTTAATGCCGCTTTCCCAGGGTCTGCACATGGTGTTAAAGGGCATATCATTTATATAATATTCTACCCAAACGCCTGTGGCATCTCTCAGGGAAAGCATTTTTTCCAATAATAGTTTCATTTCAGATAAATAGGCATTTGACAGCGCATTTATAAATAGGCCTAAATCATAACCAACTATGGCGTTTACTTCACTGCCTGTGGGCATAGAGCCTTTTTCTTTGTATCCCTTTACTAAACGCTCTGTTTCAGCTGCAAGTAAGCTTTCGTTTATAAGGCTGGAATGAATAAAGCGCGGCATTAAAGCGACGGAATTCAAATAATAAATTTTGCTGATTGTAAGCGGCAGCTCTGCTTCTTTATTCATACAATCCAGACAAACATATTGATTGAGCTTATTTCTAAAGGAGAAGCCAAAGCCATGGTTGCATTGCATCACACCTCGGCGGTATTTGGGATAGCCTGCATATTTTACGTAGTCAGGATTATTGCAAGCTATTTTTCCATCAATTATAAAGTTATCAGCAAAGGTTGCTTCAATTTCTCTTTTATCAGCAATGCAAATATTAAAAAGCGCGTCATCATTTTCAAAAAGTGTTTTCAATTCTAATAGCCTTGTACAGGCAGTGTGATAGAGCAAAACCGCTTCCATAGAACCGTCATTAAGTACAGAGCGCGGAATAATGCCCCCTGCTATGTAGGTTTCGTCCCCATTAAAGGGAAGCATGCCTTTTTTAAGCCAGCTGTGCTGCTCTAAGATACACCACTTCATAAGAGGGAGCACGCTATTTAAAAACGCTGCATCCTTTGAGCATTCAAAGAAATCCGTCATCATAAGCACCATATAGCCTGTAATCTCTACAGCGTCATTTTCGTGTATATGAAAGCAATCCACGTCCATTCCCTGCGCATTTTTAATTTTTCCATTGCGCTGGAAAACCCCTCTGTAATAGGTGGCAAGAGCCCTTGCCTCGTCCAGGCAGCCCATAGCCAATAGTCCCCTCATGGTGCCATAATTATCTCGCACATAGGATAAATGATAGTTATAGCCCGCCAGTATTCCGCCGCTTTTTGACTGCTGTGCCTTTATCATGACCGCCACATCATCCACAGCGATTTCAATTTCAGCATTTTTAAGAGGCACATTTTTTTGTCTTTTTGCCGTAAAAGTATCCCAATAAGCTTGCGTTTCTTTCAGTAAAGCATCCATTTTTTCATAGGTCATCTCTATTGTACTAGAAATGGCGCTCATTAAATTTTCATCAAACGCAAAAACCGCAAAGCCCTTTGAAACAGTAAAAATTAAGCTTTCGCCCTCTTCTTCTATCTTTGTGCCAAGTGAGCCTGCAAGTGCCATAAAATAATTTGTATTTATTACATAACCTCTGTCAATGCCATTTGTTGAATAAAGTAATGTACCTTCCTTTACCTCGCTGGCATAGCAGGGCATTTCACTCTCGGTTATGATTTTTGAAACGCGCTGAAAGGGCAGGGAGCGCCTGCGGTTTATAATAAAGCTTACAGGCTTTTCTAAATCAAATTTTCGTACCAGTATGGAGGAATTTGGCGGAACAAAGTCCACTATGGTGCCAAGCAAAAGCTCTTTTTCAAATAGCTGATGTGTCCATATCGCTCTGCCCTTTTCTCGCTTTCCCTCAAAATAAAAATCGTTTTCGCCCGCTTGTAATTCCATAGTGCACATAGTAGGCACGCTGTAATTTGGACCAAAGGTGTCTATGATATTCACACCGCAAAAGTATGTGCATACGCTGCCATTTCCTATAGCATGCACAGCTTTAAAATCAACGTCTTTGTATTTTATCTTCATCATTTTTTTCCCCTAAATCTATTTATAATATTTTGCTCTTAAAGCAGCAGCACCTTCGCTTCTGCCTGTTTTCTCTAGTCTTATTAAGTAATCGGCTAGGTTGTTTTTTGTCGCATGAAAAGGTCCGCCCTCGGCAATGACCGTCCATAAGGGGTCTGTGCACTCCCCTGTTTTGAGCATCTCGTCACTCCAATCCAGCAGGCGTGCGGCAGCAAAATCGCATAGCTCTCTGCGTTGCTCGGCTATATTATTTTGCTCATAGGGGTCTGTTTTTGTATCAAATAGCATTTCCTTTGGGAAAAGATGAAAGCCGTCATGATAAGTGCGAATATAGAGATAATCGCCCCAAACAACGCTGCGCTGGCAAACGTGCGCCATTTGGGAAAGGATCAAATGGTCTCTGCCCTCTTGTTTTTCTCCCTTTAAAACAGGCGCATAGCTCATGCCATCCCAGTGAGCGCTTGGCTTTACCTTTAAAAGCTCTGCAATGGTGGGACAGAGGTCAATATTGTAATGCAGCCCCTTATCAATGCCTTTTTCGCAACCCTGCCACTTAATAATCATAGGGATATGGCAGGTGGGTCTGTCGGCAGTAGCGTGCTCGCAATAAATGCCCAGCTCCCCCATATTTTCGCCATGGTCAGAGGTAATAATGATGGCAGTTTCTTCAAATATACCCTGCGCTTTTAATAAATCAAAAACCTGCCCAATTAGATAATCTGCATACAAAATGCCTGTATCGTAGCCATCCAGTACTTCCTTTAACTGCTGCATCGTTTCAGCTTTGCCCAAATGACGGGGATATTTGGGCGATGTATCGTCATTATACATATTGATTTCCATAATGCCATGAGGACCTGTTTGCTTTTTATGTGCTTCAAAAACCTCTTCCGTGAGCCATTTTTGAGGAAGGGGCGAGTTTTCAAAGGGTTTGCCAAACGAAAGAGGTGCTCTATAGGGTGTATGCGGGTCCCAAAGATGCAAATGCAAAAACCAATCTTCCCTATTTTTATTGTGCTCCAGCCAGGAAAGGGCATTCGGCAGCACCTCCTCGCCGGATTCCATACCGCCGCCGCCTACATTGATGGTCTCATTAAAGCCGGCATTAAACCAATAGGAGGAATGACGCTCTGCAAAGGTACTTATGGAGGCAGTATATAGCCCAGCTTTACGAAAAACATTATGCAGATTGCCTTCATTGGTGCTGGCGCGAAAGGAGCGGGAAGCACCCTCCAGCCTGACATCTGCCGCTGTTCCCCCATGCCCTACTGCACCATTATGAATGCCAAACATTCCCGTCACTAAAGCAGCACGGGAAGGCAGACAAGGCGCATCCGAGCAATAATAATTTTCAAAGCGCATACCCTGCTCTGCCACAGCGTCCATATTGGGCGTGGTGCATCTTTCATAGCCATAGCAGCTCATATGGTCTGGGCGCAGGGTGTCAATGTCAACGAATAAAATACGCATAGAATACTCCTTAAAAAAACAATAGCTTATTTTAACATAATTTAGCCAACAATTCAATCAAAAAATGTATTCGACAAATATTTAGTTTCACACTAATTATTTGCAAGACCGCCCATTAATACTGGATTTTTTCCCATATTTCGCAGTCGCTTGTCGAACAATACCAGTGTGTTTCTGCATTCAAACAACAATTTACGCAGTGCAAAAAATCTAAAATTTATATAGAGGTGAAGTGATATGAATATTGAAGCAATTAGCATAGAAAAAAAGCGTTTGCACATTTCCATGGCTGCATTTGAAGGACCTCTTTGGGCTATTTCTGCATTTGTTTTAGCTAGAGCAGCGCTTATGGGCGGACTGTATCCCTTTGGTGCAGCTATGCTATGTGTACTTTATAAGGAACGAAAGGCTTTTTATTGGGCATTGATAGGGCTTGCTTTAGGCGGAATTTCATTATTGCCCTCTTTGTATGGTGCAGCCCTTTATGTTTTGCCTTATTTAGTATTGGTTCCACTGCTGAAATTTTTGCTTTTGCGCAATAGAGAAAAGCTTATTTGGCGGCTGGGCGCAATAGTTGCAGCCTATGGAATAACTGCACTATGCGTGCCTCTCTTGGCGTATGATTTGCTAATGCTGGCTTTTTCAGCAATTGCAGCAATAGCACTAACAAATGTGCTGGAAAAGGTATATTTGCTCTCTTTTAATTTTAAGAATAGAACCATACTGCAAAAGGATGAGCTTTTGTGTATTAATCTGCTCATATGTGCTCTTTTGACATCCTTACCTATGGGCAATATTTGGGTAATAAGACCCATTATAATGCTTAGCTGTCTTTATATTGGACTGGGTGCAAGAGCATTTGGCGTAGGCGGCGGCGCTGGCTGTGGTATGGCATTAGCCTTGCTTTGGCTTCTTCGCGGCGGCGATAGCACTACTGCCCTTTGCCTGGCTTCCGGTGGTCTGCTTGCAGGAGTGCTCAGAGACTGGTGGCGGCTGGGTGTGCCCTTGGGATTTATGCTTGGCGATTTAATAATCACCCTGTATTTTACAAGGGAGCCTGCTTTTTCATTGGGATTGGTCAATGTCTTAATAGGGCTTACGCCTATTGTACTAATGCCCAAAAAGCTTACCGCTCGTATGCTTACACTCGCTGGAAGCCTCTCTGGAGTATCTGAAAAAACAACTGCCTATATTGAGCGATTACATATGCGCCAAAGCGAAAAGATATTAGAGGCATCCAGTATGTTTTCACAGCTTTCCAGGGTATTTTTAGAAAATGCAGGAGCAGATAAGCGCTCCCTGCGTGTTAAGCTGGTAAGCCTTACCGCAAAAGAAATTTGCGAGGCATGCCCTCAATATGATTATTGCTGGAGCAGCCGCTACAGTGATACCTATTCAGAAATACGTCTAGCGGCAGAAAATGTGCTTAGGACGGGTAAAATCAGCGAAATGCCTGCTTCCCTGCACGCACGCTGCAATAAATCAGCAGAGCTGGCAACGAAAATGAACAGCCTCTATAAGCAATTGGAAATGGCAAAGCCAGAGCCTGTAGAAAGGGGAATTTCTATGGCATCACAATGTAAAAGCGTTTCAGATATGCTGTTTGAATTTTCGGAAAACCTTGAAAAGCTGCCGGACTTTGACCACGAGTTAGAGCAAAATCTAATGTTTGAGCTGGATAAAAAGGGCATCCATATTCAAGAAATAATATGCGAAAAGGAAAAGGGTGCAAGGGTACGCATCAGCATAAAAATGCCTGCCTGCAAGGGGAGCAAGGATTGCAAAAGGAGGCTGGAAAACGAGCTGCTTTCGCTGACAGGCAAACGCTTTTGCTGCATTAGCAATACCTGCGCAAGTGCAAAGGAAAGCTGTAATAGCGTTTATACTTCTATGCCGCGCTTGTCGGTCAGTGCCTTTGGCGCACGGGAAAAAAAGAAAGGGCAAAGCGTCTGCGGAGATTCTTATTCGCTTATGCAATTGCATGACGGAAGATATATTGCCGCCATTAGTGATGGTGCAGGCAGCGGAGAAACGGCAGCGAGGGAAAGTGAAGGTGCGCTTGATTTGCTGGAGACACTTTGCAGCGGCAGTATGCGTGCCAAGGAGCTTTTTTCTACCATGAATGAGCTTTTGCTGTTGCGCAGCAGGGGAGACGGCTACTCTACTGTGGATGTGGTGGAAATTGATTTAGATGAGGGGCTGGCAGAATGGACAAAAATAGGTGCCGTGCCCGGCTATATCGTGCGGGGCAAACGTGTAGAACGCATTGATGCCGGGGCATTGCCTATGGGCATCCTTAAAAATATACAGCCTGTAGTAGTAAAAAAGCTCTTAAGAAGCGGGGATATTATTGTCCTGGTGAGCGACGGAATTTATGACAGCTTATGTCCAAGCGGCGAGGACGGCATATCTGCCTATTTAAGTGAGCAAAGTGAAGAAAACCCACAAAAGCTGGCAGAGGGCCTGCTGCAAAAAGCATTATCCCTTTGCGGCGGCACAGCCAGAGACGATATGACAGCAGCGGCTTTGAGGGTTTTTGAGTAATTAAGTAGGGAAGGGTTCCAATCTCTGCGGAGGGACAATCTCTGCGGAGGGACAATCTCTGCGGAGGTACAAACCCTTCCGCAATTGGGATGAGAAAACCACAAAGGACACAAAGAACACGAAGGGGAGCGTAAGGGTGGGGCTGAAAGTAGAGGAAGGTAGGTGAAGATGGATAAAGGTTGTTGAGAATAGGCGATACCGTAACAATCTTCAGCTATCTTCCTCTACCTTCACCCATCTTCAGCCTTCACCCATCTTCAGCCTTCCCAATATCCCCTTCGTGTCCTTCGTGGTTTTTACTTTTTTTTTATTGTTTTATCGCGCCATCTGTGCTAAAATTATTTTCATAAATGGGGTGATTTTTGTGAATGTTTTAGAAATAGACAGAGCGCTGGCATTTGGGCGGACACAAGGGCATAATGCGGCTAATTTGTTTATTGATGCACGCAATAGTGGGCTATTTAAGCAATATGCACAAGGCAATAATAAGTCAATTGAAAGGCTTAAAAAAGCCACAAAAGGCTTGCTTGCGCAGGATATTATAGCTTTGCGCTTTTCCAAGCACAGGCTTTTTGCAGAAAATGGCTCCCGCAAGGAGTACGAAAAGGATTATTTTGAAAATCACCGTACTCGATTAACTTGTGCCGCTATTAGCGAGCTTATTGAGGGCAAGGGCGAATATATTTCTGAAATAGAGGATATGCTTTGGGCAATTTGTGACGAATACACATGGTGTCTGCCTGCGCATCTTTTTGACAAAGATTATATTGACCGCTCTGTTGAAATAATACCAAGTGTTAGTATAACAGACAGCGAAGGCTTTGCCTATTCGCCTGTTTTGCGGCAGCATAAGCATATTGTTGACCTTTTTTCCAGCGAAACGGCTTTTTTATTGGCAGAGCTCATTTCGCTTTTGCAGGAAAAGCTGCATCCATTGGTGAAGGACAGGGCAAAAAAGCTTATTTTCGAGCGTGTTTTACAGCCTTATATGGACATAAACAGTCATTTTTTCTGGGATACCGTCACCAGCAATTGGGCGGCGGTTTGCGCAGGCAGTGTGGGCTGCACAGCACTGTATTTGATAGAGGACGAGCATATGCTCTCGCCTATATTGCATAGGTGCATTTCTGCAATGGAGGCATTTTTAGAGGGCTATCCCAATGATGGCGTTTGCTCAGAGGGTCCGGTTTATTGGGGCTATGGCTATGGCTTTTTCACTTATTTTTCAGCCCTGCTAAAGGAACGCACAGCGGATAAAATTAATTTGTTTTCCTTAGAAAAGGCGAAGGCTGCTGCGCTTGCGTACCCTCAAATGTTCTTAATGGAGGGTTGCGTAGTAAACTTTGCAGACAGCGTAAAGGATGCGAAGTTGGCACCCGAGCTGATGTGCTATTTAAAGGGCATTTATGAGGAGTTTGAAGTGCCTATTGAGTATTTTAATATGGATAATCATATTGCCTGGGGCAGTAAATTTCCAGCGGATTTAAGAAAAATTGTATGGAATAATGCCGCTTTAAAGCCAACGGAGCGAAAGCAAAACAAAATTTATTTTCCGGACACGCAATGGTTTATTTCCCGATTTAAAAAGGGCGAAATAACCTTGGCTTTTGCCGCAAAGGCAGGGAGCAATAACGAGCAACATAATCATAATGATGTTGGCGGTTTTATATTATTGGCACAGGGCGAGGAGCTGGTGCAGGATATTGGCAGGGGAGAATATACCCGTCAAAACTTTGGCGCTGAGCGATACAGCATTTTTCCCAATTCCTCACTGGGGCATTCTGTACCAATAATTGATGAAAAGCCTCAAATAGCTGGCGCAGGTACCGCTGCTAGGGTAATATTGGCGCAGCAGGAAACAGACAAGGATATATTTGAGTTTGAGTTTTCAAAGGCGTATGCCTGCAGAGAACTAACCAGTTTAATTAGGCGTTTTGAAATAGATAAGGGAAATATTAAAATAACAGATACCCTCAAAGCGGAAAAGAAAGTAGCCTTTCAAGAGCGATTTATAACCGATATTTTGCCTGTTATAAAGGGCGATAGGGTGCTTTTGCAGAGTAAAAAAGCAACGTTGGAGCTTAGTTTTGATGCAAGTACCCTTTTGCCTGCAATAGAAGAGCATATTTATGCCGGCATTGATGGAAAGGATACAAAGGTGTACAGTATTAACCTTATTGCAAAGGAAAAGAGCGAAAGTTTATCAGTAAGCATGGAGCTCAATGTAGTATAATACATTGCGGGCAGGCACGGAGACCTGCCCCTACAGTAGGCGGTATCGTTACGGACGACCAAAGGTCGCCCCTACAATTTTTAGCTATATTCATCTATCTTCAGCCATCTTCCCCTCCCTCTACCTT
>Ga0118677_10013128_pt1 | contig 11995 bp, 13 predicted proteins | sample AliMusrvi5mmetaG_FD_86154 | JGI IMG/M metagenome (GOLD analysis project Ga0118677, IMG submission 86154) | reverse complement strand
TCATTTATTTTCCCACGCTGCCCTGTACAGGCAGATATACACCTGTGCGTTCAGTCGAGATGATCCCTGATTTTGATCAAAAATTAATGGTTTGTAAATCTTGCGGACACGCACAAACCGGGTTTCAACTTCCCGCAGACATTCTATATTCTGCTGATTATAGTTTCCGCACTTCTACAAGTATTAAAGCACAACAGGGAAGTAATTTTTTCATTAATGCGTTAGAAAGTTTCGCCGGAGATCGTAAATTTAAATGCTTACTTGATCTTGGGTGTAATGATCTATACCTTTTAAAACGCCTTGGAAATTGGGCGGATATCAGGATTGGGATTGACCCCATTTGGAAAGGTCATGAACATGAAAACCAGGAGCCGAATATTCAGGTTATTGGATCAACCATTGAATCCATTGATTTCCAAAAAACATTCGGTCAACAGCGGCCAGACCTGGTGGTTTGCCGCCATACATTGGAGCATATTGGTTCACCGCTTATGGTTCTACAGAAAGTATTCGAATTTGCGGCGGATGATGCTTTATTTATTTTCGAGACACCTGGTTTTGATGTTTTGGTGAACCGATATCGTTTTGACCAGGTCTTTCATCAGCATTTGCAGTATTTTAACTTGTCTACTTTTCAGCGTCTTATTATTGAGATTGGCGCAGAGTATTTAGGCTTTAAGGAGAATTACCATGATTGGGGCGCGCTACTGGTGGCATTTCGGAAACCCAAAAAAAAATATGTTTACAGTGATTTATCCCCAGGTCAATTTAATCTGCCAGCTATACAGGCAAGATATCGAATTTTCCAGAAACAATTTGACACTGCTAATGAGGTTTTAGAATCATTTAAAAATACTCTCATATATGGTTATGGTGCAGCTCAAATGCTTCCTGTTCTGGCTTACCATATGAGAAATAATTTGAATTCTTTGACTGCGATCATAGATGATGATCCAAACCGTAATGGTTGGTATTATCAGAATCTTATTCCACCCATACGCAATAGTGCCAACATAAGTGATCTTCAGGCGGCAACAGTTGTTGTGACAGCCATGGACAATATCCAACCTATTCTTTCGAAATTACTGGCCTTACGTCCAAGACATATTCTCGTCCCACTTAACCTGTTTTGAAAAAAAAGATAATGATGAATGGAGATATATAAAAAATGGAATTGGGATTAGATGGGAAAAGAGCGCTGGTCACTGGCTCTGGCCGTGGTTTAGGTCGCGCAGTTATTGAATGTCTGGCCCATGAAGGCGCCAAATGTGCGGTAGTATCCCGCACCGATTCTGATATTGAGATTCTACTTAAGACTATTGGGGGTTCTGACGCCGGTCACTGGGGAATGCCAATGGATTTAGCTTTGGATGGAGCGCCTGAAAAATTAGTCAAGGAACTGCAAAAAGCGGATTTCTGGCCAGTTGACATTGTCGTTCACAATTTAGGTGGAACGTTGGATATTACTGATCCATTTTGCTCTGTAGCCGATTGGCGCAGGATTTGGCGATTCAATATGGAAGTTGCATTGGAACTCAACCTGTTATTGCTGCCAGGTATGAAGCAGAATCATTGGGGGCGTATTGTACATATTTCTTCGATTGCAGCTACTGAAAATCAAGGGCCTGTTCCTTATTGTTCCATTAAAGCTGCTTTAACGGCTTATACCCGAAGTATGGGCAGGGTGGTGGCACCGGATGGAATTATTGTAACTGCGGTTTTGCCAGGGGCGGTGTACACTGAAGGAGGATTTTGGGATGAATCCTCGCGAAATCGCCCGGAGCATGTTCGAAAATATCTGGCTGAGAGAATGGCAATTCACCGTTTTGGTACCCCGGATGAAATCAGCAATGCAATAGTATTCCTTTGTTCTGAGCAAGCTTCGTTTTTTGTTGGTTCAGTAATTCCCATTGATGGTGGACAGGGACGCAGTTTTTTCGGGCAGAGTGGATGGTAACCATGGCAATACAGAATAATGATTTGCGCAAACAAATTGTAAAGATGGTTTATACTGCAAAGGATGGCCACATCCCAAGTGCTTTTTCAATTATTGATATTTTAGAATTGTTATACAGCGAATATTTACATGTGGATTCCAAAAAACCCAGTTGGCCTGAACGCGATTATTTTATATTAAGTAAAGGTCATGGATGTGTTGCACTCTATACTGTTTTGCATCAATTTGGATTTTTAACGGATGAGGATATTAAGCTATTTTGTAAACCGGGGGGAATACTTGGGGAACACCCTGATTGCACAAAGGTACCAGGAGTGGAAGCCTCCACTGGATCTTTGGGGCATGGATTCCCTTATGCTGTTGGACTTGCATTGGGTCTCAGGATCAAAAATCGTACGGCTAATAAAGTCTATGTACTGGTTGGAGATGGGGAATGCCACGAAGGAACGATATGGGAAGCAGCCAATGTGGCTAATAATTTGCAATTGGGTAATATGTGCGTGATTGTAGATTGGAACGGCTCAGCCGCCCAGTTGATGCCGCGCGATGATTTGCCTGCCAAGTGGCGTGCATTTGGTTGGACAACAATGGTTGTGGACGGTCATTCCGAATCGGAGTTGCGGACTGCGTTAAACAATATCAGGTTCCAAGCGGAGGGCTCACCATCCGTCATCATCGCAAAAACGGTTAAAGGTAAAGGTGTGCCCATGCTGGAAGGACATGGTGTCTGGCATCACCGTATTCCGAATGAAGCGGAATTTGCCCAAATTATGGAGGTGCTCTCATGACATCTCCTTCAACCAAAAAACTTCGCCAGCAATTTGCTGACACGATGTTATCAGTCGGTCAATCTGACCCGGATCTGGTGGTGATGATAGGGGATATCAGTCATTTTGTACTGCAGCCATTTGCTGCAGCCTGTCCAGGACGTTTTTATAATATTGGCATTTGTGAACCAACCATAGTAAGCATGGGGGCTGGATTAGCCAAGGCCGGTTTATTCCCGGTGATGCACACAATAGCTCCATTTCTTATCGAACGATCTTTTGAGCAGATCAAATTGGATTTTTGTTACCAGCATCTGGGTGGAAACCTGGTCAGCGTAGGAAGTGCATTTGATTATGCAAATTTGGGGTGTACGCACCATTGTTATGATGATTGGGCGCTCATTAATTCCTTACCTGGGACTGAGATCATCTACCCCGCGACCCCAATTGAGTTTGATGTCTTGTTTCGGCAAACTTATCGTAATGAGAATTTAACCCTGTTCCGTTTACCAGAAACTCAGCATGGGTTTGTCTTTAAGGAAAATGAATTGCAGTTTGGCAAGGGAATTAAAATTACAGAAGGTGTTCATCTGACAATTATTGTTACAGGTCCTCATCTTCAAGATGCCCTGGAAACCCGAGAAGGGCTGATAGGTTTGGGTTGGGAGCCGGAAATCATCTACATACATACCATCAAACCGCTTGACATTGAATTGATTCGAAATAGCGCGTCTAAAACACAACATGTCCTCGTAATGGAGGAGCATGTTCGAAATGGGGGACTTGGTGATAGTGTTCTTCGGGCGATTCATGATCTGGGTAACATTCAATTTTCATGGATAGGTATCCCGGATGTTTTTATCCGCGATTACGCTTCATATCAACAACACTGCGAAGCTCTTGGCCTCAGCCGCGAAGGACTTATTCGGAATGTTCAAATGTTAATGGCAAGGAGATGAATTATGAATAGAGTGACAAAACCTTCAATTCGCCCCCTTATACATGGAGACATCATCAAGCGCGCAAATCTCTTCCGGTTTGTTCGGGAGTTCATCGAAATGAATAACATGGTGCCGGGTTACTATCTGGAATTTGGTGTTCTTAACGGTGAAGGCATGATTGATGCATACAGGCAATTTCGTGGTCTGTTCTCCCATTTTTATGGCTTTGATTCGTTTGAAGGGTTGCCCGAATTGAGTTCTGATGACCAAAGGGCAGCTAATTTAACCCCAATTTTCCATGCGGGTAACTATGCGTCAATGCAATTTGATTATGTACAACAAGCAATCCTGTCTTCCTGTCGTATGGCACCTGATGAACTATCTCTAATTAAAGGTTTCTTTAATGAATCCCTACCCTTGTTTCCCAAAGAGAGCATGGCTAGTCATGGCGTCCCATTGGTTGTATATATCGATTGCGATCTTTACTCGTCAACGTTAGATGTGCTTCGTTTTATCAATGATATTGTTGTTACAGGAACCTGGGTTTTTTTCGATGACTATTGGTGCTATCGCGGTTCTCCCTATGAAGGTGAGCAGAAGGCAATCAAGGAATGGCTGGATGGAAATGAAAGAATTGGACTTCAACCCTATTGTAATTTTGAGGGATGGGGAAGAGCATTCATTGTTCACGAAAAATAAGAAATCAAGGTGTAAGAGCTATGATTTTTAGAGGAAATCCAGGAATTGCCCCTATTGATGAAATAGTCGGAATCTGGGATACAAATATATCCCCTTTGAATTTAGGCGGTTTGTTAATGCTGGTGGAAGAACTTAAAATACAGGCCCGGATTTTTGAGACTATTTTGACCACGATTAGTATCGTAGGGGACCAGGCAGATTCTTTATTGCCGGGCAAGGTGTTCCAATATGAGGACCCGATTGTTTTGTCAAGCCAGGAGGCTTGCCAGGGTTCATTAATTTTATCCCTGTTACTGGATTTAGATTGCATCGATGGATGTTATTTGTGCTCTGGATTGGGAAAATTTCAAGAATATTTAAAAGCAAGTCCAAAATGCCATTTTATTTGGCCTAAATTAAATGAACAGGGCAGTGTCAATTATAAATACGGATCGACGCTTTTTATCCAGAAGTATTACATTGAGAGATCGTCTATTCCTCATTTGTCCTGTAAGGAGACCCTGGTAAGGTGGGCAAAAGATTATATCAATCGATATATCACACCTGCAATGCCAGTAGTAGTTCACCTTAAAAATAACCCTAAATTGACAGGTTACAGCAATGCTAATTTTAAAAGCTGGCAAAGTTTCTTTCAATCCTGCTGTGGGCGATATAATGTCAGGTTTATCCTGATTGGAAATGAACCCATTGATCCAGGAATAACTCAATTGCCCAATGTATTGGTAGCCCGGGAAAGAGGAAGTAACTTGCCCCGTGATTTGGCTCTAATCCAATCGGGTCGTTTTTTTATGGGAATGTCAAGCGGCCCATGCATCATGGCATTATTTAGTGACATTCCATATGTTATTTATAAAAATCCTGACCATCATGCTGAAGAAATGGCATTGGAATTGGGTACAGATATTCGATTTCCATTTTCATCTTCGGCTCAGAAGGTTTTGCGTATTTATGAAACATCTGAAAATTTAATGTCTGAATTTGTGGAGCTTCTTGCGCATGCTCAGCAGTCAAGTGTGGAAGCTGGATTGGCGAAAGAAAAATGATTGCTAATTTGCGATTTAAGGATAAGGTGGTTTTGATCACGGGTGGTGCACGTGGCATTGGAAAAAACATTGCGCGTGGGTTTGGATTTGAAGGGGCTCAAGTTGTTATTTGCGATATCGATCAGGAACATGGTCGTTCAACTGAAGCTGAATTTCGCCATGATGGCATCAAAGCTGATTATTTCACCGTGGATTTGGGCCAGAGGGGAGCACCCCAGGCAATGATCCGACAGGTTGTAGAAAAGCATGGACGTTTGGATATCCTGGTGAACAACGCACGCTCAGGAATTAAGCGCCTGGAGATGTTTGAGGAGGATGAAGAAACCTGGGACCTAGGAATGTCTGTCACGCTTAAGGCGACTTTTTTTGCTTCTCAAGAAGCTATTCGTTTCATGGCAAAGGCTGGGGGTGGAAAAATCGTTAATATAGGTTCGGTAGCAGGGCTGATGATTTGTAACGAATCGCCGCATTATCATATTGCAAAAGCGGGGTTGCACCATATGACCCGCTATCTCGCGGAAAAAGGAGGGCGGTATCGTGTCTGTGTCAATGCAGTACTGCCGGGTTTCATCGTGCAGGATGAGCACCGTGAGCGTTATGACAGGGAGGATAACCAGCGATATCGTGAAGTTGCTGAATTCTGCCACCCATTGAGGCAGGTTGGTACTTCAAATGATGTGGCAAGAGCGGTCATGTTCTTCAGCGCACCAGATGCAGACTTTATTACAGGCCAATGTTTAGTCATAGATGGTGGATTAACCCTTCAGGAACAGAGTGGATTAGTGGGCCAATTCAATAAGAGATTTGTAGATTTGGAGAAATAATCTGATGGAATTGGGGCTAAAAAATCGGGTTGCAATTATCACAGGAAGCAGCCATGGAATAGGCAAAGCAATTGCAATTTCCCTGGCAAAAGAAGGCGCTCGGGTGGTAATCTGTGGGCGAAACCCAGATACGCTGTCAGAGGTCCATGATGAAATCAAACGAATTGGGGGGGATGTAGTTGCTGTAACTGCGAATGTAACACATTCCGAGGATGTAAAAAAGGTGATAAGCCAGACAATTGCCGGTTTCGGCGACAAGATCGACATATTAATTAACAATGTGGGAGGAGCAGAAAAATTTGGGAACCTTCTGGAACTGGATGATCAGGATTGGCGGGATTCTTTTGAGCTGAATGTGATGTCAATTGTTCAGTTTGTGCGTGAGACCTTACCCTGGATGCGGACATCTCCAATGCCACGAATAATTAATATATCGTCAGTTTCCGGAATTGAACCTGGATTTTATAACCCTCATTATACAATTATGAAGGCAGCAGTTATCAATCTGAGCAAATATCTGGCTAATCAATATGCAAGTGATGGAATCCTGGTGAATGTTGTATGCCCTGGCCCAACTTTTAGCAATTCCTGGGATAGAAATATACAACGGATAGCCGATTTACGTGAAATCCATTTTGACGAAGCCAAGAATCTGGTGGAAAATGAAGAATCCGCAAAAATCCCGTTGGGCAGAATTGGCACTGGTGTTGATGTTGCCAGTCTGGTTACATACCTGGCATCAGATCAGGCGAATTGGATAACAGGCTCGTGTTTTATTGTGGATGGTGGAAAACTACGATCGATTCATTGAGATAAGCTTCTATGCGTAAGCGAGGATTTATAGATAAACTAAGTCAACTTAATCAGGAAGGCTTTTTTATTGCGAATAAACCCTGGTACTGTGTTAAACCCGTTTATGTCATTTCTGAAAGGCAATTTCAAGAGGAAATTTGCCTTTCGGAAATTCTACTTTAATGTTTGACACAGCGCTAGTGGGTCAGTTGGCATGATATTTGCCAATACAAAAGGAGGAAAATCAATAGATAAAAGGCGGTTACTGACCAATGAGTGGACAAGAAAGACCCACTACGTAAAATAACAGAAGAAGAAAGGAAATGGCTGGAACGGATCAGTCGTTCCCAAAGTGAGCCAGCGGGACATGTAGCACGGGCAAAAGAAATTCTGGCCGTCGCGACTGGAAAAAGCTACCAGGAAGCAGCACGGTCAGCTGGAATGAAATCAGGAGATGCTGTGTCGCAACTGGTAGAATGGTTTAATCAAGAAGGATTGGGAGTCATTTAAGCAAGACATGGGGGAGGGCCAATTGCAAAATATAGTGCTACAGAACGTGAACGGGTATTAGCTGAAGCCCGCCGCCAACCTGATGTCGAAAAAGATGAAACCAACACCTGGTCGCTAACAACTTTGCAGAAGGCACTCCGTAAAGCTCCGGATGGTTTACCCGGGATCAGCACAGAACGGCCCACTGTGACTATAATGATGAGACAACTACCACCCATAAATTAGAGAGCAGGGCGGAGGAGAAATGAATGTCACAAGGTCCCAACGGCAAGGATGAAAATAAAGTACCTGAAACCGAAGTCGTGGTCAAAGCAAAACGGCGGCAGTACACAGCAGGATATAAGTTGAGCATCTTGAAGGAAATTGATACCTGCCAGGGTAACGGGGATATTGGAGCGGTATTGAGACGTGAAGGATTGTATTCCTCCATGCTGAGTAAGTGGAAGGAACAGCGGAATAACGGTGCCCTGGATGGATTGTCAGCACAAAAACGTGGACCGAAATTAGACCCACAAGCAGCTGAGTTGGCGCTTATGAAACGCGACAACGAACGCTTACGGGAACGGCTGCGCCAGGCGGAATTGATCATCGATGTCCAAAAAAAAGTTGCGTTATTGTTGGGCGTACCCCTGGAAGACGACAACCCGGGAATAGTGAAATGATTAAAATGGCGGAACAATTAGGTCAAGCGGTGGGTATGGTGGCGGCTTGTCGTGTACTGGGTGTTTCGCGCACCGGGCTATACCGAGAGCGACAACCGGCTGTTCAGAACGAAGTGTCAGAAAAAATTGAACCAAGAGTATCCATTCGGGCATTGAGCGAAACTGAAAGGGAAACGGTGCGGCAAGAACTCAATAGTGAACGATTTCAGGATCAATCACCGCGCGAAATCTATGCAACGTTGATGGACGAAGGCCGATATTTGTGCTCTTACCGAACCATGTACCGGATTTTAGAGGCGCATGCCGAAGTGCGAGAGCGCCGCAATCAATTGACGCACCCGAACTACCAAAAACCAGAGCTTTTGGCCACCCAGCCGAACCAGGTTTGGAGTTGGGATATCACGAAACTGCTCGGACCGGCCAAATGGACCTACTACTACCTGTATGTCATTCTGGATATTTACAGCCGCTATGTGGTTGGATGGATGATTGCTAATCAGGAATCCGCTGGGCTGGCCAAAGAATTGATTGCTGAGACCTGTGCCCGGCAGGGCATCTTGCCCCATCAATTGACGATCCACGCTGACCGGGGCAGTTCGATGACATCCAAGTCGGTGACCTTCCTGATGGCTGATCTGGGGGTCACCAAGACCCATTCCAGACCGCATGTTTCGGACGACAATCCCTATTCCGAGGCACATTTCAAAACCATGAAATATCGATCTGATTATCCAGTTCGTTTTGGTAGTTTGCCAGATGCCCGCAGTTGGGCCAAGGAGTTCTTCAGTTGGTATAACCAGGATCATCACCACAATGGAATCGGTTTACTCACACCAGCCGATGTTCACTTTGGACGGGCAGCGGGAGTGAGGCAACAACGTCAGCAAGTTTTGCATGCAGCCTATCAAGAACACCCAGAAAGATTTGTAAAAGGACTGCCAAATCCTCCCACGCTGCCTCAGGCGGTCTGGATTAATCCACCGAAAGTAGAGGAACCAGTGCTGTAATAGCGGTCGTGGGTATCCAGGTCGAACTTTTCTGGCCCCCTTACTCACAGTCATTCGACGCTAAATTCCAAAAATGGTTGTTCCATATCATTGACACATTCCGAATTGTCCGCGTTGAGAAAATTTGAAAGATTAACGTTAAAATAGAAGGTATTATGAACAATTCCAATACACACAATCAACGTATCGCAAAAATGACCTTCGCTTCAGTCTATCCAATGTATCTCGCAAAGATAGAGAAGAAGGGCAGGACCAAAGAAGAATTGCATCAGGTCATAGAGTGGTTAACAGACTTCGACAACAAGAAGCTTGAGGAACTAATAAAGGAAAATGCAACTTTTGAAACATTCTTCCAACATGCTTCGCTAAACCCTAATGCGTCCCTCATCACCGGAGTAATCTGTGGGTATCGTGTGGAGGAGATCGAGGATCCTTTGACGCAGCAAGTTAGATATTTGGATAAGTTGGTGGATGAGTTGGCGAAGGGCAGGAAGATGGAGAAGATTTTGCGTGGTTCGTAAGCAGGTAGTAAGTGCAGTCGGTTGTTTGACTGCACCACTTTTTTTACTTACTTGAGTTTATATGATGGGTACAACCACCCAAAAATTCGTTGCCATAGGCCACTTCGTGAAATAGGATTTAGCGGTACACGTAGTGCACTTCGTGTAAGTTCAGGCCATTGTTAAAGGCTATCTGAGAATTAATAATGAGGATGATGCGCTCCCCTGATCTCAGGCTCGCTTCCCAAACCAGAAATATTTCCCATCATTTCCACAGGTTTGCAGGGCAATCAATGTGTACACCATAAACAGTTAAGAAAGACATCGTTTTCCTCCTGGCTATTCTTTCGAGATACAAGCAAAGCCGACTACCCCGGGGCCAATATGAGCACCCAAAACAGGGTGGGGTTGACCAACGCCAGCACCCCCGTCAGTCCAGTTATCAGGGCTGCAATCAGTTTCAGAATAAACCAGTTATTCTATTTTGCCTCCGCTTAATCTGTTCAACTGCTACAACCATTTCAGCCTGTCATTGTTATTAAGGATAGATGCAAATAGCGATAATAGGAGATGCCATCCACGCCATTTTTTTTCATAATCATCTCGAAAACCAATGATCTGCCTTTTTTGAAATTATTTTAATAAATTATGCGTATGTTCTACAGCCTCATTAAGTGTAGATCCCAGAAAGATGCCATTTACTTTCTCCTGAAGAATTGGATTGCGGTTGAAACAGGAGCCTCCATAAGCAAACAGTGGAGCTGGTTTAATCGATTTTAATCGTTCATTAAAACCCACTAATTCAAGCGCATTTTGCTCAATGACCGCAGATAGTATGATCATTGTTGGATGTTCTCTGCGCGCGTAATCCAACAGATCATCCAGAGGAACGTCTGTGCCAAGGTATTCAATTCGCTGACCGCTGCGCCGCAGCAAGATTGCCATCATTAAGGTGCCAATCTCATGCTGCTCAAATGGAGCGCAGCCTACCAGGATGACCGGGGGATGTCTTCGGTTGGGATAGGCATTCAGGAGCGACATCAGTTTCCCTTTGATAAAACTGGATGCCATGTGTTCACTGGTGATGCTCAAATTCCCCATTCGCCAGGCTTCACCAATCTCAAACAGACAGGGCATGATGATTCGTTCAAAGACAGCCACCAGGTCAAAAACGGCATGCGCTGCCTGCAATACATTGTCTGCCTCAGTGTCATCATGAACTATCAAGGCTTTGTATAACCGTTCCGCATAAATAGTAGGGGGTTGCGCCTGCCCGACCTCGTTGGTTGGTGCAGTTTCCAGCTCTATCTCTGGTAAAACCCCTTTTTCCAGATTTGTTTTTAGACTGATAACTGCTTTGCTGATGGATAGGCCACTATTAAGACTGGCCTGAATCCATTTCAATAAAACAACATCGCGTTCAGAATACATGCGGTAACGATTATCCGCTCTTCGCGGCGCCAGTAAATGAAAACGGCGCTCCCAGGCGCGAATGGTCACAGGTAGAATGCCGGTTTGTTTACTTACCGTTTTGATGGAAAATTGAGGTTCATCGGAGATGTCTGAAATGGTCAGGTATCTGGGCACAATGGTTAACTCGCATTTGTTCTGGCTTGTATATACTATTTATAATCTTTGTATAATTATACCAACAGAGTCGATTATGAAATATCGACTCTGTTGGTTTTTCCTAAAGCGTATCGTTTTATCCTATTGCGGCGGCAGAATGACCGTGTCAATCACGTGGATGACGCCGTTGGTGGTCAGAATGTCGGTGATGACCACACGGGCATTGTTGACATATACCTGGCCATTTTTGACCGAGATGGTCACATCAGCCCCGTTGACGGTTTTGGCGCTGCTGAGTTTGACCACGTCACCTGAATAGACACTGCCGGAGACCACATGGTAGGTCAGGATGCTCTTCAATTTTTCAGGATCCGCCAGCAAGGCATTGATGGTCTTGCTTCCGAGCCTGGCAAAAGCTGCATCGGTTGGGGCAAATACTGTGAATGGGCCCGCGCCTTTGAGGGTGTCCACCAGACCAGCTGCCTTGACGGCTGCCACGAGGGTCTTGAACTGTGGGTTGGCCGCCGCGGTGTCAACAATATCCATGGAAGGCGGCACGATGACTGTGTCGATCACATGGATGACGCCGTTGGTGGTCAGGAGATCGGTGGTAACCACGCGGGCATTGTTGATATACACCTGGCCATTTTTGACGGCAACGACTACGTCTGCACCGTTGACGGTTTTGGCGCTGCTGAGTTTGACCACGTCACCTGAATAGACA
>Ga0118677_10006109_pt1 | contig 11995 bp, 8 predicted proteins | sample AliMusrvi5mmetaG_FD_86154 | JGI IMG/M metagenome (GOLD analysis project Ga0118677, IMG submission 86154) | reverse complement strand
GTATTTGTAGGGGACTGATTGCAATCCGGAGTCCGTGTTCTGGCAGGTAAAAAAAGGGCGCCCGTACTTGCTTTCGGCGATCCACCCCGGAACCCCACGCACGGCGGAGTTCCGGGGAAGTGACTTCAACGTCTATCTGGCGATGCCGCCTCGCGTCCGGCATTGGCGTGATTCAGGTGGCGCTCGCGTGTTTGGCGCAGATCGGATTCCCAGCCAGGTCGTGTCCCGTCGATAAGGCGGCGAATAACCTCCTCGCCGAAGAACTCCAGCAGGTCGGCGGCAATGCGGCGTCTCAACAACGTGGCGGCCGAGGCCTGTAGCCCGCAGCGACGGCCGGCTTCCCGCATGTTGCCACCTTCCACCAACACGAGGATGGCGGTACGGTGACGCGCCGAGTGCGCGGCGAGGAATTCCTTCCAGTCGATATTTCTGGCAGCTTCCTCTGCGGGATCCGACTCCTGGCCGTTGAACTCGAACGTCGCGGTGATGTCGTGCAAGGTACCGGATTCACCGGACTCGAACTCGATCTCATCGTCCAGCGCCTCAAGGCGTGCCAGGCCCTGAAACTGACATCGTGCCGACATGACATCGCCTTTGCCGGAGTAATGGCTGCGGCGTCCGCTGCGGGCGGCCTTGACGGTGTAATAGACAACATTACATGCCCCGAACTTTTGTCCGGCTTTTTCCGCCGAGTCCATGGTCCGGGCTGCCATCAGGGTGCAGTCCTGAACTATTTCCTCGGTGTCCTCATGGCCGACCCTGGGGACCGACCGTGCGGCGGCACGCAGGCGGGGCATGACATCACTGACCAGCATTTCTTCTAACATTGGGCTCATCTTTGGTTTCCTTTCGTTTCGTTGTTGAAAGGCAACCGACACGACGGCCCCCACGCAGGAGCCTTGCCGGCGGTTGCCAGGGGCTTCCTGCGCCCGCCGGATGGCGGATGCGGGGAGAGTTGAAAAATGAATGCCCGCCCGAATTTCTGATAACCAGGACGGGCGGCGGGAGTTGGGCTATGCGGGTACGGCTATGTAAATGCTATTATGAAACCACATGTTTATCGCCCCAGTGCTTTCCGTCCGGCAAGAGGTCTACCAAGGCGACAGAGGGACCGGTCACCGCGGCGTGAGGTGATGCCCACGTCAAGCAGGAGGAGATGCCTGGGTCCATACGCATATAACACGCTGGACCCGGTTATCGCATCACACATTGATATACCTTTTGGCGGGTTCGGCTTGCAATCGCAGGAGTCCTTCTATATGCCAATTCATGGCCCACTACAGAACTACCCGAAGTTTCGAGAGTCATGTGGCAGACTTGCTCGATTTGTTTGCGGACTCGGCATCACTGGGGGCTGACGTGAGGGCACAACGGAATGCTGTATACGGCGACGGACTATTCCCGGCCGCCTACAAGGACATCCCGCGCTGCAAGTCAGGCGGGGCTCCTTTGCATGAAGAAGCCGTAGTTGTTGATGTCGAGATTGTGCATTGCAAAATCCGCACCGCCGGCCCTCCGCGCAACTTCAGGCGGCTGCCGGGCGCACCGCCTTTGGTCATTGTCGATGCCGAGGTGGTTGGGGACGTGCCGAAAACGTGCCGCTGACGCGCTGACGCTGACAATCCGCGCTGTCAGAAGCATATAGCCTCGTAATACCAAGGAGTTTCGACGCATGGTTGCACGCTCAGCCGTCGGCGACCGGCGCTGACGCGCTGACAAATATGGTCGATCAGTTCCCAGCTTGACGTTCAGCGACTGTCGATAGCGCGTATTTCCCCTCATTTTGTTGCACAATGCCCGACTCAACGGCGGCGGTTAGCATGGGTTTGAGATCTTCTACCTTTAGGCGATGGAATGTACGGGCAAGGGCTCGTGCACTCAGCGGACCCCGAACTCGCAGCCGGGCAATGATCAATTCTACTTCGGACCCGCAGGCCGCTTCATTGCACGCCGGGTTGCGGGCGGCGTGTTTGCGGCACAGGTCGAGATGCGTGGCAATGACGGCGTCACTGATGCCGTTGGCTGCACGCACGGTCCCCTCGCCAATTTTCCTCTCAAGGGCTTTGGCGACTCCCTGATGACGCGCCATGTGAAGCAGCAACGCGACCTTGTGTACCAATGTTGGCAGACATGCGGCAACACCCTCAGCCGCATTGCCGAACCGGGGCAGTTCCTTGCAGCGCGCGCTTACATGACGCATCAATATGGTGGTGGCATTGTTGTCGAGAAGTACGGTTCCGTATTTGCCGGCAAAGCGATATCCCCAGCAATCGTGCACGGACGTGTCGAATCCATTCTCAGCCAGCTCCGGGAAAATCCCACCGGCGAGATTCCTGGCATGAGGTTCGGTGGCTTCACAGAGGAGAAACGGGCGATGGATGCCGGAACAAAGGATAGCCGGATCCCCAAGGATGAGTTCGACGTCTGACCGCTCAAGCAACCAAAGACATGAGGTGGACTCCTCCAGCATGCTGACTGCGCAGGGTGGGCGGGATTGCAAACTCCAGGTCCGCATCAACAATGCGGCCAGGTTTACCAGTTGATTCCTCGGGGCGTTCCTCAGCCTCGATCCCGCCATGCCGTCGAAGTCCAGACTCACCACCGCGCCATCGCCAGACAGTTCTCGCGGTCGCAACAGATGCGCCAAGCCGTGGCTTTCGGTTATGAAGTGAGGCCGCTGGATAAAGTTGCGTCGCGCTACATCCTCCATGGCGGCCCGGGGATCCTGCGGTTGATTGGCAGCCGCCCGGCCTTGAGCGATAAACCGGTGAAGTGCGTCCACCGATGAAGAATCCTCGGAGACTTTGTCAGCAGCCTCGCTTTTGGGCTTCGATGATCGTTGATTTTGAGTTGGCATCTCTTCGGCAGATCGGAAGCGATGACTCACCCTGATTCCATCGCATTGGGTCGACACCTTGGAGAAACAAAGTCTGAGCGCTTCACGCAGCCTTGAGCCGGGGTGATCCAGCCATAGCAAATTGGTCTGAGGGCCTGCAAACAACCCCTCTGGCGTGACCACACGAACCGATGACCCTGCGGCGGCACCCAGCGCCGTCAGCGGTGCAAGGAGGCTTGCAGCAGGCGAAAGTCCGAAATCCTCCCGCAACGTTTGTGCGGCTGCGTCCAGCCACGGGACTCCGGTTTGAAGCGCGAGTCCGGTAGTTGGCCACGACAGGGCGGATGGCGCTTGATCGGGCGGTGTGGTTACGTCCGTGTTGGCCGGGATCATTGCTGTGCTGTTAGCGGAAAGTTGGTCTTTCATAATAGGTCTGGCGATTTGCAGGTTTGTTTTCCTGGTGATTGCGGAAGCAAAGCGCGGACGCCACCGCTCACTCGACGGCGCCCGCGGCAAGCTCTGTCAGATGACGCTGGCACCGTTTGAGGGTGCGATGATTGGGGATCCATCCTCTGGCGGAAATACCACACACTCCAGCCGGAGCGCCGTGACGCCGAACATACGCGTTACAGCCCTCCCGCGCCTGATTTCAGTCTTGGTGAACACCTCGCGACATAGGGTCACCGCTTTCAGGATTTCGACCTTGTGCCCGCTGGGGACAACAGTGCGGAGTCCCACCAGCGTACGGGTTTTCGGCAAATCCAGCTTCAATTGTTTGGTCCGGTTCGAGACGAAGCTCAAAGTGAAATCAACCCAGGCGCGGTGTGGCATGCAGAGTTGCGGGCGGACATCGTGACAAGGGCGCGCATCGCCGATGACAAAGCGCCGCAGTTTGAAGTCGGCAAGCAGTTGTGGCACCCACTGGTGGCAGAGGATTTCGAAATTCCGCCACCCCTCTGAATTTAAGAACGCCCGACCTTCATACCCTTGCGGAGTTGCCGGAGTGTTTGACGGACGGCTTATGGGGCTGGATATTGGCCGCTGTGGACCATCGGATATTTGCGCGGGCGATGCCTGCTCATATATATTACTGACGTTTTGTGCTAATTGCATGGTTCTGTTATTTCTAGTTCTTTGGTTTGTGGCTGGCCGCCCGGAGTGAGCGGTCGGGCCTGAGATTATTGGGGCGCCCCGTCCGGGAGATCCGGCAAGACCGCTGGAGTGATTGGATCTGCGGGCGCGTTTGGCCTTGCCGAGGAAGCCCGGCAGCGAAGTAGGGCTTCCAGTTCCAAAACCAGACTGCCCACCAGATCCCAGTCTTCACGCGCCTCAACAGCGGCCTTCATGCGGCCCATCACTTCAGTGCGGCGTTCGGCACGAGGCTTCTCTATCGGTGGTGGTGCGGTATTCGCCGGGTTGTCTTGTCGTTCAAGAATATCCGCCACAACCTGCGATACGAGCTTCGACCTCGGCTGTTTGCCATCGGAACGTTCGACTGCGGTGTTCCACGCCACTCGGCGGAGATCGGAATCCTTGATGCGCAGCAGGGGAATCACCTGGGTCGGCGCATGAGGCACGAGTTCTATCGCAGTGGGAAATTTATTTCCCACTTCACGCATGACCACAACCGCCTCCGCCGTGGAAATCAGCAGATTGGCGTAGCGCTTGGTGATGTTTTGAACGCATTCGGTGTACGCGTTCCAGTTGGGAAATCCAGCAGCCCTGTATAACTCCCTGTCACGAATCTCGCGCAATGCATTGCCGACATCGACGAACATCTCGCCGCAGCGCAGGATGATTTGGTGCAGGCGCTGGAAGTCCGCAAGGTCCTGCTGCGTAACCTTCTTGCCTTTTGCCTTGGCTCTGCCCAACGACTTCCCGGCCGGAATGACTTCTACATCGACGGTTTCGGCTTCACCTTTGCCGGCGGTATTAACGTTTATTGATTCATCAGCGGTCGCAGGCTGCGGTGTTTTGGTATCATTGGGGCCAGCGACAATCTCGGCAGGGACCGCTACCGATTCAGGGAACCCGGACGGCTCGCCCGCAGTCCCGGTTGGAAAGTCGAACAACGCCGCTCCAACGGCGCAGCCGGGAGTGGTGTTCGCCTGGTCGATAGGTATGCGGGACTTGCATTGCTTCTTGGCTTTCGCAGACATGGCCTGCCCGTCATTATCACCTACAACTGTTGTCAATTTCATAGTGCTTGTGTGTGGTTTGGTACATTTCCCGAGATTGTCCGGCACCTCGTCCGGAAAGTCCGGTGGTGCCGTAGATAAAAGGTCTGATTGGGCTGTGCGTTTCGCCTGGTTGAGAAAATCCGCCTGGGCCTCGAATGTCCGGCGTGTATCGGGACCGATGCCGGTCAGGATGGTTTTGCTGCCGCGCATGAGCTTGTGCTCAAATCCGGCAAGCTGACCGGCGGCGTTGAGTACCTGCTTGGCTGAGGACCGTACCCACAGTCTGTCATGGTCCATCAGTGCGGCCGACACGCGTGTGGCGGTAAATGCGCAGTCGTCCATACCCGGCAAATAGGGGCCGAAATCAGAGGCGGCATGGTACTTATGTGAACGGCTTTGTTCCATTGGATAGAGTATTCGAATTTTAACTTTGGTTTCTTATTGTATCTATAAACTCACCGGTTGCTGATGGCGGACTTAAGATGGCGTTGTTATAATGTGTTTTATTTTTCCGCCCATGTGCCGCAGATGTGGGCTTCAACCTCGATCGGCACCTCCGGAAAGATGGCGGACATGGCTTCGACCATGGCGGTGATAACAATTTCACGGCACTGTTCGGCCATTTCGTGCGGGCACTCGACGAGCACCTCATCGTGAACGGTCGATACAATGCCGGCGGTATCGGGCAGACGGTGAGCGATCAAAATCAGTGCGCGCTTCATGCCATCTGCGGTACCGCCTTGGACCGGTGTGTTGACCAGCGCGGTGAAGCGCTCCCAGTCGTTGGCGTCGTCGGGAATCAAGCGGCGGCGGCCGGTGCGGGTGCGGACTTCCGTGATACCCTCCTTTGCTTGTTGATGGCTGCGGTTGTGCCACTGGCGGAGTTGCGTGTAGGTTCCGAAGAACATCTCCCGGATTTGCCGGGCCTGGTTCTCCTCCATGGTGACACCGTAGGAGGCGGCGGCATACCGAACGAGACCAGGGGCGGATTGGCCGTATAGCAATCCGAAGTTTACGGCCTTCGCCAACTGCCTGTCAGACTTCGTGACATCCCCCTCGCTTTTGCCCAGCACCGTGGCCGCAGTAATCCGGTGCAGGTCCGCACCGGATTTGTAGGCCTCAATCATCCGGGTTTCTCCGGCGATGACGGCGGCGGCACGCAACTCGATCTGGGAATAGTCCGCAACAATCAGGCTAAGGCCATCCGGCGCGGTGAACGCCTCGCGCAATTCGCCCCGCCCGATGTTCTGAAGGTTTGGCTCCTTGGATGAGAACCGACCGGTGGCGGTGCCCAATGGTTCGAAACGGCCATGGATGCGTCCATCGCCCTCGATATGCTTTACAAGGGATTTCGCTTGTTGTGCCCGTTGGCACGCCGTGCGGTAGGCCAGAACGAGTGGCACGAATTTGCCATCATTGGCAGCCTTGAGGGCCTCCTCGCTGGTCGAAACCAAAGGCAGCCCGGCGGTCTGTAGCGCGGCAAGAAGTTGCGGCACGCTTTTGGGATTGAGCGATGGATTCCCCAAGGAAGAACGTAGTGCTGACTGGGCCACGGCAACATCCTGCAACGCCTGTGTGGTGACACTATCGAGTTTATCACGAGAGACGTGAATACCGTGGAACTCCATGTCGATAACAACAGGCAGTAACCTGGTTTCCAGTTCCCACGTTTCGTCAAGGCCCGCATCCTTGATGTGGTCTTCCATCACACCAAGCAGATCGTTGAGGTGGGCGACGTCCCGGGCCGCGTATGAAAGTTGATCATCTGCAAGCAGCATCGAAGCCCAATCCGACAAACTGTGATCCGCGGCGGGATCTATGCCAAGATAACGCTTCAGGCACTGGTTGAGGTCGTTGCCAGGTTTGGTGCCGGCCGCGAGTAGGCGGGCGGCGGTAATCGTGCAGCGGACGTTGGGGCAGTTGAGGCCACACTTCACCCGGAGCCAGAGCAAATCGAACTTCGCGTTATGGGCGATGATGGTTGCCTGCTCCAGGATTGGATTGAGCGGGCCGAGATCGTAGCCGACCGCACGAAGGTCAATCACATGGATAGCTCCACCCGGGCGGCAGAGAGTGAGCAGGCGGATGGTGCCCTGCCATGGGTTGAGACCGCCACCTTTGCTGTCGCCGTAGGTCTCGATGTCCAGCGCGATGCGGTCGGCGCTGGCAAGGTCGGAGGCGACTCGGTCAAGGTCACAGCGCTTCGAACAGACTTTACCGTTCCATGGTCCAGGAGGGCGAACCTGATGCACCCCCATCGTGGAAGGTCGGGAAGGTTGTGAAGGTTCCTCCGCGCCATTTATTGTACGTGTATTATTATTACATTCCGCCAAATGCTGTGCATTGGTATTTTTCTCGCTACCCTTTTGCTCGCCTTGAACGTTCCCAACCTTCACAACCTTCCCAAAAATATGGTCGAGGTCCACGGTTGTGGGTGCCGAGGGCTGCGTGAACTTCAGTTCCTGCCGCTGGCCCTTACCCTGGTCATCCATCAGTAGTTGGATGCCGTCGAGGTGTCGGTTTTTGAACAGTCGCAGCGCCTTGCCGATGCGGGTGCGCACCTCACGAGAAGTAGCATCACCGTGTGAGGTGAAAAATGCCAGTGCCTCATCGTCGCTGGCGGCGTCCAGCAGTTCAAACAAACGCGCCTTGGCAATCCACTCGCCCGGATGGTTGTCATAACCGATGCGATAAATCGCCCGCATCGCCCGTTCCTGGCGGTCACCACCTATTTCACCGTCGGGTTCGTGCGGCAGGCACGGATCGCCGAGGCCGCAACAGGTCATGACTCCTCCGACAACCCGCGCCCACTCCGGGTAGGAATTGAACGGTGTGACACCCGCTGGGCAGCCGCACTTCACCCAATACCGCACGAGTGCCGCGACGGCACCCAGCACCAGAGGCCTGTTCTCAAGCAGCCAGCCGTGCAAGTCCGCGCGTTTGAAGATGCGCCCGTTGGCATTTTCCTCGAAGTATTCGAGCGCTATCCGGCGTGTCCTGGGTTCGATGTCCTCCCGAAAGGTGAGCCCGACGTTGGCTGAAAGGCTGAACTCGATTTCATTGGCGAGCACCAGGTCGGCTTTGGCGTCGGTGCTACCGAGATTGCGGGCAGCGAAGGTTTTGGCGGTGATGGCACCTATCAGCGCCTGGTCCTGGATATAGCCTTGGCAGTTCGCGAAGTGCATGGTCCGCCGCCCGCTCATCAATGCGGCGGTGATCCGCTTGCGGGTCTCCTCACTATCGTTGCCAATTGGCGAATCCTCGCACGTCCGGCCCTCGTATAGGAGCTGAGTGCAAGCGGCGAGGTAATCCTTACCGGCCCTGGAGCGGTTGGCCGAAAAATGCCAAAACGGCAAGCGCGCGTCCCAGCCCATGAGGCCTCGGCAAAACGGCGTAATCATCCGGGCGATCGCGTGGATGACGCTTTGCCCGTCCTTCCAGCAGAACTCGGCGTGAATTTCGCAAAACAGGGCGAGTGCCTGGTCGAGATTCATCCGGACTGGAGATGGCGCATCCGGCGGACAGTATGAATGGAAACGCGCGTCATAGCCGGGCGTCGGCAACACGATTTTATCACCAAAGAATACGGGTAGGCGTATGTCCAGGATTCGGATGATTTGCGGCAGTTGCTCCTTAAACTGCGGCGACGCCAACAACGTGCCGGCGCATTCCCGAGACATGCTACGCGTCTCGAATTCAAGCTCGCCGTCGGAGTTTCTCGAAGCCACGCCAGTTTCGATGAAATCCTCCGCGGCCGTGATGGCCTCCACCGGTTGGATTGGGGCGAACACCAGCGATGAATTTTTCTCGTTTATGCGCCTAATGGCAACGGAACAAACATTTTGCCCCTTCATAAACCATACCTTGCGCGGTCCGATGCAGGCACCGACCTCACGACAGAAATCGGAATCCGCCCTGCCGAGACTAGGCAGCGCAATCCGCGGCCGGCCATCTTGGGCGTGCTGGTCCGGTGTCCACACCCGTTGGGCAGTACAGTGTTTGGCAATCAGACCGGGGTGGTTGATTTCCAGCCAATCTGCCAACTCGTGTAGGGTGCGCTCGTGGCAGTGCGCATGCAAGCAGTGGAAAGCGGGTAGGACGCCGCGCTTGTTGAAAATCACCGTGTCGGAACCGGGCTCACCTCTTTCCCCAGAATGCTCGCTCTCCCAAGGGCAGCGGACGGACCACTTAGCCTCGTCAGCGTCCAGGCATTCGCCCAGGTGCCCGGTCTCGCGCATCAACTCGATGAGATTGAGAGTCCGCAGGTCTTCCGGGTATTTCAGCCACCAGGGTTTGCCCTTTGGAGGACGGCCGGGGAGCTTGGCATCGGGCAGCGCAAAGCCGAAAATCCGGCGTAGGTCGGCCCAGGGCCAGATTGGGATTTGCCCGGTTTTTTCCCATCGGTATTGGTGTCCACTGGGGTGGATGGATGGGGACATCACAACATTGTCACCGTCCTTGTAGAGCTCCGCCGTGACCATGTCGTTAATGCGGGCGGTCAGCACCTTCCGCCTCGCAAGGATCTCGGCCGGGATGTCATGGCATCTGAAAATGAAGTGTGCGCCATTGGTGGTAAGTTCATGGGGTACCAACGCGAGTTCCGGTTGTCCCGCCAGCCACGACCGAACCGAGGCTCCGCCGTCAGACTTGCTATCCAGGTCGACGATGACAAACTCGCCGGCAATGACACAGCCCAAATTGTATATAGAGTCGGCGCCAAAATGCTTGGCGAGGTACTTCGGTGTCACGTTCTGTGCGCGGTGCTTGCGCCATCCGCGGTTCCTCGGCTTCTTGCCTCGGTCTTTATGGGATCCGCTGTCGGGTGGCTGTAGTGGATGGGGGGCCAATCCGAGCGAGTGGTAAAACGTTGCCGCTTCGAGCTTGTTGAAAGAATTGATATTGGCGGGAATCACAGGGTGGAAAGTCCCGTTGGGAGCCTCGCGAGCACAGTCGCATGGGCATGTAAGCGTGGCATTCGCATCTGCGCCTATGTTTTCGGGCTTGCCAGTAGGCCAATCTTGCGTTACACATAACCCAAGTTGATTGTCGCCCGACATCCCAACTTCCCGCCCGTTCTCGGTTCCAACCCCGAGGCGGGCCTCTTCATTTCCGGGCGGCGCGTTCATTGTGCTACCCCCTTCTCTAAAGCCTCGGCCACGGCTGATTCGGAGAATCTAACACATTTCTTGCCTATGCGCAAAGAGGGGATGCGTCCCTGAGCGGCGAGCTGAAGCGCATACCTGGCCGTGAATGAGTACCGTCGCCCAATGACACGCGCGTCCACAAAGTGGTGCTCGGAGTTGGCGGTTTCACCGATATGGTAATCGGACTTTGCATGTTCATCTAATCGCGTTGCTTGCTGCTTCTTCATAAAGGTCGCGACAAAGCGTTCGCGCACAAGCCAATACGTTGCAAGTCATTTAACAGCAAGGAGTGACCCATTTAATTGGCCTAATAAGTGGCTAACTGCTAGACGACTTGGGTGGAGTTCACGCGAGGCCGTCCTTGACCGATTTCGATCCGCATCCGATGGCATCGAGATCTTCATCGCATTCATCCCATGCTGTTTGCATGAGACGCAGTCCCTCCACCTACGACTTCATGTTGCTGGTATCACACAGCACGCCGCTTCTGGAGAAGTTGGCTGACATGCGGATTGTTGACGTCCTCGGCCAACGACCGCCGGGCAATGCCCGGGTGGGACACGCTACACCCCGGCCTGGGAAGGGCCATCGAATGACCATCGACCTGTTCGGCCTGTAACCGCCGTCCCAAGTCCACTGCTCATCTCCCTGGCCAGATCAATGACCTACTATAATAACTGGTGGTGAGCTCCGTGGAGACTTTCTGGATCGCTGCTCCGATTGTCAGTGGCTTATGAGATCGGGATCCAGTGTGGAAACTGCGCCAATTTGTGCTCCGCTCTGTTTGGCCTCGCTTTGGAATATGCCTGCAACTTCTTGTAGATGGAACACGCCATCTGCCGCAGGGAAATGAGATTCGCTATCCTGATGACCTGCTGTTGGTACGGATTCTGGCCAAAAACCGTTACCGCAAATAAGAGTCGTTAAATACTCGGCTTGGTCTTGGCTAGTTGGAATAAGCCCTTTTCAACGGTTTCGCGCACCACCTCACTAGCAGTACGCCGTCGTTTTCTACTCTTGTACCCCGCTGGTTTGGATTCGATGCGTTTCATGATAAATTCAGGCCAGTCAACTTTCTCCCAATCGCCGGGATATTTGAGCTTGAGCCCTTCCATGATGACTTGCTTCCATTGATTGATCACGGGTTTGTCCGTGCTCAAGGTCGGCAGGGTTACGCATTTTTCCTCCCATTCCGAGCGGGTGTCAGGCTTCTTCTCCACCATTTCGCTTAGCCTCCTGAACGGTCCCCTCGGCTTGGACGGATCGGGATTGAATTTCAGCAAATGCTTTATCAGTTTTCCCGGTGCCTTCGAGTGAGAGGGGTTGGGCGCAGGATCGGTCGAGGTTTGTGGGGGGCCTGGTATTGATTCGGTATCCGAATAAGATGTCCCCCGACTGTAATTCAAAACATCCTCGTTACCGAGTCTAAAGCTATTGATATGATCGACCCATGGCAGGACGAATCCAGTCCGTTGCGTCGGGTCGAGCCCTCTTGGCCGACCAAGGCTACCACTCGGTTTCTGCGCGATAGGCAACCGAGCGCCTAATTTGATTGCATCCATGAGAGTCTCAACCTCTTTGTGCCGTTTCTCCCTGAGGTGGAAGACCTCCACTGGCCACGTGTCGGATGTTTCCGCCGCGTAAGCGAACGCCCGCCGGGCAAAGTATTTAATTCTTTCCGAAACAATTCTCGCTGCGACTCTTTCAATCAAATTCACAGCCATCCCACAGAACCGGCGTAGCACCTTCTGAGCCTTGATTTCACGAGGCTCGGGGTGGCTTTTCGGGCTGATGGCGATTGCGAGTTTTTTCAGATTGGTTGATATATTGCGGAC
>Ga0118677_10013127_pt1 | contig 11997 bp, 5 predicted proteins | sample AliMusrvi5mmetaG_FD_86154 | JGI IMG/M metagenome (GOLD analysis project Ga0118677, IMG submission 86154) | reverse complement strand
CAGTGACACCGTGCCACAGTGACGGTGACACGGTCACCGTGACACGGTAGCCTACTACTAGTACTGACTTTGAGTCACTGAGAGTACCGGCCCGGGACTAGTAGGCGGCCAACTTCAAGAAGTTGAAGTTGGTGAAGGAAGCGAGGAGTATCATCATGAACACGATGCCGCTCGCGCCGAGAAGGATGGTGCTCGGGAAGAAAAAAACCTGGAGCAGGCCCGTGACGAGGGCGGTTGCGAACATCATCACGAGCACGGAGATGGAACCGTAACTCGCCTCGAGGATGGGCCCGAGCAGCAGGATGAAGCTGAAGTTGGAAATGTAATGGTCAATGCTCGCGTGGCCCAGGGGATGGGTGAAAAGTTTGAAGTAGTCCTGGAGGTGGTTCGAGCGGAAGGGGGCTGGTGTGGAGAACCAGGCGGTGGTGAGGTTCGGCATGATCGTCCCCGACAGGAGGAGGACCAGTCCCGCGATGATGGTGAAGGTGAGCGTGGTGGGCGCGTTGTAGCGGATCTTCATCAGGTTTCTCCTAGATGTCGAGGTCGATCGAGACGGGGCAGTGGTCGGATCCCGTGACCGCCGGGTGGATGGCCGCACCGAGTACGGCGGGCAGGAGGCCTTCATCGACGCAGTGGTAATCGAGCCTCCATCCGATGTTGCGCTCGCGGGCGCCGGGCACCCGGTAGGTCCACCAGGTGTACTGGTCCGGCTCGGGATGGAGACGCCGGAAGGAATCGGCGTAGCCAGAGTCGGTGAACTTGTCCATCCAGGCGCGTTCCTCGGGAAGATAGCCCGGGTTGCCCTCGTTGGCCTTGGGGTTGGCGAGGTCGATTGGTCTGTGGGCGATGTTGTAGTCGCCGGCCACCACGATGTGCCTGCCCGAGGCCACCACGCCGTCGCACAACGCGAGCATGGCGTCGCAGAAGCCCAGCTTGTAACCGATCCGGGCGCCAGCATCCTGGCTGTTTGGGAAATAGGCTGAGACGAGGACATAGTCGCCAAAATCGGCGACGAGCGCCCTCCCCTCCTCGTCGTAGGCGCCGTTCCCGAGGAAGGAAATCGAGCGCGGCTCGCGCTTGGAGAACAGCGCCACGCCCGAGTAGCCCTTTCGCTTGGCCGAAGCCCAATACGCGTGGTAGGAACCACCCTTCCCGTCGGGGGGTGAAAGGATGCCGGAGGTCAATTGTTCGGGGCTCGCCTTCGTTTCCTGAAGGCACAGGGCGTCGGGGCTTTCCGCGGCGAGCCACTCGAAGAGGCCCTTCCCCGCGCAGGCGCGAATGCCGTTGACGTTCCAGGAGAATATCCGGGTCATGCCAGCGACTCCACGGCGGGAAATGGGGAAGCATGGCGGTTTCCAAAGCGCTTCATTTTTTCCTCATCGGGATGAGCGGTTCAGGATCCCGGGCTTCCCCACGGCTGCGCACCTCGAAGTGCAGATGCGGGCCGGTGGACTCGCCGGTGGATCCCACGTTTCCCATTATCATACCCGATTCGACCTTGTCGTTCAACCGGACCCGCCTCGCGGAGAGATGGCCGTACACGGTCGACCAACCCCCTTCGTGTGTCACCACGATGTATTGGCCGAGGACGGCATTGACGCCCGTGTCCGTGACCTTGCCCTCGCGGGCCGCATAGACATCAGTCCCCATCGGCGCGGCCAGGTCGATCCCCAAATGGTTGGCCAGGTGGTGCGTGATCGGACTTTGGCGCGGACCAAAGCCCGAAGTGAGCACGCCAGTGGGCAGAGGGAAACGGAACAGCAGGCCGAGGAAAAGGGCCCGCTCCTCGGGACTGAACCTGGCTCCCGGGTAGAAACGGAGGCTTGCCGCCTTAATGCCAGTGTTGACCGACACGACAGTGCCGGAATCATTTCCACGGTAGGAAAGCAGCAAGTCGAGATCAGAGCCTGGCGCGAGGGAAGCGAAAATGCCGGGAGCGCTTGGTGCGAGGACCCGTTCTCCGGGCAGGAATGACCGTGACCTATCCAGGCGGTTCATCGTGGCCAGGGTCTCGTAAGGCAGGTTGAGTCGTGCGGCCAGGGAAAAAAGGTCGACGGGAGCGTGGACAACATACGAGTAGATGACGAGGTCCGGTATTTTCCTTCCACTCTGCATGGCGGCATAGGATTGTGCCAGTTGATCCTGTTGCTGCGCATAGATGATATCATCAGGCCCGAGAGATCCGAGCGGGGGATAGGACTGCGCCCCTGCGAATGGCATGGTGTGCAACATCATGCCGAACGCCGCGAGGAGTACTTGGCAAATCGCTTTCAAGGGCCGGTTCATGCGCCCGGACGCCGTTTCCGACCGCGGATGGCGGCACGCCGGCGCAATTGGCCACGCACTATCAAGAACGCTGATGTGAGGACGACAGCCACACCAACGGCGACTGTGTAGGCAAGGCGACCCTTCGTCGCAAGGCTCCAGAGCGGCCAAGCCATCGCAAGGGAAAGTGCCAGAACGAGGACGGTGGAGAACAGGATAAACATCAATGATTTCATCTTTGTGATTCGCCGTTCGAACCCAAAACGGAATCAACGAGGGCACGCATCCCGGGGTCTTCCGGGACAACCGTGGTTTTGGGATCTCCAATTTTCGCGAGGTCGGCATTGAGCCTGAAAATGCCATCACGATATTCGATGATCCCGCCCTCTGTCACAAATTCCTCATCGACGTCGTCCTCCAGGAACTCCACCTCCGACCAGGGCTCCCCGTCGCCGACGACAGGAAGCTCCTCGAAAACGGGTCTGCGCTCGAAGGCGACGAATGGATGATAGCGAATACAGGGGCCGAGGTAGACACCGATGTCACTGGCCTTGCCATCGTCGGTTTCCTCACGATTGTCAAGCGCAGTTTCATTCGCGGGCGCCAGTTCCTCATCCGCGGTGGGCAACAGGTCGAGAATCTCGATATCCACGTCATCTTCATCATCATCGGCCAGGGATAACGGCACATCCTCTTCCATGATTTCATCGGGGTCTGGCGAATCCACCACAGCAGCCTGTTTTCCGTTCGCTTCGGAACGAGTGGCATCGGCTTCTTCAGCACCGGCCGGCCCCCTGTCCCATTGCTCGAGCGAGGAAAGGTCGATCGTCGAGAGAAGAAGCTCAAAGTCAGTTTCATCCAGGGGTTCCAGTCTTGAACCAGTTTCCTTGTCCTCACCAACCTCGGCGACAACAGGGACCTCAGGAACCTCGGGGACCTCAAGAACCTCAGGGACCTCAGAATATTCGGAGACCTCGGCCACATCCGAAACATCGAAGGACCCAAGAGAAATGACGATCTCAGGCGTTTCCGTTTCATCCACTTCCTGCGTGATCGAAACTTCATCCGCTTCCTCGGCCTCGAGCATATCAAGGTCCTCGGCGCGTTCAGCATCGTCGAGGTCTATGAACCCGATGAAGTCAGCGATGTCCGCCATATCGGTATCATCATCGAGTTCGAGGCCAGAAGTTTCTGGAATGACAGGAATGTCGTCGTACTCCAATGCCGACAATTCATAAGCCCTGGTCGAGGTGGATCGCTGGTCGTAATGCTCCTCGGCCTCGCCGATTTCAACTGCCTCAAGTTCCTCAACCGCTTCAAGGATCTCAGCCGATTGCGGAATGTCCAGTCCATCATGCCGATCATCCAACTCCTGGAATGCCACCGACTGAAGGGGAAGGGATGGCAAGGCTTCTCTTCCCGTTTGCCGGCCCTCGACGGCTTCAACCTCTTCGACTGCATCAAGTTCCTCTACCGACTCAGCCTCTTCAATTTCCTCAAGCTCCTCGACTGCCTCGGCCTCCTCAACGGCCTCGGCCTCTTCGACAGCCTCCGCCTCTTCTATTTCTTCAAGCTCCTCGACCGCCTCAGCCTCCTCGACCGCCTCAGCCTCCTCGACCGCCTCAGCCTCCTCGACCGCCTCAGCCTCCTCGACCGCCTCCAGTTCTTCCACGGATTCAAATTCTTCTATTTCGTCAACATCTATCGGTACTATGGGAACCAGGGGCTCTAGGGAAGTTGATGGTAAGGCTTCGCTCTCCGTATGCGGTTCTTCCTCAAACTCAAGGCTTTTCAATGCCCCGAAACCTTCCGAAGCCAAGTCGGTCGGAGACCATAGAGTGATGGATGGAATGGTCTCCTGCTCCGCTGATTCGGGTTCCACGGCTTCGGTTTCCGTTGGCGTCTGGTTTGTCGAGGACCACAGGGTGATGGATTGTTGGTTCACGCTTTCCACAGGCTCGGGGCCACTGGCTTCGGCCTCTTCTGAAACAGCGCCGTCCTCCATCACAGCCTCAGGTTCATCCACCGCCTCAAATTCTTCCAGCGTCTCAGTCAATTCAGGATTCATGGGCGTCAGAGACCTTAAATCCATGGGTTGCAGCGCCACTCTTTCCGTGGACTCAGGTCCAATGGCTTCGGCTTCCTCGACCGCCTCGGCTTCCTCCAACTCCTCGGCTTCCTCGACAGCCTCAGCTTCCTCAACCGCCTCGGCTTCCTCGGCTTCCTCGGCTTCCTCGGCTTCCTCGACCTCTTCGGCTTCTTCCGTTTCCTGCGGTGAAGGATAACGAGCGGAAACAGGCAGGAGACCCTTGCGATCGCCCGCACGCGCTTCTTTCGGGACACTTGTTTCCGGCTTGTCCGGAATGGCCGCAGGCTCGGCCCGACCGACGACGGTGCCGGCGGGAAGAACAAAGCTTCCGCTCTTGAGCGCTTCACCGAGGAGCCGTTCTATCTCCTTGAGGCCGATGGAACCACGCTCGCTCTCGACTTTGCCACCGAGGACCTCGAGTATTTCGTTCCAGCTTTTATCGACGAGCTCATCCACGTCGCCCTGTCGATTCTTGCGAATCCTGCCGACGCTTGTCCGGAAGGCCTTCTTGACATCGGACCGCCTCGCCTCGAGCTCACGGCGCCAACGACTGAAGTCCATATCAGACTTGTTCTCAAAGTACTCTTCAAGGAGATTGATCTGGAAGCGCTTGATCCTGTCGGAAAGGACTGTTATGCGGTCCTGCCTGATGTTCAGGAGAAGGAATGCCAGAAGATAGGCTGTGACGAAGAAGGACGAGAGAAGTATCCATTTCATGGCCGCGGGCAGGGCGAAATCGCTGGCGGGTATGATGTAGCCCACACGGCCGGCTTCCGCCACCTTTCTGGAGAAAAGGACAAAGGATTCGCCCGTGCCGCCAGACGCGGCGATGGGAAGGGGTTTTTCGTCCAGTCCGGATGCCCAGAGTTCGGCGACGCGGGGAAGAAGCGCGGAGCGGTAGGCCGGTGGCACTCGAAGGAGGAGGCCTCCTCCATTCACTGGAAGGGCACTCTCACCCACCGGAGCCAGGCCGTTCTTGACCAGAAGCGATACCACTGCGTCCACGGAGACCTGGAACACCGCGCTGCCCCTGTAGATGCCATAGCTGTCGGCGAAGGGAAGGGAATAGATGAATCTGCCGGCACCCGCGTCGACGCGCACCATCCCCTTGGAACCTTCCGGTGCGGCCAGTGTTTCGTAGGGCGCGTCGCCACTCTCGCCATAATTGCGGTAGACGGTCTCGATCTGGGTACGTGAGCGGATATCACCAGGAATCGTGCTGAAATGGAGGCGTTTGCCGTTTGCGTCAATCAGGCGTATCCCGGCGAGGCCGGCTGTCTCCTCCTGGAGCTTTCCAAGGAGGTTGGCCCTGTCGAAGGCATCCTGGGAGCTCAGGTTGGGCAGGAAGCTCCTTCGAACCGAGTCCTGCGCAAGGATGGAGCCGAAACGCGCAAGGTTGGAGTTGTGGTATCCCCCCTCGGCCTCGGCGACCTTGGAAAGGGACGCCTCTATGCCACGGACCAGGGAAGGATTCCGGAAACTCGACTCGACGACGTCGAAGAGTCCCGAAAAGGCCGCCACGGCGAAGGCCGCGAAGAGTAGTACGGCTATAAGGAGGCTTACGCTCGCTTTCTGTCCTACAGTCATTGCCCCTGCGTCCTGGTTCCTCTGTAAAAAAGGATTACACCCTTCCATCCACTATCGGTTCAGGAAAGGGCACTCTACACCCTAAACGCTTATATGGAAAAGCCAAACCAACATGTTCGCGCTTGAATTGCCGGAATTGCCGTCCTATAATGGCATCATGCACATTCGTGACTTGAACCTGAAATTCAAGGTACTTCTACTTTCCTTGAGTGGGATGCTTGTAATCACGGTTGTCATCGCACAATTCTACATCCGCGACATAACCGTCCAGGCGCAGGCATCCATCCTCGAAAAAAGCAGGGCCGTCGTCTATTCGGCGGAAGCGGTGCGCGACTCAATGGTGGAGCGCCTTCGGTCGGGCGTGATAACAGATCTTGCCAGCCTCGCCAAAAAGGGCGACCGTGCCACACTCCTCAAGGCGGTCCCCATCCTGACGGCCATTGAAGTCGCGGCCAAGAACGCGAAAGAGGGCCAATACGAGTTCCATGTACCCAAATTCCAGCCGCGGAATCCCGCAAATGAGCCCAAGGGCATCGAAATCGAGGCCCTCAGAAAGCTCGAATCGGGTAAGCAGACCGAATTCATCAGCTCAGACACAAAGAACATTTATTATTTTCGCCCAATCAGGCTGAGCCAGGATTGCCTCTTCTGCCACGGCGATCCGGCGGGGTCGACGGATCCTGTCGGTGGTGTCAGGGAAGGCTGGAAGGTCGGCGAAGTGCACGGCGCCTTCGAGATCGTCTCCTCGCTGCGATCGGCCACCCTCACCCAAGCCTTGGCCACGCGCAACATAGCGATCACGGCCATCGTCCTCACGCTCGGCCTCGGCCTCGGCCTCTTTTTCCTGATACGGATGGTGATGAAGCCGCTCGGCAGCTATGTGCGCACGTTCCAGAACGCGGCCACCGGCGACCTGACCGTCCGAGCGGACGCCAAGGGCCGCGACGAAATTGGCAAGGTGGCCGATTTCTTCAATCACTTCATCGGTTCCTTGCAGGACACGATGACCGAGGTTAAATCGGTCGCCAACGGCGCCGAGGAGATATCCTCGGACCTCGCGGCCAGCTCCGAGGAAACCGCGGCCAGCCTCCATGAAATCAGGGCCAACACCGAGGGCATGAAGAACAAGATAGTCCTCCTCGATTCCGAGGTCTCGCAGAGCGTGAAGTCGGCCGCGGATGTCCAGGACTTCATAGAACGGCTGGCCCAGCTCATCTCGGACCAGGCCTCCTCGGTCAATGAATCGAGCGCCAGCATCGAGGAGATGAGTGCGAACATCAAGAACATAGCCGACGCCGCGGAGGAAAAGTTCAAGATCGCCAACGAACTGGAATCCTCAGCACTGGATGGACAATCCGAGATGGAGGAGATGGAGCGGGGAATAAAGAAGGTGGCCGATTCGGCCGGCCTCATCATGGAGATGACCCAGATCATCCAGGACATCGCCTCCAGGACCAATCTCCTCGCGATGAACGCGGCGATCGAGGCGGCGCACGCGGGGGAATACGGCAAGGGCTTCGCGGTCGTCGCCGACGAGATCCGCAACCTCGCCGAGTCGAGCGCCGAGAGCGCGGGTTCGGTGACCAAGGCGCTCGGCGAGGTGTCCGCGAGCATCAAGATCTCCGAAAAGAGCACAAAACGGACGGGCGAGGTCTTCAACAAGATCGTCGACCAGATCAAGAGTGTCGCCTTCTCCATGGCCGAGATGAAAAACGCGACGAGCGAGCTCTCCATCGGCGCCCAGCAGATCCTCGAGGCCCTGTCGTCGCTCATCTCCACCACCGACGAGGTGCGCGGCTCATCCAAACTCATGAGCGAAAAAGTGGGCGCCATCACCAGGGCCATGAACCAGGTGTCCGACATTTCCGCCGACACAAAGAACGGCATGGAGGAGATCACCATCGGCATCACCGAGATTTTCAAGGCCGCCGAGGCCATCGCCGAAGCCGGCACCAAGAACTCGGAATCGGTGAAGGCCCTGAACGAGCTCGTGGGCAAGTTCATCGTGGAGAAAAAACAGGTATAGCTCTCCATTTTATGCATATCGTGGCTCATTTTCCTGCGGATTTCGTATATTTATACAGAAAACCGCGATCCACTTGACTTTTTTTGCATAAATATGGTTTCTGGTGCGATGGACAAACAGGGCTTGTACGATCCGCAGGCTGAACATGACGCCTGCGGCATTGGATTCGTGGTCAACATCAAGGGACGGAAGTCCCACCAGATCGTGAGCCAGTCGCTCACGATCCTCAACAACATGAGCCACCGCGGCGGCGCCGGCTACGAGCGCAACTCCGGGGACGGCGCGGGCGTGCTCACGCAGATACCCCACCGCTTCTTCTCTGAGGTGGCCCCCGAGTCGGGCGTGGACCTGAAGGCCGCCGGGGAATATGGCGTGGGAATGGTCTTCATGCCACGCAACACCTCCACACGGTCCATCGTCAAGGGACGCATCGAGAAGATGATCTTCGAGGAAGGACTCTCCTGCCTCGGCTGGCGCGACGTGCCCGTGGACCTGTCCTGCCTCGGCAACATCTCCCGCTCGGTGATGCCCCACATATGCCAGGTGTTTGTTGGCAAGGGTTCCGGCGCCAGTGCCTACACACTGGCCTCCGACGACATGGCCTTCGAGCGGAAACTCTACGTCGTGCGCAAGCGCGCCGAGAAGTCCATCGAGGACAGGGACGAGAGCGCGGCCGACTACTTCTACTTCGCGAGCCTCTCCAGCAAGACCCTGGTCTACAAGGGCATGTTCACCTCGGAGCAGGTTGAGCCCTTCTACCTCGACCTCTCACACCCCTCCTTCGAGTCATCCCTTAGTGTGGTGCACTCGAGGTTCAGCACTAACACCTTCCCGAGCTGGGAGCGGGCCCACCCCTACCGCTACCTCATACACAACGGCGAGATCAACACGCTGCGCGGCAACGTCAACTGGATGCACGCGCGGGAGTCCATGATCCAGACCGACCTATTCGGCCCCGACATATCGAGCATCATGCCCATCATCAATCCCAAGGGCTCGGACTCGGCGATGTTCGACAACTGCCTCGAGTTCCTCTACCTGACCGGCAGGCCGCTCTCGCACGCGATGATGATGATGATCCCCGAACCCTGGTCGGGCCACGAATCGATGAGCGACGCCAAGAAGGCATTCTACGAATACCACGCGACCCTGATCGAGCCCTGGGACGGCCCCGCGGCGATGGCCTTCACCGACGGCACGAGCGTGGGCGCCGTCCTGGACCGCAATGGACTGCGACCGGCGCGCTACTACGTCACGCTCGACGACACCGTCATCCTGGCATCGGAGGTCGGCGTCCTCGACATTCCGGCCGACCGCATCATCCGCAAGGAACGGCTGCAGCCCGGCCGCATGCTCCTCATCGACACGAAGGAAGGACGGATAATCGACGACGAGGAGATAAAGGAGAAGGCGGCCGCTGAGTTTCCCTACAGGATATGGCTGAACGAGCACATGATCAGGCTCGAGGATCTTCCGCCACCCCCGCATCTGCCCGAGCCGGACCACGAGACGGTCTTGAGGCTGGAGAAGGCCTTCGGCTACACCTACGAGGACGAGAGGATGGTCCTGGTACCCATGGTCCGCGACGGCGTCGACCCCATTGGCTCGATGGGAAACGACACACCGCTCGCCGTGCTCTCGGACAAGCCACAGCTCCTGTACAACTATTTCAAGCAGCTCTTCGCCCAGGTCACCAACCCGCCCATCGACGCCATCCGCGAGGAGATCGTCATCGGCCCCGAGACCTTCATGGGCTCGGAAGGTGACCTCGTGCATCCCATGCCGTCCGCGGCACGGCAGTTGAAGCTCGCGAGCCCCTTCATCGACAACGACGAGCTTGAGAAGCTGCGCCACATTACGCGCGAGGGCTTCCGGGCGGTGACGATCCCCATCATCTACAAGTCGGGAAAGACTGGCCGTTCAGGGAAGGGTGGCGGCGGTGGACTGGCCCTGGAGAAGGCCATGGACGAGGTCTGCGCCAGGGCCGACAAGGCCTTCGCGGAGGGCGTCAACATCCTCATCCTCTCCGACCGAGGCGTCTCACGGGACATGGCCCCCATACCGGCCCTCCTCGCGGTCTCCGGCCTGCACCACCACCTCATCCGCAACGAGACGCGCACGCGATTATGCATAGTCCTCGAGTCGGGCGAGCCACGCGAGATCCATCATTTCTCGATGCTGATAGGCTACGGCATCTCGGCTATCAACCCCTACCTGGTGTTCGAGGCCATCGACGACATGATAAAGACGGGCTTCCTGCCCGACCTCACGCACGAGAAGGCGGTCAAGACCTACAAGAAGGCGGTGACCAAGGGCGTCATCAAGGTGATGTCCAAGATGGGCATCTCCACGGTGCAGAGCTACCAGGGCGCGCAGATATTCGAGGCCGTCGGGCTTTCGAACACCCTCGTCGACAAGTACTTCACCGGCACCCCATCGCGCGTCGGGGGCATCGGGATCGAGGAGTTGGCGGTGGAGGTGGAGGAGCGTCACGCGGCGGCCTTCGACGAGCGCTCGCCGGACTACGGCACACTGCCCGTGGGCGGCGACTGGCAGTGGCGAAAGGACGGCGAGTACCACCTGTACAACCCCGAGTCCATCCACCTGCTCCAGCGCTCCTGCCGCGAGGGCGACTATGCGGCCTTCAAGCGCTACACCGCGCTGATAGATGACCAGTCCAAACGGCAGTGCACGCTGCGCGGCCTCATGAAGTTCAAGGGCACCACGGCCATTCCCATCGAGGAGGTCGAGGACGTCGACTCCATCGTGAAGCGCTTCAAGACGGGCGCGATGTCCTTCGGCTCCATCAGCCAGGAGGCCCACGAGACGATGGCGATCGCGATGAACCGCCTCGGGGGCAAGAGCAACACCGGCGAGGGCGGGGAGAACCCCGCGCGCTTCACGCCGGACGCGAACGGGGACTCGCGCTGCAGCGCCATCAAGCAGGTGGCCTCGGGTCGCTTCGGCGTGACGAGCGACTACCTCGTCAGCGCGAAGGAGATCCAGATTAAGATGGCCCAAGGAGCCAAGCCCGGCGAGGGCGGCCAGTTGCCCGGCCGGAAGGTCTACCCCTGGGTGGCCGAGTGCCGCAAGTCGACGCCGGGCGTCGGCCTCATCTCCCCTCCGCCCCACCACGACATCTACTCGATAGAAGACCTCTCGGAATTGATACACGACCTCAAGTGCGCCAATCCGGCAGCGCGGATCTCGGTCAAACTCGTCTCCGAAGTGGGCGTCGGCACGATCGCGGCCGGTGTCGCCAAGGCTCGGGCGGACCTGGTCCTCATCTCGGGCTACGACGGCGGCACGGGCGCCTCGCCCCGCACCTCCCTGCGGCACGCGGGCCTGCCATGGGAACTCGGCCTCGCCGAGACCCACCAGACCCTGCTGCTCAACAACCTGCGTTCGCGCATCACCGTCGAGACCGACGGCAAGCTCATGACCGGCCGCGACGTCGCGATAGCCGCCCTCCTCGGCGCCGAGGAATTCGGCTTCGCCACCGCCCCCCTCGTGGTCCTCGGCTGCGTGATGATGCGCGTCTGCAACCTCGACACCTGCCCCGCCGGCATCGCCACGCAGAACCCGGAACTCCGCAAGAACTTCAACGGCAAGCCAGAATATGTCGAGAACTTCATGCGCTTCATCGCGCGGGACCTCCGCGAGCACATGGCGGCGCTGGGGATCCGCAGGCTCGTCGACATGGTGGGCAGGACCGACCTCCTGGAGATGGTGGGCGCGAAGGGCAATCCCAAGACGAAGGGCCTCGACTTCTCGAAGATATTCTACAGGCCACAGGTCCCGAACGAATGGGGCCGGTACTGCCAGAAGGCGCAGGACCACAGCCTGGGCGACTCGCTCGACATGCGCGTCCTCCTCGGCCTCTGCGAACCCGCCCTCGAGCGCGGGGCGAAGGTTAAGGTCACGATACCGATCCACAACGTCAACCGTGTGGTCGGCACGATTCTCGGCGCCGAGATAACCAAACGCCACGGCGCCAAGGGCCTGCCCGACGACACGATCAGCCTCAAGT